>JAEEGL013764095.1_pt1 | contig 12709 bp, 11 predicted proteins | sample 9134231 | NCBI WGS metagenome assembly JAEEGL01 (sample SAMN16246548, study PRJNA631951) | gut metagenome | biome: gut microbiome; feature: rumen; material: fiber-attached | host: Bos | place: Iran: Karaj | collected 2018-10 | reverse complement strand
GCGATGAGCTCAATGCCGTGTTGCTGACGCTGATGTTCACGCTCGATGATGTCAAAAATCACTTTGTCTCGTTCCATTGATTTTTAGTTTTTAGTTTTTAGTTTCTAGTTTCTAGTCCCTAGTTTCTAGATGTTAGTTGTTAGTATTAAAGTTATTTAGTCTCTTTTCGGTTTCTTGCGCACCGTCCACCCAAAGTGACCCAACTCCTCGCCCAGGGCATAGTAATGTCCATGACAATAGGTAATCAGGTCGGCAGCCTTGAGGTCGAGCGCCCCACTCTCGGGGTCAATGTACCGGTCATCGGCAATGACGTTCATCACCTCGCCGATGAACATATCGTGGGAGCCCAATCGCATGATGTCACGCACGCGGCACTCGATGCTCACGGGCGCCTCCTCGATGTAAGGGGCCGCTACCGTTTCTCCCTTGACGGGCGTGAGGTGCATCTCGCGCCACTTGTCGTAGTCACGCCCCGAGCGCACGCCGCACCAATCGGTAGCACGTGCCATGTCGCGGTTGGTCAGGTTGAGCGTGAACGCCATGTTGCGCTCAATGATGGCATGGCTGTGACGCTCCTGCCTGATAGATACATAACACATCGCTGGATCGCTGCAGATAGTGCCCGTCCAAGCCGCCGTAAAGAGGTTGTATTCCTCGGGCGACGCCCCGCAACTGACCAGCAGCGCGGGCAGCGGGTATATCATGGTTCCAGGTCTCCAGTTCTGTTTCATGCTCTTGATTTCTCGTACAATGTGGGCCGTGTCTTAACAGATCAAGCAAACTGATTTGCGTTCGACTTGCGCCACATCTCGATTCAAGGTGCAAAAATAGGCATTTTTTCGGTAACACAGACGTTTTTATGTATTTTTTTCAGCCGTCAATTAGTTGTTAATAACTTTCCTGTCGAGTGTGATTGACGAGGGTGGGAAAATGCCTATCTTTGTGGTTTGTAAAACAACCAATCCCAACAGAACCGTGCACATCGTAATAGCAGGAAATATTGGTAGCGGCAAATCCACACTGGCCGAGATGCTTGCCAAGCATTACGGCTGGGAGCCGTTCATGGAACCCGTGGTGGACAATCCCTACCTGAGCGACTACTACAAGGACATCAAGCGGTGGTCGTTTGCCCTGGAGGTGTTCTTCCTCAAGCAGCGTTTCAAGGATATCCTGGGCATCAATGCCAGCGACAAGACCATTATCCAGGACCGCAGCATCTTTGAGGGCGTGTATATCTTCACGGCCAACAACCACGACATGGGCAACCTGGACGACCGCGACTTTGAGACCTATATGGAACTCTTTGAGCAGATGATGACCATTGTGCGTCTTCCCGACCTGATGATCTATCTGCGCTCTAGCGTGGCCCACCTGGTGGACAATATCCACAAGCGTGGGCGCGACTACGAGCAGACGATGCCGCTCCAGTACCTGTCCAACCTGAATGAGCGCTATGAGGAGTTTGTGATGAATACCTATCAGGGGCGCAAGCTCGTCATCAATGTGGATGATATGGACTACAAGAACAATCCTGAGGACTTTGCCGCCATTGTCGATAAGATTGACGCGACGATGTTTGGTATCTTCGGGCCGCTGGACTAGGGGCCGTGACAGGAGTCACGGCATACAACAACCCTGACGGGGGGAGACTGGCAGCTGACAGCAAACCCCTGACGGGGGAGACTAACCGACAACTAACAACATAAATACTATAAGATATGCATATCGCAGTAGCAGGAAACATCGGCAGCGGCAAGACGACATTGACTAAATTGCTTGCCAAGCATTACGGGTGGAGCCCACGGTTCGAGCCTGTGGACAACAACCCCTATCTTGAGGACTTCTATGCCGACATGGCGCGCTGGTCGTTCAACCTCCAGATTTACTTCTTGAACAAACGCTTCAAGGAGGTGGTTGAGATTTCGCAGAGCGACATCGACATCATCCAGGATCGCACCATCTATGAAGACGCGTGTATCTTTGCCCCTAACCTGCATGGCCAGGGTCTCATGAGCGACCGCGACTTCAACAACTATCGCGACCTGTTCGACCTGATGATGTCGCTGGTGAAGATGCCCGACCTGATGATTTACATCCGCTCGACTATCCCCAACCTGGTTCAACAGATTCAGAAGCGCGGCCGCGACTACGAACAGACGATGCGCCTCGACTACCTGGAAGGCCTGAACAAGCGCTATGAGGACTGGATTGCCAACTACAAGGGCAACCTGGTCGTTATCAATGGCGATGAGGTGAAGTTTGGGGATAATCCTGAGGACTTCCAGCTGGTGTGCGACAAAATCGACGCCAACCTGTACGGTATCTTCTCACCCTTCAACCAGCAACGGTAAGACTCTCCTGAAAAGGAGGCTTTTGGATTGCAATTGTATTACAAGCCGGTGGCTTGCAATACAAGGACATGCCACCCCTTCATGAGGGGTGGATTTTTTAGAGACGGTTTTTTGTGTTACCTTTGCGGCGTGATTAGTAAGCGAGTCATCGGAATAGGGATGGCGTTGCTGGGTGTTTTCATGTCGGCAACTGCTCAGGTGTGTGTTGACCATTATAGGGACGACGGCACGCGCTATGTGTGCTCTCAGCAGGAGGTCCTTTACGATGATTTCTTCCATGCAGCCCGCTTTGCCGTGGCTGCTACAGCGAGCTACGGCGGACTGGTATCCTTCACGCTCGAAGTGACCTATGACGAGGGTCTGCTGCAAGTGTCAAAAGGTGACAGCTTGACGCTGGTGCTGCGCGGCGGTGACCGCATTGTGCTCAAGACAGACCGTGATGTCACCCGTGCCGACATCGTCAAGCGCCACCACCTTACCTACAACGACTATTATGTGACCTGTTACTACCCAATAAGCACCTACGATATCCAACGCATCAGCCGCAACCGCGTGACCAAGTTGTCGGCCCAGACCGACCGTTTCCCCTTTGATCGCAAACTTGACAAATTCCAGGACCGTTTCAGGCGGCAGTTCACTGCGGTTTACCGATACCTGATGGGACAGTAAAAGACAACACGACAAAAGGAAAACAATAAGTACAATAAATACAAAATCCCAAAAAAGAAAGGATAGTATTTATTGTACTTATTGTTTTTTTATCTCTCTTGAGTGATTATTTCACGCGGAGGACTTTGCCCTCGGTTACATTGTCGTTGGTCAGGCCGTTGAGTTTCTTAAGCTGGGCCACCGTCATGCCGTTCTCCTTGGCAATCTTGGTGAGGTTGTCACCCTGGCGCACCTGGTAGGTCTCGCGGCTGTTGTTGCGGCTCTCCTTGGTGGACTTGCGGGTGCTAGCAGCAACGGGCTGGTCCTTCTTGGTGGATCTGCTCTTGCTGGCAGTCTCTTTCTCCTCGGCGGGAGTTGCACTCTTCTTGGCGGCAGCATAACGCTTGCTGGGCGCATAGTCACGAGCCTTGGTATAAGTGCTCTTGGAGAAAGTGTAACTATCGGTGTGGGTGCAACGGTTAGCGAAGTCGAAGATGGCCTCGGGGTTGATGGCATAACCCATGAAACGTGTCTCGAAGTGGAGGTGGGGACCCGTGCTGCGACCCGTGTTACCACTCAATGCGATGGGCTGACCGGCCTTGACATACTGGTCGGGCTTCACAAGGAAGCGTGACAAGTGGCCATAAACAGTCTCCAGACCGTTCTCGTGACGCACAATTACATAGAAACCGTAGCCACCACGCTCAAAACGAGTCAAGCGCACGCGGCCCGAGAAAGCCGAGTAAACGGTATCACCGACAGCAGCACGCAGGTCGATACCCTTGTGGGTGCGACCAAACTGGGGACGGTAGCCGTAATGGCTGGTCACGTAATTACCCTTGATGGGCATGACATAATGACGAACGTCAAGCACTTTGGTGTTAGGCACGTTAGCGTCCTTATAGCAGTTCACGAGATTGCTCTCCCATCCCTCGGTGTAGATATCGGGTTCGGGTTCACATTCCTCGTAGAGGTCAGCTGCATATTTTTGAGCCTCCTGGACACGTATCTGGTCCTTCACGCGGCTTTGCTTGGCGAGCAAGTCACTATGCATCTTGCTGTAACTTGAAGCAGATTGCATATTCTGAGCCGATATGCCAAGCGCAAAAAGGGTTATCGCCGTCAAGGCGAAATATAATCGTTTTATATTCATTCTTAGGTAATTTCTAAGTCCGTTTAGTTTAAAGAACGGCCAAAATTACTCATTTATTTTATAAGAGTGGGCATTTAGACTGCTAAAAAGTGTAAAGTTTGGTTTAGTTCTCTAAACATGGCAAACTAAAACACTAAGCCTCAGCGAAATAAAAAAATTCACAAATGCAAACAGTTTTAAAACCGAAATCAGTATCCAAATCCCAAGATTCCCAAAATCAATTCCAGGTGTTGGAAGCATCAATGATGTTGGTCGTGTTGGTTGACACCACAGGTGTTGACACAGTCACATCGGCAGGAACCTTGTTACCCGCAACGACCGCATTTTTGCAATTGGTGATTGAAACGAACTTAGAGGGAGTCGTTGTCACAGATGTCACTTCGTTGTTGGTCACAATCACATCGTCGAGATACTGCCCCGTGAACAGTAGCGATTTCAACTCTGTAATCGTGTTATTGCACACATGCAAACCACCACCACGAGCGCCTGCGTTGGCCTTCAAGAAATCGAACACAAAACTCGTGATGTTATTGAACGTATTGTTGCGGATCATAATATACTTGCCACAATTACCAAACTCCTCATCGCTGCAACCATGATTGAACTTCGTGATGATATTATTCTCCACAATCACATTGGTCACACTCTCACACAAAAAGATGCCTGAGCCATTAATACCATTGCCTGTCATGACGTTATTAGAGATCATCGCATTGGCAAATACAGTGCCCAAATGAACGCCATGCATGGCATTGTTCACCATTTCACAATCGGTCACAAACAGTCCTCCAGCACCCTGGTCACTAATAGCGTCACATGGTGAATTCTTGATTGTGAGGTTACGCGCGATGAGATTACGCTGAACATGCCTGTACTCAATTCCTGTGTTACCGGTATATCCTTCACCATAGTAGCCATCCAAGTGGATACAGCTGCATGCCCAGACCCGCGGCTCGGTATAAATCCTGTTGCCGTCCAAAGTCAAATCGTGGATATACACGCCGTCACAATCAAAACGTGTGCTCCAGGAACGTAGCAACGCAAATGAATTGGACACACTTGCCCCTGCTGCATAATCAATAATACATCCAGGGAAGTTGGGTTGAACATCTGATAAGATATTCGTGAATTGAATGCGGTTACCCTCAATCGCGGTAATGATGCCATAAGTGCAGAAGTTAGCCCCACTATTAGAAACGACCACGATCTGGTCACCAACAGAGAATCCCGAGGCGCTCTTGAGATCCAGATAAGTCTGACCTTTTACCACAGGTTCGCTCAACGCAGTGGTGATTGCAGTCCTCTTCTTGATGGTCGCATTCTCGCCATAAATCTCCATGCCACTACGCAACATCAATGAACGTCGAATCATATACGTACCCTGGTCAAAGAACACCGCTTTCTTGGCATTAAATGCCGTCTCGAACAAGCGCTCAAGAGCTTCGGTATCGTCTGTCCTACCGTCACCCACAGCGCCAAAGTCCTTGGCTGACAAATAACCGCGGTCGGGAACAAAGGGGCTGCTATGGTTACCTTGCAGCAGTCCATCGATAAGAGACATGACGTCATCAATAGACACACGGCCATCAGCGTTGACATCGCCATACCATCCCTGAGCCATAGAGCGGGAAGGCATCATCGACATTAGGATAAAGCATACTATAAATGCAAATCCTTTAAAATATCTTTTTGTCATAATGAAGTATTATAATGATTTATTAATGTTATCAGTACCATAAATGCACAACAAAGGCGCCCTAAGAAATGAGGCCCCAGTTGGCCTGTTTATCGAAAATGTCGCGGATGTGTGCAGCCATCTTACGGCCCCACGGAGTCTCCATCTGCGGGTCATCGCGCAGATAATCCTCGGCGGCGTTGCGCGCCATCTGGATAATCTGGCCATCTTGAGCGAGGTTGGCAATGTGCAGGTTAAAGGCAATACCGCTCTGTTGAGTGCCTTCCATATCACCTGGTCCGCGCAGTTTCATGTCTTCCTCGGCAACGACAAAGCCATCGTTGGTCTGCGTCATCACCTGCAGGCGGTGACGGGTGTCACGGCCCAGGTCGCTGCGTGCCATGAGGATGCAATAGCTCTTGTCGGCTCCGCGCCCTACCCTGCCTCTCAACTGGTGCAGTTGAGACAGTCCAAAACGCTCAGCGTCCTCAATGACCATCACCGAAGCGTTAGGCACATTCACACCCACCTCGATGACGGTGGTTGCCACAAGGATGTGTGCCTTGCCCGAGGCAAAGAGCATCATCTGATGGTCCTTCTCGGCAGGCTTCATGCGCCCGTGCACCATCGCCACGTTGTAGTGAGGGAACACTTCCTTTACCTGCTCGTAGCCCATTTCCAGTGCATGCAGGTCAAGTTTTTCATTCTCCTCAATCAGGGGATAGACGATATAGGCCTGACGACCCTGCTTGAGTTGCGACCCGACAAACTGGTACATCTTGAAGCGGTCAGGCTCATGCCGGAGGACCGTGGTCACAGGTTTGCGGCCAGGCGGCAACTCATCGATAACCGACACGTCGAGATCGCCATAGACCGTCATCGCCAGCGTGCGCGGGATGGGCGTGGCGGTCATCACCAGCACATGAGGCGGCGCTAAGCGGTTTTTGCTCCACAGGCGGGCGCGCTGCGCCACACCAAAGCGGTGTTGCTCGTCGATAATAGCAAGACCTAGATTGCGGAACTGCACCGTGTCCTCGATCAGGGCATGGGTGCCGATGAGGATCTGCAACTCGCCGTTCATCAGTGCCTCGTGAATGGCCGTGCGCTCCTTCTTGCGCGTTGAGCCAGTCAGCAGCGCCACCTTCACGCCAAGTCCCTCGGCAAGAGGCTGGATGGTTTCGAGGTGCTGACCCGCCAATATCTCGGTGGGTGCCATGATACAGGCCTGATAGCCGTTATCGAGTGCAATGAGCGCCGTCATGAAGGCGACAATCGTTTTGCCGCTACCCACATCGCCCTGCAACAGGCGATTCATCTGCTTGCCGCTGCCCATGTCCTGACGCATCTCGCGGATGACCCGTTTTTGTGCGCCAGTGAGCGGGAACTGCAGGAAATGGTGATAAAAGTTATTGAAATAGTAGCCCACACGTTCAAACTTGTGGCCCACCAATCGGCGGCTGCTACCTTTTATATAATGGAGGATGTTGAGTTCCAGGAAAAACAGTTCCTCAAACTTGAGACGGAACTGTGCCCGCTGCAGGGTCTGCTGGTCGGAAGGCAGATGGATGTTGCGCAAGGCCTCGGCCAGCGGCATCAGGTGGTAACGCTGCATCAGTTCTGGCGGCAGGGTCTCTGTAATGTGCTGCACGCCAGGAGTGTTCAACAGATTGACCACGAGCTTGTGAATGGCCCGTGAGGTGAACTGGCGGTTGCGCAACACCTCCGTGAGATTATACACTCCTTGCAGCCCCTGTGCGACCGCCTCGGCATTTGCCAAATCTATCTCGGGGTGGACAATGTTCAAGTGATGATTGAACATCGACGGCTTGCCGAAGAGGATGTACTGGGTACTGGTGTTATAGGTCTTCTGGATTGATGCCACACGATTGAACCATACGACCTCGATAGTGCCTGTGCCGTCGGTGAACAAGGCTTGCAGGCGGCGTTTGCGGCCCTCGCCCGCCGTTGTAAACGTCAAGAAACGTCCCTTGAGCTGAATTGCCGCCTCATCGCCCCGCAATTCATTGACATGGTTGATGACGCTACGGTCGATATAGCGGAAGGGGAAATAATACAGCAGGTCATAATAGGTGCTGATGCCCAGTTCCTTCCTGAGCAACTCGGCACGCTTGGGTCCCACGCCGTGCAGGTACTGTATGTCGGTGTGGCGCAGGTCAGGCATCTTGATTCAGCAGGTATTCGGCAAGCGCCAGGTCCATGGGACGGGTAATTTTCAGGTTGCGAGGGTCACCCTCCACGAGAGTAACATTGTGACCGGCACATTCCACCACCGATGCATCATCGGTGAATGTCGGCTGGTAGGGCTGTGAATAGGCGTCCAACAACAAGCGGGCATCAAATGCCTGAGGCGTTTGAACCGCACGCAGGGACGAACGGTCCAGAGCATGGCTGATATTACCCGTGACCTGCCTTACAGAATCGTTTACCATTACCACGGGAATAGCCGCGCCATCATGGCGGGCAGCATCAAAGATGCGGTCAATGAGATCTGTTGTGACCATAGGGCGAACGCCATCATGAACGGCAATCACATCAATGCCATCAGTGTCACTGATAGTGTTGAGGGCATTCTTCACGCTGTGCCAGCGCGTCTCGCCACCAGCCACTACGCGATGAGGCACGGCAAAGGCGTATCGCTCGCACAATTCTTGCCATAGGGCGAACTGGTCAGCCGGCAAGGTGACAATAAGGTCAATGGCACCTTCCCTGTTTTCCCAAAAAGCCTCGATGGTACGCATCAAGATGGGCTTTCCGCCCAACTCCAAGAATTGCTTGGGCAACTGCGCCCCAAACCGGGTACCACTACCCCCCGCCACTATAATCGCTATCGTTTTCATTTCAACACAGACTTTTACGGCTGCAAAATTAATGAAAAAACAAACACAAAATCATATATTATAATTCTTTAAATCCTTAATGGCTTGAAGGGGAGAGAAATGAAAAAGGAATTTTAAGCGAGTTGCTTAAAATTCCTTTTTGGTTTCTAATAGGTCAATTTCTAAGGTAAAAAAGATTGTTTCAGGTTTATGGTGCAAAAATATATCGAATTATTTTACCATGAACACTTGAAACTTATGTTTTACAACATATTTTTTTGAAACTTTTGGAAAAATTTGACCTATTGCTTTGATTATCAGCAACGCAAACGATTGCGGAAAATTTTATTATTTCTCGTAATAGTTGAGGGTGAATTGGCCGTCAGGGGTGAGAATAACGTAGGAGTTGAGCGTGATCCACTCCCCTAGCATGATGATGGGTGGCATCGTCTCGCCAGGATAGATGCGTGCAAGGTGAATATGGCCATAGATATAGGCATCGACATCGGGATGCTGGGCGTAATGGTCACGTGAAAAGTCCACCAGATGGCTGGCGGCGCGTTCTGAGATGCCCCGCAAGCGCTCGGGCGAACGGCTCGTGCGGTTCTCGCTGGACCATCCGGTGGCGATGGGATAAGTCCAACGGGGATGGATGCCGGCATACAGCCACTGGCACACCCTGTTGTAAAAACACCATCGCGTGAAGCGGTACATCAGGGGCTGCTCGCCAACGTCGTCACCATGGGAGATGAGCAAACGTTTGCCCTGAGTCTCCACTATTGTGTTGCCCTTGAGCACCGTCATGTTCAACTGGTCACGCAGATAGTCAAACAGCCACACATCATGGTTGCCTGTCACCCACGTGAGTTTGACGCCCGCATCGGCCAGCTCGGCAAGTTTACCCAAGAAGCGGATATAGCCGCGCGGCACCACATACTTATACTCGTACCAGTAGTCGAGGATGTCACCCAGCAGAAAGAGCTCGGCGGCATCGGCCTTGATGCTGTCCAGGAAACGGCACACGCGACGCTCGCGCTCCAAGGGGTCTTTCATGTACTTGGCCCCCAGGTGCAGGTCGGATATGAAATAGGTGTTCTTGCCAGCCATGACTGCGTGATGGTTTTAATTGTTTTTAATTGATGCCGCGACTGAGTCGCGGCACACGTTGACCCTGATGGCGAGTCGCTGCTCGCTCCTCGCTCCTCACTGCTAACTTCTCGCTGCTAACTGCTCACTTGTTACAGCATGCCTAGTTCGAGCTTGGCCTCGTCGGTCATCATGCGGGGATCCCACTCGGGCTCAAACACGAGATTGACTGTGGCACTGGTCACGCCATCGACGCTCTCGACCTTCTGCCTCACGTCCTCAAAGATGAAGTCGGCAATGGGGCAATTGGGTGCGGTGAGCGTCATGTCGATATCCACATGACCATCGTCATTGAGATCGATTTTATAAATCAATCCCAAGCTGTACACATCGACGGGCAACTCTGGGTCATAGACCGTCTTCAACATCTTGATGATGTCTTCCTCGATTTTCAATTTCTGTTCTTGTTCCATAACTGGGTGCAAAGTTACACAAAAACTCTCATTATACCCCCATGTTGTGGTCCAAATTGCCCTTTGAAAGATAAAATCAAAAAAATCATGATGTTAGTCACAATATCTCCAAAAAGGGTAAAATCAAAAAAAAATCATAAAAATTGCTGAATATTAGCGCTTAATTGGAAAAAAAGTGCGATATTTGCAGTCGCAAAATCGACAAGGGGCTCATTTTTGGGCGCTTTTTGTTTGTTGTCTAAATGGCAAGCGAGCAGTCCAACCCGTTGTTGGTCAAGCGATTAGAGATTAAAATTTTTTATTAAATATTTAACTAATAAATTAAGAAATACAATGACTAAAGCAGAAATCGTTAGACAGATTGCAAGCGAAACCGGTCTTGACAAAGCTTCGGTTTTGGAGACTGTAGAAAAGTTCATGGACACCGTAAAGGATTCTTTGGCAAATGGTGAGAACGTTTACCTGCGCGGCTTTGGTAGCTTCATCGTGAAGACCCGCTCGCAGAAGACCGCCCGCAACATCAGCAAGAATACCGTAATTATTATCCCCGAGCACAAGATTCCGGCCTTCAAGCCCGCAAAGGTGTTCATGGATCAGGTGAAGTAAAAATCGGTCAATTCATTACATTATTATATATCACTAACATTTTACGACTATGCCAAACGGAAAGAAACGTAAAGGCCACAAGATGGCAACGCACAAGCGTAAAAAAAGACTGCGCAAGAATCGTCATAAAAACAAGAAGTAATTGCGCGTAGTCAAAATTATGACGACTGTGAAATAGCGGGAACAAACGAATTGGCACGCACGGCAGGACATCAGGCTCAGGCTCACCAGCCTCACCATTATGGTCCCGTCACGTCAATTGGTTTGTTCCTGACTTGTTTAAAGGCCCGACCTTCGGCCATCTTTTCATCCCGCTCTCCTTCAAGAAGGTCCTGCCTCGCCCTTACAACCCTCGCACCACCGCACGCCCCCGTGTCCAGCGGGACACACCATCCGGGCCGCGGTACCGGTGCCAAATTAATATATTGATTTTATTATGTATTTCACCCACACCAACTGCGATGAGAAGTGAACTAGTAGTTGACGTCACGCCCAGAGACATGACGACGGCGCTGCTCGAAGATGGCCGCCTCGTGTCATTGCAACGGGAGACGCGAGACGCCTCCTATGCAGTGGGCAACATCTACCTTGCCAAGGTAAAGAAGCTGATGCCGGGACTGAATGCCGCGTTTGTCAACGTGGGTCATTCCAAGGACGCCTTCCTTCATTACCTTGATTTGGGTTCACAATTCAACACTTTTTCTCAATACATCCAGACGGTACGCGACAATCCCAACAAGCGGCCAACGGGCATCAGCAAAGTCAAGAACCAGCCCGACACCAACAAGCATGGTACCGTGAGCGACGTGCTCACCCAGGGTCAGGAACTGCTCGTTCAGATTGCTAAAGAGCCCATTTCCACCAAGGGTCCACGCCTGACCACCGAAATCACCTTTACCGGGCGTTTCCTGGTGCTCACCCCCTTCAACGACCGCATCTCGGTTTCCCAAAAGATTAAGGACCACGCCGAGAAAACCCGATTGCGCCGACTCATCGAGAGCATGAAGCCCAAGAACTTTGGGGTGATCGTGCGCACATCGGCCGAGAACAAGCGCGCCGCCGAGCTCAATGCCGAGCTCAAGACGCTGCTCAAAGCCTGGGACGACGCCATTGCCAAGGTGCAACACGCGACGCCACCCACCCTTGTTTATGAGGAAGAAAGCCGTGCCGTAGGAGAGATCCGGGACATCTTCAATCCCGACTTTGAGAGCATTCAAGTCAATAATGCCGAAGTGTTTGATCAAATCCATGACTATGTGAACCTGATAGCCCCCGATCGCAGCGATATCGTCAAGCTCTACAGCGAAGACACCCCCATCTTTGACAAATTTGGGATTACTAAACAGATCAAGTCCTCGTTTGGAAAGACGGTATCCTTTAAGTCGGGCGCATACATAATCGTAGAAAGCACCGAAGCCCTTCACGTGATAGACGTGAACTCAGGCAACCGCTCGCGCACCAGCACCGACCAGGAGAGCAATGCGCTGAACGTGAACCTGCTCGCCGCCGACGAGATAGCCAGGCAGCTGCGCCTGCGCGATATGGGCGGCATCATCGTGATCGACTTCATCGACATGGCCAAGGCTGAACACCGCCAGGAACTGTACCAGCACATGCGCGAAGTGATGCAAAAGGACCGCGCACGTCACAACATCCTGCCGCTGAGCAAATTCGGTCTGATGCAAATCACCCGCCAGCGCGTTCGCCCCGCCCTTGACATTGCCACCGCCGAGACCTGCCCATCATGTGGCGGCACCGGCCACGTGCAGCCTGCATTGCGTTTTACCGGCAAGTTGAAAGACAAGATTGATTACCTTGTCCACACGTTGAACGTGAGCAACTTCATTATGTATGTCCATCCTTTTGTCGACGCCTACCTC
>JAEEGL012324115.1_pt1 | contig 12709 bp, 23 predicted proteins | sample 9134231 | NCBI WGS metagenome assembly JAEEGL01 (sample SAMN16246548, study PRJNA631951) | gut metagenome | biome: gut microbiome; feature: rumen; material: fiber-attached | host: Bos | place: Iran: Karaj | collected 2018-10 | reverse complement strand
TTTCTCCTTGCGCTCGTTCTCCTTGCGCTCAGCCTCTTCCTTGGCGATACGCGCGGCCTCTGCCTTTTGACGCTCCGCTTCTCGGTAAGCCTCGACTTGAGCGTCATACTTGGCGCGGAACTCTGACCAGATGGAATTGATAGTGGCGTTGATTTCGTCGAGCGTGGCGCCGAGTTCCATGGCAGTCACGCCAAACGGAGCGATCTCATCTTCAAACACATATTTGTTATGCAGGTCCGGGTCCTTAACATGGTCGAGTACGGCGTCACGGCAGACTTCGAACGGGCGGTAGCTGTGCTGCTTATACTCGGATACTTTGAACACCGCGCAGAGTACGGCGCCCACGGAGAACCGGGCGATCGCCTTGTCCTTGTCCTTGATGGTTTTGGAGGCGCTTGAATTGCTTCTTGCGATTACGCCGCGCATACGGTCCCAGTCCTTGGCGGTAACCTTGACCGGCTTCACTTTGTTTTCCTGTTGGTCTTCCATATAGTTTTCCTTTTTAATTGCGATACAAAGATACGGAAAAAACGTTTGCCTGGAGGCGCCGGGAGAAAATAAACACGGGACGCGGGTCCGCGGCGCAGTCCCGACGGGATTCCCGGATCCTTCGGATCCGTACTTCTTCGGGAACCGAGTGAGAAAGGGAAATAAAAAAGCGGACCGCCGAAGCGATCCGCCCACTACGTATGGAAAACATGGAAAACAACAGTAGTGTTATTCTTTATTCTCTTCCCCGCTGCGCGGCTCATACATGATGCCGTCGTCAAGACACTCTGAGAAATAGATTGTCGGCCCGGAGAAGAAGCAGCATTGTCCGTTGCAATTGTGTTTGCAGTCCCACCTGTGACAGTACAACATGGTATCGAGGTTTAAGGTTCTACCGTATGTTCGATTTTCCTACGGTCGAAAGGCTCGACACCCTCCATGTCAGGCAGAGGCATCCACCACTTCACATGGGTGCGATCATAGAGTGACCAGTGGCCGTTACGGAAAGTATTGATTAAAGTGTAGTGTTCGTCCGCGTCGAGCATGGTGATGTACTCTCCGTCCTCCGTCGGGTATTCGCCCGGCTGCGGCGATCTCGGATGCTCCACTTTTCCGGTCCAGGGCAGGGACTCCAACGTGCTTTTCGCCTTGTCATAATGGATGTCATACTGTAGTTGCGTCATGCCGGCGCACTCGGGGCACATGTTGATAGCTCCGCTTCCCAACCAGATTCCTTTGTCGGTTTTCTTGAGGCCGAAGTTGATAGTCTGTCTGAGCGTGTCGAATAGTTCTTTCGAGTCCATTGCGTTTGTTATTTGAAGTTGTTGAATACGCCTGCGAAGTAGAGCAGCACGAGGTTAATGATCAATGCAATCAAAGCAATCCACGCGTTGTAGCGGTCGTCCCTGTATTCGCCGTGCTTGGCGAGATGGATGCCGAAGTCCACGAACATTAAAGCAAGTAAGATAATTGTAGCAACCATAATTTAAGTTTTTAATCAATCCATGTCATAATACATTCTGAATGCGTTCGCCTTGTCGAGCTCTTCCTGTATATCGAGCTCAAGGCCTTCCCTTGTATAGTAGTCCACCTTTCTCAGGACACCCATCACTTCGCTTACGGACATTCCGTAAGTGTTGACGTGACTGCAGCCTATCAGGTAGCAGGCGTGCTCATGCACGTCATACGGTTTATTCTGGTCGGGCTTCATGGTTTACATTTCACAATATAGCACCGAGTCCCTTACGTCGTCCGTCAGGCGGTGCGTCTCCCTTTGGTATCTGTTGAGTGCGGCTTCGAGCGAGTTGCTGTGGAACTCATGCCTGTGGTTGCACCACTCGTTGGCGAAAGTCCAGTACACCACGCGGAACTTATAGAGTTTGCCGTTATTGCTTTTGAAATGATATCCGAGCTCGTCGTTTGCCGCGTACAGCTCGTCATCGTTTAACGCGCCCTCAAAGAGCACGAATGAAGCTTTGATGTCGTCCATATCTTTATTGCTTTGTCGTTCAGTCTAAACGTGTTTCATAGTCCATGTTCACGCCTTGGGTTTCGGCGAACTTCACTACCATCCAGTGACACTTGCTCTGAATGTTCTCATCCTGTGAGAAGATCGCCCTGAGCGGGCAGCCGATTTTCTCATAGTACTTCTGCTCGTCCTTGGTGAACTTGGCGACGAACATATCCTCAATCTTGCCGTAGATGAGCTTCCTGCCCGCCTCAGCGATTTCCTTGGCCTTCTTGTTGTTCTTGCGGTATTTGAACCACGAGATGCTGCAGCCGAACCCAATCATTGCATAGCGCTTGCGGTTGGGGTCATTGGGCTTATCCTCCTCTACAATCGACTTGACTTTCAGACTTTCGCCGCATGCCTGCCAGATTTCCTCGAAATGATCCACCATGTATTTCTCGAGCTTCGAGGCAAGGGTGGAACTGGTGCGGACGGGTTTGTCCTTCTTGTAGTCGGGATCACCGAGCTTCTTGATGAGGTCCGCGGCCTCTTGCTTGGTGAGCTCGACGTTGCGGTAGTCTTTCTTGGTTATCAGGTAGAGCGCCCAGCGTTGGCGGCTCGTTGCGGGTGCGTTAGGGTTTTCCATAGGTCTCACATTTAATTACGATACAAAGATAAAGAAAATCCCCCGACGACGGATCGCCGGGGATAGTTTAATCGTTACCGTACCACCCAAGATACAGTGTATTATTTTCTGTTAACGATATCCTTGAACTTATACCCCTCGGGCAGGCAGTCCATCACCCATAACCCGTTCTTGAAGATATGACGCTTCGCTTCTCTGAGCGTCTTCACTTGGGTCCAGCCGCACGAGTCGGCGCACCACCACTCCCCGTTAAGGCGGAACATGATGTCATCGTTGGTGTACCCGCGGTCATACTGGGTGGGTTTGTACTTGCAGTCGCGGGAAACGATAGGATCGTACTCCTCCTCGATAGTGTTGCCCTCCGCGTCTTCCTTGCAGTTCCAGCAACTGTGGTTGGTCAGGTGCCAGATAGTCTCGGGGTCTATGGATTCCTTCTTGCCGGTCACCACTCCGATTTTGTTGAAGAAGCACTGGCGCTCTTCTTTTTCAACGCGTTGACCGTTCTGAAAGTTGTTCACTTGAAGTTGATATACTGATACTTGCATAGTTAAGATTCTTTTTCTCCGTACTTAAGGTTATGGGCTTTTTTGAAAGCCTTTATACAAGTGAGTCCCACTTTAGACGGCTTCCTGTCCGGCGCAGGTTGGGCGTACCACCTTGTGCCTTCGTCACATGTATTGTAATAAAGCGTCTTGTAATTCTTTTTCAATTCCTTCTGACACATGTCGCACCGACACTCCTCGGGTATATGAAGTTCATCGCACTTCCGGCGATTTCTTTCTACGAAATCGTAGCTGCAGTTCCAGAAGTATACTACCTCGCTCCAGGTTATGAACTCATCTGGCAGCCAGTTCTCAGGCTCGTCCTTTTTATTCGGCTTGACTTCCATAGTTCCTTCATTTAATTACGATGCAAATATACAAGTTTTACTTTTTCTCCGGATCGCCGGGAGAAAATTATCCGTTAAAGGTTCGACGGATTGGCCGGCAGAAATCCCGTCAGGACTTTCACGGCCGTCGAATCGAACGTGTTCTTCCGACACCGAGCGGAAAATAAAAAAGGGATCCCGTTTCCGGAATCCCTTTGAAGTGTTTAGTCGTTTAATTACTTATTTCCACAGCAGAGCTACAACTCCGAGCGGCTGTTCGAAGTCGCCGATACCGTCGCAGAGCTCATACAACTCTGAACGGGAGTCGAGCAGGTCAATCACCTCCTGGTCATACTCGTCCCAATCATAGCACTCTATTTCTTCACTGGGAATGCCTTTGAGATTGAGGTGACCATACTCGTTTTCATTATTGTCAAGCATGGTCTTGATGTTCTCTACAAGGGTCTCGTCACTCAATGACGTAACGACCTCGAGTTTCTCATCTGAGCCTTCAACTTCAATATAAAACCTTTCCATGGATTTCTGTTTTTAGAGTTCGAATTCTTCGCGGTTGTACTTCTCAAACTTGATGTCCGAGAACTTGGATTCCTCGTCCTCGCCGTAGTCCTGGATATAGAGGGCAAGACCCTCCGATTCCTTCGTCACCTTGTGCAAGGTGAACGAATTGCATCCGTCGTGATGGTGGACGTTCACGCTCAGGCTGCCGTCCTCTTCGATGGCGACTGTCTCATAATGGTCGCCACGAATGTCGAAGCACTTCTCAAGCGCCTCGAGAGTGTCGCAGCAAATCTCAGGCTCGATTTCCGGGCTGCCGTTCCACAGGCCGAGGTGACCTGTAATGACGCACAGGCTGTCGTCAAGGTGTTTCTTCACAGCCTCTTTGAAATCTTCCCAGGTGGTCTGCAGGCAGCAGCTCACCCAGTCATAGTAGGCGTCGTCCTCGATTTCGTCTTCAGGGACGTCGCAGCATACGCTATAACTTTCCTTGCTCAGCCATTCGCCGCAAGGGTCGTCGTCGAAAATGACGACTGACTTTGATTCTTGTTGTTCGGTATTCATTGTACTTTCATTTTTAATTACGATGCAAAGATAAAGAAAATCCCCTTCTCGGTACATGCCGGGAAGGGGATTTATTGTGATTCTTACAGTTTATTATCTGTAATTCGGATTGACGGTGAGACTGCTGCCTGGATTCACAGATGGATCATCCTGCCATGAAGTAGAGTTCTTTTTACTTTCATATTTTACTTTGCCGTCGACATTGATGTACAGAGTGCCGTTGAACCCTCTTGACCTGTTTTTCTTAGAGCTACCGACAATATCTTTATTAGTTATAAACCACTTATCCGGATTAAGCAGCCAATACGAAATGTCGCAAGGCGAAAGCTTGTCATAATCGAGCTCTGTGTCATCAAACTGGAAAGGATAACACCAACCGTATGTTTTCACCAGATACTCATACTTCACAATTTTTTTGGCGAAATTGTTATACTGCATGTGCAGACGCTCTGGACATAATGGACCGAGTACAAAAAGATTAGTCGGCATATCCGGCTTGAGCGCCTGTAAACCGTTCATCGAGCGGACTGCAATAATCGGGATTTGCTTCAGTTCGAACTTAATCGTCCCATCTTCGAGCAATTCGTATCTTCCACTGAAAATTTCCGGATTGCTGAGCAAAGTGTTACGAAGCTCCGTCAAGCTGGTGCACACATAAGTTTCCGGATACCGCTCGATAATTTCTTTTTCATCATCCGTGAGTGTGAGCTTCTTTATCTTATGCTGCTTACGCTTTATGGGTTCTTTCTTTTCCTCCTCCGGTTTTTCCGGCTTGACTCTGTAGACTCCATTGATAAAGTCGATGTAGTCCATCTCCTTTTTATATTGCTCGATAATTTTCTCTTGGTTTTCAGCAAATCCCTTTTCATATTCACCGACCCTTTCAACGTCATTCCAGTTACGATGGTACCAGATGTCGTCTTCTGTCAGAGTCGTTCCAAGAGCATTGTTAAGTGTCTCCACCCAATTTCTGTTTTTACAAATGAGGTAGATAGTGTAGATGTGATCGTCTTTGACGACTTTGTAGCCAGAGTTGTAATTGATGATAGAAGCAACAATCCAGTTTCTGTGCTCCACGCTGGTTTGGTCCAGGTCGAACCTGTAACGTAGTTTCTGTTGCGACTCCGTATTCATCAGCACTCTAATCTTCTCCTCGTACAAATCGCGGAGATCAGTGATGGTGGGATTGCCGACTGGCAACTCAGGCAGGTACTGCATCCAATTCTGCACGTACACCCCGTTCACCGAGTATTGCGGCATGGGCAGCTTGAGAAAATCGCCTACTTCAATGTTCAGCTTTTGCCGTTGCTTTTCGGCGATACTGGCAAAGGGCGCTATCGCCACCCTTCCAGTGTTTTTACTTCCTTTATCAGAAGGTTTCATACTAATGAATTTAATGAATAATTTATTTTACAAATATATGAAAAGGTTGCTTCCCCCGAAACGCCGGGAGAAGCAACCTTCTCAATTAAATTCGGTAATCCATTTCACCTTGTCTTCCTCGAAGATTGGAGGGGTTTCCGCCTGGGCGATAACCTTAATCTCTTCCGCGCAATACTCCGAGCCCCTGATGGACTCATAGTACCGGACTCCCTTGGGAATGACGCACTTGATAAGCACGTCACCTTGTCCGATGGGATGACCGGCCCCTTTTGAGTAAGAGTGGAATCCATAGTCGCAAAAGAACGTCGGCTTGCCTTCGATGTACGTCCTATTCTCACGTCCCTCGAGGTCGGGCATGAAGCACGGCTCGTGGTAATACCCGCCGAGCGAATACTTGTAGTTTCTCCAAAAACTTCTGTACGTTCCTTTTCGCATCCCGCGTCCGCGGGTGACAATCTTATAGCAGACGATATCGCGGTCCGCTGTTTTCGCCTTTCTCCAATGGGTGTCAAGACACATGACTTTCCTCCTTTCTTGCTTCAGCTTCTTCAAGCATTTCCTTTTCCACTTTGCTGGCGACGGCAGGATCGATAAACTTCGGGTGGAGGCAGGGCGACCAAGATACCCAGCGTTTCATAGTGCGGGTCTTCCACCCGGTAACGATGAGCGAGTCAGAGCAGTAGTCTCTGTCGGTACCGATGTAATACCTGGCGCCTTTTGGAATAACGCACCGCATGTACAGGAATCTGATCTCGCCCGTAAACTCCAGATCGTGCTTAGCCCGATCCATGCATCTGAACGTATGGAACCCGCGGTAAGCATAGTCGACATTACTGGGGTTAAACCACGGCTCCTCGAACTTTTCCTGAATGGGAAACTTCTCATCCCTCGAATAAACGAAATCGCGCCAGAGGCTTACCAGGCAGCCGTTTCTAAACACGACAGTCTTGTAACACTCTATATCGCGCTCGGCGACTTTCAACGAGGTTCCTTTTTTAATTTCGAGACACATGATATTTTGTTTTTAATTATACATATTGAACGCTTTGATAGCGTCTGCATCCGTACGCTGCTCAGTACTCCATCTGCGCGGCCTCATGAACGGCTGACGCCAAGCGACGATTTTCAACTTGTCCGAACAGTATTGGGTTTTGTTAGGATCGTAGAAATAACGCGACCCGGCGGGTATCACGCATTTCAAAATAATAGTCCATTTCACCGCCCAGGAAACAGCCTCGCCGAGTGTTCTGTACGAGTGAAACCCCTTGTATACGTCACCGCCGTTGCCTTTCCTGTCAAATACCGGAGTACTCCTGAACTCCGGCTCGTCATAGGTTTCTCCTACTTTATACAGGAAATCCATCACCGTACCCTTGAAAACGTTGACGGGCATATTCCATCTGTCGCCTGGATATACCAGTTTATAGCAGGTAATGTCTTTCTCCGCTGTACAGGCTTCGCCCAAATGAGTGAATAAGCACATATCACTTGGATTTTTCTTTGGTTAATTTTAATCGAGTCCCGGTAAATTGAGGCCCGGTATGCGGTTCCTCGTTCCACGGAGTGCTCTTCATCTTCCACGCCACTACCCTGATTTGATCCGAACAGTATTGATCCCCGTCCTTACCCGTGAAGTATCGGGCGCCGGCGGGGATGACGCACTTCAGCATGACGGTCCAAGAGTACGCGTTATTGCGGGCGTCCTTGTAGTATTTGTAGGTATGGAACCCCTTGTTCACGACGCACCTCACGCCCACGAAAGGGTCGCGTTCCGGGCGGTTCTTGAACTTCTTTTCCGTATAGGTCTTACCCACCTCATACACGAAATTGCTGTAGTACATGGCGGGAAACTTCCAGGGATCCATGTTATACAGATAGCCCGCCCGTACCACCTTGTAGCAGGTGATATCCTTGGCGGCTGTACTGTAATACGCTTGTCTACTGTGCAGGCACATAATTTTATTTCTTTTATGCAAAGATAGCGTTTATTCTTTTATGTACGGACGCCGGGAATCAATCCGCCGTCACCCTCCAGTCCTTGTCCCCTCTTTCTCTCCACCCGATTATCCGTATTGTCTTCGAGCAGTAGCTGATGCTGTCCTGGTCGCCGTAGTACAGGGTGCCTTTCGGGATGACGCACCGAAGCGCCACTTCATGGTAAAACACGTCTTCCATAGCGGTCCGCAAATCCGTATACGAATGGAACCCGAACTTTACGGCGCCGAACTCGTTCCCGGTGCCCCAATGCTCCGGTATCTCGGCGAACATCGGCTCGGTGTACGTTTCACCGAGCTTGTATATAAAGTTCTTGTACTTGGAAAGGAAAGTGCCTTTGTTTTTCGGAGCGGATCTTCTCCACACCGTCTTGTAGCAGATAATATCCTTCTCCGCCCGCCGGGCTCTCATTTGTCTTGTGTAGAGGCACATATCACTTAAAATTTTTCATGTTGGTCAAAGAATCTCCAATCCAGAATCTCAATAGACTCTGAACAGAATTCCATTTCATTCTCGCTCTCGTAGTAGCAGGTGCCGGCGGGGATCCTGCACTTGAGCACGGCGTTGCTGTAGCTCCCCATGCAGCCGTTTTCCGCGTACTGTTCCAGCCTGTAGGAGTGGAACCCGTACCGGACCATGTGACCCGGAAACCCATCCTGCTCGAGACGCCTTTCGAAACGATCCTCCGTGTACGAGTTTCCCACCCTGTACCAAAACCGATAGAACATGGCATGGAACCGCATCGCCCCGTCAATATCGGGCAGCGGATCAACCCATACCGCCTTATAGCAAATGATATCCTTATTGGAAACTTTCGCGCATGTTTCCTTAGTAATCAGACACATAGTATTATCTCCTCCAATCTTTTTCGTCATAATGCTTCCACCCGGTTATCTTGATACGGTTGGAACAGTATTCTTTGCCGCCCTCACTCACGTAGTAGCTGGCGCCCTTGGGTATGACGCACTCCAGCAATACCCGGTTCGGGTTCTCGCCCATGCGGCAGACGCCGGTAGCGTAGCCGAGATCCGTGTAGGAGTGGAACCCCTGGTTCACCGCCCAGCCTTGAAGCCTGTAGGAGAAGTCGGTTGTCCGCAACTCCTTGCCATTGAAAACGTAGTTGTACTTGAAATACAGGCTGCGGAACATGGGCCAGTTCGCGCTCGCGAAAGTGTTGTCGTACACTACCTTGTAGCATACGATATCCTGAGCAGCGGTAAGCGGACGCTGCATTCGAGTAATCATGCACATAGCTATACTATATTATTTTGTTCTTTCCAATCCATTATCGCTTTAGGTATGGGTCTGTCGCCTATCATCTCCAATGCGGCGCTCCATCCTTTCAGCCTCGCGATTCTGCACACGTAGAACCAGAACGAAAAGCTACCGGGAGAAGGTGCGTCTGACGCATGATACTCGGTGCTCGATTCGATATTACTGGTTAATGTGTATAATCCCATACTTTACTTCTTTTATTACGCAAAGATAATAAAAACAAGTTTCGTAGAAAGCGCCGGGAAAAATTAAATTCCAGACAAAGGCGCGTCACAGTCCAGGCCCGATTCCCGTCGGGACATTGCGATCCGCCGTCTGAGACATCTGGATCTTTCCGGGCGAGAAATAAAAAAGGCGAACCTCTTTCGAGATTCGCCTCAAGCGATATGAACAACAACTTCTATTGATGCCACTTCCTTTCCGACGCTTTGCGCCAGGCTATTATCCTGATGCGGTTGGAGCAGTACTCTTCCGTAGTGTTACTTGTGTAGTACCTGGAGTCCACGGGTATCTCGCACTTCAAGATGACGTCTTCTGACAGCGCCCAGCTGCGGGCGCACCTGAGCGTCGAATAAGAATGGAACCCGAAATACACTCCGCCGCTTTCGCGCGGCATGCACCTGAACTTCTTTTCTCTGCGCAGCGTACCGGGTTTGTATTCGAAATGCTGGTACAGGCTCGTGAAGACGGGCGTATTGTACCGATCGTACCAATGTTTCACCACCTTGTAACAGGTGATAGGCTTCTTTGCTTTGTCGGCTCTTCTTTGTGTAGTATATAGGCACATGGCTTTAACGTTTAAGGACAATGCAAAGATAACAGTTTCCGAGTTAGCTGCGGGCGCCGGGAATCGTTTTAATCGTATTTCGGTTTCGGATCGTCCGTGTAACCCTCCCACTCGGATCTCAGCAGCTCCCTGAGCGGCAGCAACCTGTTCGAAGCGTATCCTTTCTCCTCGGCGTCGCCGTTGATGCAGTTAGCCGTGCCCTCATAGTACAGCGAGCCTTTCGGGATAACGCACTCGAGGACCGCCGCTTCGGTTGTGATGCAACCCCAGTCTGCGTCGAACTCACCGTTTCTCCTGGCAGCTTCAACCCAAGTGGCGAGCCGTTTCCATCCGTTCACATCCGGTTTGAAGCTGTGCAGCCCGTAGTCAATACTGTCCGACCACCTGGTGCCGGAGCCGAGCATCTCGCTCTGGGTCTCCTGACCGATATGGTACTGGAAATCCGGGTCATAGAATACCGCATGATAAGTCGGGTTGTCGGGGTCCGCGAAGGACTTGACGACCACCTTCATGCACTTGATGTCTTCTTTCGCTTTTGCCGGTCCTTTCCGAACCGCCGATGGATCAATCATTAAACACATAGCAACTTTATTTTTCTTTTACCTCTTCTTCCATGAGCATAGCCCAGCCGCGCACCCTGAACCTGTCGATCCAGTCGAAGTGCATGCTGTCGTTCAACGAGCCGGAGTAGCCGTCGTCGGCAGTCCGCCCGATACTGAGTATCATCATTCTCTCGTTGCCCTGCGGCTCGCCGTCATGCTCCCGCCGACCTTTTACCAGGAAGTCCTTGCATCCGGTCTTGTCGAACACCCGGCACAGCCGCCTGAAGAAATCCATGCTGTAAAGCTCGTCCGCTTCTTTCCACTTGATACGGGCTTCGCCCGGTTCATGGATGTCGTGCTCGACAATCTCGAGTCCGTGATAGAAGCCGTCGCCATGCTTCTTGCACAAAGCTTCCTGCGACATATTGTTGAACTCCTTGCGGCGTTCCTCTGCCTCTTCTCTCGAGTTGTACATTTTCTTACCCTCGAGCTTGATTATACGGGAGCACGGTATCGGGTTCCATTGGTTGCCCTCTACCGTGTCTTTTCTTACTACTATAGAATATTTTTTCGCCATAATTATTCCGGATAACTTGTCGGAACTCCCCAGGTGTGCCAGCAATGCCGTTGACCCTCGAACTCGCCGGAATACTTCCAACCCGTTACTTTGATACGGTCCGAGCAGCGTTCCATACCTTCGTAACTGTAATAGAACTTGGAGCCTTTGGGTATGACGCACTCCAATATGAAGTCGAATCCGTGCTCATACGCGATACGCTCCGCCGAACTCAGGTAGGTGTAGGTATGGAAACCTTTGCTGACGTACATCCAATCGCCATCGTGGATGATGCCCTGCTCCATCTTGGGCTCGATATATTCCTTATTGATGCTGTAATCGAAAGTCCACCACGGACCGGTGAAGGTTCCTATTCGGGTGACCTCTCCATTATCCTCTACCTTACAGACAAGGCGGAGCTGCGCTACTTTATAACAAACGATATCTTCCGTGGCCACACAAGGGGTGTCGGTGTTTTTACGTATGAGGCACATGGTCAAATCTCAATTACTTCCGCCACCTTGGGCAATGATTCGTAAATTTTCTTGGCGAACGCGCGCATCTCCGGTTCGGCCTGGGCGAACAGCCAGTCAAGGCAGCGCCGCTTGATTTCCTCCGTCTCGTCATACGGACGCTCCTGCTTGCGGGTGTCGCTTCCGTACAGGAAGATGCACATCTCATCCTGGGTGAAGTGATCCGTAATCGGGTAGACCTTCATGGCGAGGTCGACGGTGGTTATGCTGTCGTCGCACACCCCGCAGGTGTCGTGCAGCCTGAACTTGATGCAGTCTTCCGGGTCGAAGTAGTGGAACGCCGAGTCCTCCTGCTCACCGATTACCGCGCAGAATCGCATCTCACCGACCAAGGAGTGGGGTTTTTCCGGACGCTCCAGATAAAGCTGACGGATTCTGGTGATGGGGATGTTTACCCCGTCGATAGTGCGGACGCACAATACTTTGGTTTGCTCCTGGTTTTCCATATCTTGATAAAGGTATTTAATTCTTGTTTTAACAGACTTTCGCATCAAACTGATGGATTATACTGTTGACTTCCGAAACGTTCTCTACGGGGACGAAACAGGCCATATTGTCGGCCGGTTCGATGCCGAGCTCGTTCTTCTTCTCGTTGTCGAGCGCCAGAATCATTTGGCTTTCCGGCCACTCGTATTTTCTGTACATGCTGTTCTTTGCCATGGTTGTTTCCTTTGATTCTAATTACATGCGAATATAACGGGTTTTCCTTTGCCTGCGTGCGCCGGGAATCATTTTCTTATGAGGTTCAGGATGTTGGGCAATACGAAGATAAGGAACGTAGCGGCGCACAGGATGATGATCAGTATGTCGTCGCCTTTGATTTTTCTTTTCATGTCGATTCTTTTTAATTACATTGCGAATATACGGGTTTGTCCTTATACGCCGGCCGCCGGGAATGAGAAAATCCCCGCCGTGCGACGGGGATTTCCAGCGAATGTAATTAAATGAAAGGAATGAAATTGGGGGTTGAGTACGGAGTCGAACCGCTTCTTCTCCTTTGAAGGGAGACGAATTACCGTTTTTCTATACAACCCGAGTCCGCCCGCGGCCGCAGGGCGGGTGCGCGACTGGTGCACGCTAAAATGAAGGCAGCTCCGGATACGCT
>JAEEGL012051543.1_pt1 | contig 12709 bp, 6 predicted proteins | sample 9134231 | NCBI WGS metagenome assembly JAEEGL01 (sample SAMN16246548, study PRJNA631951) | gut metagenome | biome: gut microbiome; feature: rumen; material: fiber-attached | host: Bos | place: Iran: Karaj | collected 2018-10 | reverse complement strand
TCAAAGTCGTTAATCAGACTGAATGATGGGTATTCAGTTTGATACCTCCAACTTCTTGTATTCAACAAGCATAATACTATCCTTGAGGTATAAGTTGATGGGTTCTTATACCTCTACAACTGCTCGAATGGCGGAACAGGTCTACGCAGCGGTCTCAAAATCCGTACCGAAAGGTTGAGGGTTCGAATCCGTCTTCGAGCATTAATCATAAATCGTTAAAGATACACACAGCAATCTGTTTCATTTTTTAGTATAAAAAACGAATTTGTATCTTGTAAGAGGTAACTCAAGTGGTCATACGAGTGAAGCGATCCGATCAGTCGCCTACGTCTGAGGAAGGTGCACCTTCTGCGGTCACGTGGGTTCGAATCCCACCCTCTGATTGATGATGCAGAAGAGTATGCAAGTGGCCAAAGCAGTCGCAGACCGGATGCGACGCGGAATGCTTCGGAGGTTCGAATCCTCCCTCTTCTGTTTAGAACAAATGGACAAATGATGCATACGGGAATTCAATCAAATTGAAATTTGTTCTATAGGATGAAACTCTATCAGTGCGCACGAAAGCTGATGGAAGCAAACGAGGTGAAACTCGTTGAGTTGTTGCTGGTTCAACTCCAGCACATCCTTTTGGGGTAGCAGAATCCCCTAAAAAGCTGCTTCAGCGGAGGTTACAGAATCCTCAGATCTTTTGATCAAATCTGTGAAGGATAGTAGCTCACTGGCAGAGCATACGGTGTGAAGAGAACCATTGAAACAACGGCTTTACGCGACAGTTTACGACATGGCATATCAACCGTAAGGTAGCCGGTTCGATTTCGGCCTATCCTTTTAATTTGCTGGATTGGTGAAATTGGCAGACGCGCCGAGTTTAAGCCGCGGTGTCATTGTGACGTGAGGGTGCGAGCCCCTCATCCGGTATTAAATGGTTTTACCATTTATCTGATTCAATTAAGGTGGCATAGTTCTCTCTCGTCTATGACTATGTACTTCATATTGAATCCTCCTTTTACTTATTTCCAAATGAGAACAATGGGCCGGGATATCCCGGCCTATAATCTCATTATTTATTTTTTATTTTCATATGTATATTATTATATTGATATCTTTATGATATAATTCACAAATCATTTTTGTATGCTGATTAAGGAGGAATAATGTTATGACATTAGACAGAACAAATTATATGGATGCAAACATTATCAGTGCGATGAAGTGCACAAATGAAGAAAGAAACATTTTCATGGAATGGCTCAAAGGTGAAACCCAGGAAGCTTTATCAGATAAATACGAGAAATCAATTTTCCGTATAGATAATATTTTAAATAAAATGAGTCGTCGATATAATGCTGCTCGAATTCACCAGATGGAGAATCAGAAGACTGCATTTACAAACAAAGAGGAGGAAAATTAATTATGAAGAAGATCAATTCTATTTCTGAAATCGAAAACACAAACAATACCCTCGTGGTAATGTTCGGCATCCCAGGTTCGGGTAAAAGTTATGCGGCTGAAAAGATCGCTGAAAGATTCGATGGATACATTGCATCAAGTGATGCTATACGTGAGGAGCTGTATGGCACCGCTGCGTGCCAGGATGATCCTAATCGGGTCTTTTCTATCCTTCAGCAGAGAGTCACTGCAGAACTTAAGGCCGGCGGATCGGTAATTATCGATGCGACGGCACTCATCAAGAAGTATCGCGTCAGCAATCTCAAGGTTTACAAGGGTAAGTATAAGAGAGCCATCTGTGTGGTTTGTGCTACTGATCTTGATGTTGTACTCAAGCAGAACAGCTCAAGAGACAGAGTTGTTCCCGAAGACGTGATTGATAGAATGTTTAGAACCATGTCGTTCCCGAGGGATGAGGAAGGCTGGGACGAAGTTTATGTCCTTCAGCATCCTGATAACAGGAAGAGTCTTGATGACTATTTAGAAGCATGCAAGGGTATTGATCACAATAACCCGCATCATCTTCTCAATATATACGATCACATGATCGCATGTTACACTTATTTAGCAACACATTATCCAGATGATGAATTGCTTTTAACAGCTGCCAAGTTCCATGACATTGGCAAGCCACTGGTCAAGACCAATATGGTCCGCCGCGGCAAGGACTGGATCGAGGATGACAAGTCCCATTATCTCGGTCACGCTGACGTCGGCGCTTACTTCGCTGCATGCTCACCAGATCCAAGAGCAACGGTAGATCTCATCAGATTAATCGGTTACCACATGGAGAAATTCGCGAACAAGGATTGGGACAAGAACTTCGAAACTCTTTACCCAGATCTTTACCAGACATATATAAAGCTTTGTCATGGTGATGCAATCTGTGATGCAGAAGCTGTTGGCTAATATCTAATCTGAAAAACAAATAAATATAACATTGAACTCCCCGGTTGCCCGGGGAGTTCTTTTTTGTTATATTTTAATTGGATCAACATTTGGTTCTGTACAATGTAACCAGTAACCAGTATATTCTTTTTCTATCAATACATAGATTCCTGTACTGATAAATGGAATAACCTTTACTGTGTTTGCGATCTCATTGATCTTTCCGTTTGATGATTTGGAAATATACAATGTAAAATACTTATCAGAGAATCCTGAAGCATAAACTATTACAGAATCTGGATATCCTAAAGCTGCTGCAGATCTTCTGTGAAGAGTAAGTTTACTATTCAATGAATAACTTTCACGATGAGATGTCACGAACAATGGATTCAAGATTGATTCTTTTTTCCATACTTCATCATACTTCTCGATGAAATCATTGATTGGTATTTCCTTCAAACCTAAATCAGTTGAGCTCATATTGTAAACAGTAACTCCATTGAGTGTAGGTTTGTTATCAAGTTCGGAATACATGTCAAGACCTGCATCATCCATTGTTAACTGCGACATGATATCTTCTTCGATGTCAACATTGTTTGGATTATTATCAATTGATCTTGTATAAGTATCAAGCTTACTGTGATTAGAAGTATTAAATAGATATCTAATATTCTGATCAATCATTGCTTTGCCACTTAATGAAGCTAAACGATATGATCCATATGTTTTACCATCGAGATCCATATAAACAGTTCCCTGCTTCATCAACTCATTGTCATTGATATCATCAACTAACTCGATGAGCTCGAAGTTCTTTAATGAACGGAGATTGCGTAACTGGAATGTTGTTGGTGAAAGAATGACAATGTCTTCATTGCGAATCTGTCTACCATTTACCCAGAACTCATATCTATCACGTGACAATGGAGTTGGAATATATCCTGTTACATCAAAAATACCATCTGCTGGAATAGATACTGATGAATATCTTGGAACTCCGATATATGTCATCTTTGCTATTTTAACATCTGGATTATCTTCTGATGCAATCACCAATCTGGATGTTGGATCATTCATCTTGATATTTGAAATTGGATAACGTGTGTTTGTTACATTATTGAAGTAGAACTCGAATGGATTATCATATTCATTATAAATAGAAATGTCATCGAGAATCTCTTTGTTGTAAACATTATCTAACCTCAATACAGCCTTGGTTGGATCAAATGATCCTGCATTTGGCGGAACAACAATGAATTCGTCTGGTAATTCTTTATAGTATGATGATTCAGTTGGTATGCGAACCCATCTACCATTCTCTGTCATTACTTCATCAGTGATTGATTCCATTCTGACAGTAATCAAACCACCATGTGATTTATAATCATTTGACTTTAATACAGTGCAAACGAAATCACCTTCGATGAAATCATTTAATGTTGATCTGATAATTGATAACTGTGGACGATCATTTCCATCAATATAAGTATAAGCTTCAAACATAACTGATGAAATGGATCCATCGAACTGTGCTTGAGAATTGTTATTGACACAAATGAGTTTAACCTTTTCTGGTGTGAAGTCATCGATTGCAGCGTGGATCATTGCTCTGTAATTTGGTACAGCATACGGAACAACCGAAGCTGTTGTACCGAATGGCATCTTAATATAAACATCCAATGTATCCGATCCATATGAATCGTTTCCAGATGTTAATGTCATATCACAAACTCTCATGACTGGAGCTCCAACTCGTACGCCATTCTGTGGAATACGTTTTACATAGAAGCCATCTGATGTGAATTCATGATCTTGAGCATTGTATTCTGTGAATTGATATTCTTCATGACCATCAAAGTGTTTTCTAATTACAATATTATTGTATCCCGTAATATTTGTTGGTTTAGCTGTTGATAATACTGGTTTGAACTTTACTTGACAAGTATTATCGTGGAGATTGATCTCATCGAACAAATCTGACTTGTTATATGCAATATAAACCAAAATATCATCTGTATATAACCATGAACCATCTGAAGTGATAACTAAAGTCTTCATAACATCTTCTGTGACGTAATTTGCTTTATTATCCATCTTCATATCAGCTGAAACAACTTCGAATGAATAAGTTGATGGATCAATCCATGATTTATTCTTCCAATCGTATAAGAATACATTAATCTTATCTGTAATTGGAACATCTCGTTTGTCTACGATGATTGTTGGTTCTGAAACAGCTCTACCATTCGCAATATACATCAAAGCTGTATCATATGAACGAACATTGAACCATGTTGTTGGGCACTCCAACTGTTTTGCATAATTCTGAACCTGTTCAATACGATCATAATATCTTTGACGTTTACGTTTGTATGAATCGATTTGAATTTGAATCTTCTTACGTTCGTAATCATTCTTTGCTCGTTTCATTGCCATGTACAAGCCTTCCAACATTGTGTTGGCTTCATCAACCATTGGCTTGAGCTGTGTATTGATTGCTTCTTCGAACTTAATTGGTTCTAATCTCCAAACCTTATGATCATCTGGTTCTTCACGAAGAATTGGATATTGTTCATTGATGTTGACATCTGTTCTTATCTTATCAATGAGACCGATTCTGATTGTATCAATCTTGATCTCTTCTTCAGATTCTTCAGATGGTACTTCAATAGGTGATTCAGATTCTGATTGTGGATTTGTATATTCTTCTTCCCATTCAATTTCTGGACCGGCATTGAATAATACTTCTGTCTCAGTATCATAGAATTCGCCTCGAACCAAATCCCACATTCCGGCACGACGACTTTCAAACATACCTTGTACAATTGTATGCTTAACAGGAACGAGATGCTGTACTAATGTATCTCCATCATAAACCTTGAGCTCATATAATTTACCACTTGTGAAGTATTTAAATTCACCATTTCCATTATTAAGTGCAAAGATACCTAATGGAAGATCACCTGCTGGTATGGTATAAGTCCTTCGAGACTCAAACAAATCGAAATAGTTTCTTTGATAGGTATCATCATCAATGTACTCTTTATCATCATAGAATACTCCTCTGAAATGAGTCGAATCCATTTTAATAATACGACGATTTGATGTATAATGTTCACCGGTACCAGGATGTGTAATTTCTGATGCTACATCTTCCCATAAATCATGTCCAGTGGCTGCAGACATATTAACTCCGTAATTTATATAATGCGGGAAATTTCTCCAGTTGTGACTCATATATGGTTGATATGATCCTAAATAAGCCAGTATTCTTTTATCACTATGATCTTCATCGGCACCGCATAACATTGTATATGCCACATCACTTTGCTGATATGGTGGGTCGAATATATCCAATGGCAAATAATCCAAAGCTCCATAAAAATCGATATCGAAATATATTTTGGTATTCTCATCATATGATTGAGCTAATGTAAATGCTTGACCATATGTTGCTTGAATATATTCTATTCGATTATAGTAATTCCATTCAGTATTCGTTGGTAAGATTGGATAAGTTCCTGGTTCTGGTGGATCTGGAGTTGGTGGTGGTTCTGGTGGAACTGTACCGAAGTTACCAGTTGCTTCTCCAAGATATATGAATTTCCATGCTGCTTTCTCATCATCAATGAATCTGTTTGGAATATCTCCATGGAAGAAGTAATTCAGACGTGAGTAAATATATTTCTCATTGTTTGAAACAAAGATTGGATCACCTGGTAATGATTCAGGAGTTGTATCATTTGTATTCTCTGGTAATACATATGATTTATAATCTGAATGATTATATTCATTAATAAAGTTTACCATATTATCATCGATGACTGAACATTCAACTGTTTCTGATAAATATTTATTAATTACTAATGGATCTTTTGTCTCAAACCATTTTGCATTGTATGTATCTACTTCAGCTTCAACAAATCCTCTCGCCGGAGAATGATCTATCGCCGTAACTTTAACCGGGAATGTTGATAAACCATCATCCGTTGTAAGATACAATGTTTGACCAACGAAACACTTTCCATATACTGATTCGATTACTCTGGCTGAATCTCTTGGAAGATGTAATACTTGAGCTGCCTTAAAGAACATTCTTGCATTACTATCGTGAGAATTCTCTCTGAGTAATAATGAATTGATCAGTTTGTTTGGAACATGAAGGATCGATTGAACATGTTCTTCATAAGTTACTGGATCCAAAACATATTCATTGTCATGATCTAACTGAATATATTTATTACCGAATAACATTTCGAAATGCATATCATTATGAACTGATGATATGACTTCATCATTACCTTGATAATCTTCTACCGTCATATCTTCATGATCATTATTAAAAGCTATCCCAGTTGATGAAAGATTTGGAATTACTTCAAATGATTCTTCTGAACCAACTGATGAACCAGCTTTTGCAAATGAGATATCAATTGTTGAAGTATCGACTACATTATTATTCTTATCATAGATTGTGATTGGGATTGTTGTTAATGGAGTATCATCGAAGCAACAATATTCACAGATTGGAATCATGTCATCAACGATCCAAGCATCATTCTCTGAATGTGATTCAACCTTGAATGTTATTACATAAACATTTAATGCTGCATCTAATGGAGCTTTGAAGTTTGCTGCATTAACAGTTGCTGTTGCATAATATGGTCGAGAGTTGTATGCTTGAGAATTATCAAAGGTAATTGTATCAATTGCATACATATCAAAGATATATGTTGTGAATGCTCCACGAATGTAATATGCAATTGGTAAGAAGTGCTGAGTATTTAATAGCTCTACCATATTATCATAGAACAAAGCATCCAATGCATCGATCTGAATATCTGCCAATGCATAATATGATGAAAGATCATTGTAAATATCCAAATACTTATTACCATATGATGCATCATACAAATCATTGAATAAGTTAATATCAAAATCGATCCACCACTGTTTCAGTTCATGGATGTTTAAGATCTTATTGTATCGACACAAAGCTTTGTAAACATTTCTGATTCGTGGCATTAAAGATCTATCAATTCTCACGCGATCATTTTCATCCGTTGCACATAACGATCTGATGATATCTAATAAGTCATCGAAACATTTATGGATTGAACAAGCTTTACCATTGTAAGTGATTGTATCGATTCTCTGTAAATAGTTTGAGATTGTATCCAAACGTTCCAAGAATATGTTATCATCCATAATTATCTCAAGAACATTTGATGTTTCATTCTGTAATGAGTAATTATTTCTGATATTAAATAACTCTTGACGAATCAAATCATTATTAGTTTTGAATTCATCGATAAGATATCTACAATCATATGTCTTTGTGTAATTGGTTTCGATATTTGAAATACATGTGTAAGCATAAGTCAAATACTTTGCACATAACTTTGCAACTTGAATATCATGAGTGAATATGACTTCACTTGAATCAAAATCTTCAACATGATCCCACATCAAATATCTTTCTGGATTTAAACCATCTTCAACTATTAATGGATAATGACGATTATTCTCATATTTGTTGAAAGTATATCGGTAATAATTTGCTGAAACAATATTCTTTGAATTGATTACATATGGAGCTCCATAGAATATTGATACAGATACTGGGATCTGTGATTTAGCTGGTTGAATGTTTGATGGAGCTTTAGAATATCTTGAATAGTTGACTGGAATTGTTATTCCTGTATCAACTGCATCGGTGATATTAATATCAATATATCTTCTTGAATATTTTTCATCAACTAACGATCTCATGAACAAAGCTTCGATATTATCTACATTATCATGGATCATCATCATAGTATAGAATAGATAGTTGATTGTGAATGGAGCTGCATCAGATGATAATGGATCATAATCCGAGTAACCCTTAACTGGATCATATGCTAATGAAGTCATACCAGCTTTATCATACTTAAGTTCTGATCCATACTGATTTATGATATCATCTGCTGAAACTGATCCGATTAAGATCTTACCTAAGACTTGAACAACTGTTTCATCATCATACTTTCCATACAGAATCTTTGATAACTTCATGAGTTTGTTCTCGGCATTCCAATACTTAATGTATCCTTCATGTCTTGACACTTCCTCGTAGAACTTATCGAAATCATAAGCTTGTTCCAATGTTAATGGATCAACTTCTAATTCCGCTGGAGAATCTGTATCAGTATAAAGTACGAAGAACTTAAAGATCTCATCACCAACTAAACCAGAATCGATATAGAATGTATTTCCGATTCCCTTGAAATGGTTTATCGTTGGAGCTGCAAATCTCCATACTCGATTATTAGCATCCCACTGGAATGTCATGAAACATTGTTCGGAGATTGGTCTCTTGAATCTACGAGGAGAATCATCGAAGTTTAATTCAGGAGCATGTGAATTACTGTAAATATTTCTTTCATGAATATGTCGAACTTCGGCAAATACATCCATTGAATCATGAATGAGTGGATATGTTATTTCATAAACAAAGTCTCGCCACTTATACAAACTATACACATCGAATTTGGATGTATGAGTTGTAATGTTATTTGAATTTGTATCCAAAGCTAAAGCTTTCATCTCTTCGATGGCTGTTTGATACTTTTTAATGCAACTCTGTGGAATTCTGGATGTTAAGATAGCTCCCTTTATATAATAAACATATTGTTTCTCCATTTCTCGAACTATTCTAAGAAGCGGAGCGGAAACTTCTGTCATATAAGTATTTCTTAATTCTTCTGGAGATTTTGCTAAAACAATACCAAGATTATCTAAATCATTTTCGAAATTATATAATACAGATCGAACATTTAGACAATTCATGATTGTATCAAACATTGCTGTTGATTCTCGATCCAAAGAAATCGGTGGAGTACAGATTGGTGGATTGGATGAACTAATATCTGCTTCTGATACAACCCTAAAGTTATTATACTCAACAATTCCTTCACTTCTTTCAGTATACACTCGACGATCATCGATTACATTGAAATAGTTTGTTGCTGGATATACATTTGGAACTTCATGGAAGTATTTCAGTTCATAGATGATTGCATAACATGTTGCTGATGCTGCATAAGTATTAAAGTTTGAAATTTCATCATGATATTGTGAAATAACTATAAGATCTTCTGTCATTGCACCAAAAACTACAGATGATCTACCACTTCTCAGATATTCTGGAGAATAAATATCGATAAGACATTTATTTCTTTCTCCATTCTTATATAATGATTTATCGAATGGCATTCTCTTTCCATTCTCATCGATTTCATATATTTCTGCTGTATTGATATGATTATTATTCTTAATAAACTTAACTGGGACTTCAACGAAGTGTGTTCTGATTGTATCAACCTTATAGATGATAAAGTCGAGATAATCTTTTCCATTATCTGCGAAACCATCAACCCAAATTGCTTTGAACTTGAATCCATGATCATCTATTGCAATGAAACAGTCATTGCAGAAGTATCCATTGACTGTTATGATTATTGAGAACCCGAGAATGTCAGCATAGTTTTTTGACGCGAATTCCTGAATTGAAATGTATTTATCATTCGCTGTGGTATGCATCTTCGGAAGCTTTTGACGAATAAATTCATCTCGATCTCCGAAATGTAATTGATCAAATGGTACATCGATGATATAATATCTTGACATCTGATCATATGATACATATCTTGAATCTGTGCTCTTACAATGTAACATAACAGCATTTGAATTCACTGTCATGTTTGACATTGAAGCTTGAAGAGTTTGTTTATATGATCTTAATAATGAATCATCTATATCATTGAATGAGTAATTTGATTTTACCATTAAATCTAATAGATGAGAGAAACCACGTTCAGTACCACTAATACCAAATGGCTGTGTAATGAAATCATCACCAGCTGATTCCAAAGCTTTGATACGTTTCATTATTGAAACCCAACTGGTATCATTATATGATTTCTTATCACCACGATCATTGGTTGGGATATACTTATTATAGTTATAGAACCAATTGTTGTAGTTTATCTTCATATTATCATTCCTTTCTATTAGTTTCCTTAAAAGGTTTAATTTTGCGTGACCGATTCTTCCTATTATTTTTTATTTCTAAATGTATATTATTAATTTGATAATACTTCGGTATTATTAAAATCCATAAACAAATTAATCTATTCATATCTTTTAGGAGGAATTCATATGCCAAATTTATATGCTAACCTTAACGCTTCAAGAACAGCCGCAAGATTCGAAGCTACATATGCAGCAGATCTCATCGTCAAGATCGAAACAAGAGATTACTGTGAGAAGCACATGGAGCAGAATATTCTGGGGCCAATGATGTGGCAGAAGTTCCCAGAAACCGCTGGCCTCTCTTTAGCGAGAGCTGCTAAAAGATTCGGAGTTCTCCGTTACATGCAAATGGCTCAGGCTTTAGTAGCTGATCGAGCAGTTACCAATAATCTGTTATACGATGTATTCCAGAAAACTGGATTACGAATTATACCAAGTACATGTGGATATAGAATCGCAGATGCAGGATGTTATAAAGTTTCGCATGAAACATTCTCATCATATGATGAGGCTATAAACTTTGTGGATCAGCAGCTCGGCAAGCTGTTGATTCAGAATCCTTGTTATTATTAAAATCATCCTGTTCTTAACAGACCTGAGCATGTCTATAAAAGGCTCTTTCATTTCATAAACCATTTATTTATTTAGGAGGAAATAATTATGACTGAATTAAATATTCCAAAGATCGTGTCAAAGGAGAAAGCATAGGCTGATAAAGATTCAGCACTTAAAACTTATCAGCACATAAGAGACTCGATAAAGTATTCAGCCGAACTGTCCACCGAAGGTTATGTTCTGATGGCCTTCATCGACAACCTCTATGAGGCTGCCTATGAAGAAGGCTACAATAAGGCAGAAAAGGATTACGAAGAAATCAATTGCTAAGGGGGATTGCTTTATGAAATTAATTTGCATAATGAAAAATGGGTCGCTGGAGATCGGAGAAATGGAAGAAATCATTGAGAATGTTCGAAAGAAAATAATCTCGTCTTTATTTAAAGAAGACTTTCCGAAAAAGGAAAAGGATCTTAAAATTATTTCGAAGGTCTACAAAAACTTTGACGACTACAAAGATCTCGGCGAACTTGACTCAACTGTTCTTGGAACAGAATGTATTTCAAGCAAAGCAGATCTCTATCCACATCTGGAGAGACTGGAAAAAGAAGTCAGTCTTTACAAAACAATCAAAAATCGCAAGAGTCTATCATTAGCAGATTTATTAAATGCTGAAGAAACTCTCAAGGATATGCTGTATCTGTATGCTAGCAATATAGATGCTAGTGATATAGATGCTGAATATCATAAAAGCTATCCACCTTATAAGATCTTCAAATTCGAATATGATAATATAGAGGAACTGAGGTTGGCATTTAAATATTATGGCGATATTAGATCTGATATTGCATATAATGCTGGTTATGATGCTGGCTATGACGCGTAAAATAATCCAGAGACTAAAGAAACAAATATACTTGAAACTCCCGGGTTGTCCCGGGAGTTTCTTTTTGTATATTTATTTAAAATTTGAGTCTGGTTGATCCCACATTTCAGTTACTTGTTTCTTCAATTTAACAAGAACTTTATTTGCTGCAGCAATGATTACAACAGATGGAATCATACGTTTCAAGATAGAAGCAGGAGCAACGAATGCGGATATCTCTTCGTTTGGTTCTGATTCTGTATAAGGTTCCTGTCCAGGTGGAACAACTTCAGATATGATCTGTTTGTTCGCACCATAAGCAGCACACTTATCTCCGATACCAGCTTCATCTTCATGTTCGATATAGATCTCGATTAATACATCACAACTTCTACCTTTGATTGTTGGATCAGTCAATGGTTCAGTTGGATATTCATAAACGAGTCCCATTTTATAACTCGATGGACCGCCATCATGCTTATCGAGGATCGCTCTTTTCTTTTTATTCTCTTCAAAGTGTTTTGTTAAGAGTTTTCTTAATGAAGGAGAGAGTTTATCCATCGATTTGTTTGTATACATCTTGATCATTGCAACTGTTCCAGAATGTTCAGACTTTACAACTCGTTTTGCCGAATCAATGAAGTCTGTTCCTTGGAATGCTCTGAGGAAGTTGTCGACTGCCTTATCACCAGTATCACCCATACCGAATGTTACTAATGGATCTGATACTTCAATCTCATCTCCGATCGATACGATCTTTTCGATATCATCTGTCTCATGGAGTTTGATTTCCTGACACATTGACAACTTGGTTGCCAAACGTTTCGAAAGTTTCTCAGTAACGATACCAGCATCTTCGTAAGTTGCATAAATACC
>JAEEGL010899805.1_pt1 | contig 12709 bp, 8 predicted proteins | sample 9134231 | NCBI WGS metagenome assembly JAEEGL01 (sample SAMN16246548, study PRJNA631951) | gut metagenome | biome: gut microbiome; feature: rumen; material: fiber-attached | host: Bos | place: Iran: Karaj | collected 2018-10 | reverse complement strand
TGCTAATTGCCTTGTACCCTTAATGGAAGATGATTTTGAACAGATAGGAGTTGTCGATTACAGAAATTATGCGTACGGCCTGAGCAGTCTCGTAGAAAAAGAGCATTACGACAATATCGTAATACTCTATTCATACACAACACTTGAAACAGACAACAGACTTGTATATATAAACAAGCCAAGATAGTAAGAATTTTAATCCCTGGGTCTCATGTAGAAATTACCCATTACTTCCTCAGTCCTTACGGTATTGATGAAGGTATTTGGGTCGATTTCCCGGATCTTAGGGATTATTTTTCGTGTATCGGCAGCGCTTACTATGGAGTAGACAATCTTTTTGTTTTTATGGGCAAAAGAGCCTTCACCGTCTATGAGGGTTGCACCATGTCCGCAGCCTTTTTCTGTGGCGCCACTTTAATTGTGATATACTTTTATATATAAATGTATTTACACAGGAGGACGTGTTATGGAAACAAAGAGTGAAAAGAGTTGGCTCAGTGCCCTGATCATTGGCCTTTGTGTGGCAGCCAGCTGCGTGGCTCTGGCTTTTGGACTTTCACATTTCAGATCTGAGAGTGTACACACAATAGCAGCCACAGGTGGAGCTAATGTAGATTTTGAATCAGACGTGATCATCTGGAGAGGTTCTTTCTCCGCCCAGGATTATACATCCAAGTCAGCCTACGACAAGATCAAGAACGACTCCGCTCAGGTTAAGAAGTACCTGATGGATAACGGTGTTACAGAGGATGAGATCGTCTTCAACTCCGTTGATATTTACAAGACCTACCGTGATATCTATGATGACAATGGCAATTACATCGGAAGAGAGCAGGATGGTTATAGCCTTCAGCAGAGCGTTGTTGTAACCTCCAGCGACATCGATAAGGTGGAAAAGATATCTCGAGACATTTCTACGCTCCTGGAGACCGGCGTGGAATTTACCTCTGAAGCGCCTGAGTACTACTACACAGGTCTTGACGAGCTCAAACTTGGCCTCATCGAGAGCGCAACCCAGAATGCAAAAGAGCGAATTGACATCATGGCAAAGAACTCCGATGCAAGGATCGGTAAGCTCCGTAACTCCAGCCTTGGCGTATTCCAGATTACAGCCAAGAACTCCGGTACCGGAAGCTACTCCTATGATGGAGCCTTCGATACATCCTCAAGACATAAAACCGCATCGATCACCGTAAGGCTTGAGTACGATCTTAAGTAAACCACAACATATTGTATAACCAAAGTATAAAAGTCATGTCCAAATTATAAAGGACATGGCTTTTTTTATGCCAAATTCTTTATAATTATTAATCCCCTATAACCCTTCATAAACCAATCCTAAATATGCTCTGAATAGTGCGTAAATACGCACTTTTCGGGGCTTTTATGATGTATTATATGATTGTAGAGCCGATAAAATAAGTATATAGAAGATGAGAGTAATATTCTTTTTTGAGATATAAGGGGGCAGGAACCATGAGAGGGAAAAGATATTTAAGCGAAATTGTAAAGAAGCTGGCTGTACTTGCAGCTGTTATAGCCCTTGCCTTTGCGGCGCCTCTAACAGCATCAGCAAGTGAGCTGAATAAATATGATGCCCAGACAATAACAACCACAAACATCGAAGAAGGCGAAGCAGTAAAGGCCGCAGAACCCGACACCCCCCAGACCCACAAACCCCTCTGGATCCTCCTGGTCATGCTCGCAGCAGTCGGAGCATCCGTAGAAGTAATCGACATCAATAAAAAAGAAGAGTAACCAATACATCAAAATAATACAGCGTTGTTTTTTGGCGGATCCGAAAGGGTCCGCCAATTTTATTTCAGAAAGTAACAAATTTTTACGAAAAAAATCACAAAAATATCATAAGTTACAAAAATGAATATGTTTATGATGATTTTTATGATTGGTCAAGTAGTATGATGGCAAGCGTGGGTAAAAACTTCACAGTGTTTGATTATTTTACAAGAAATGAGGGAAAGAAAGTTTATGAAAAAGAACACACTTGACAAGCAGATCATCAAGGCATTAGCGCTTGGCATTTCAGCCAGCATGGCACTTCAGCCAGTTGCTGTATATGCTGCGGAGGAGGGGAATGTTGAGATTGACAACGAAAAGGGACAGAACGACCAGAATCCTGTGACTGAGGCTTCTAATTCAGAGACCAACTATGATGCATCAGTAAATGGCACCGAGGGTTCAGCTGCAGCAGTAACTGAGACTGTTAAAGCAGTTGACACTGCCATTGAAAACGATAACGCAGGCGAAGCAAGCACAGAGGCAGATGCGCCTGTTTCTGAAGTGACAAATAATAAACTGAATGCCGACAAGACAGCTCTTGATTCAGCTATGAAGACAGTAGTATCTGATGAGTCTACTCTTGAGGATGACGTAAAGGCTATTGGTGAGGCTGATGGCAAGTTCTCAGAGGCTGATGACAAGGCGGATAAGGCTGCTGAAGCAGTATCTAAGGTTGCTTCAGATAGCACAGAGATTGCTAAGGGTGTTGATGACCTTATTAAGGATACAAAAGAGACAGTATCTAAGGTTGAGACCCTTGAAGATGCTGAGAGCGCTGCGAAGACAGTTGAAGCTGCACAGAAGAAGCTGTCTGATGAGCAGACCAAGGTTAATAACTTAACAGAAGAATATAATACAAAGAATGAAGCATATAAGAACGCTCTTAAGGATCTTTCTGATGCAGAGACTAACTACCAGAAAGCAGTTAATGATGCAAATGGTGATGTTACTAAAGCTGCTGCTGATCTTGAGATTGCAAAGAGCGCTGCAGATCAGTTAAAGACAGATGCAGACAATGCATATACAGAGCTTCTTAATGCTAAGACGGCTTTAGAGAATTCAGCCGTTGAGGCTGCAGAGGGTGCAGTTGCACAGGCTGCAAGTGATCTGGCTGCTGCTCAGGACAAGGCTACCAAGGCAGCAAAAGAGCTAAAGGACAAGGAAGATGCACAGACCGCAGCAGCAAAAGTTCTTGAATATGCTACAGAGGCAGACAAGCAGGCACAGGCAGCAAAAACAGCAGCAGAGGCTGCTGACAAGACTGCGCAGCAGAAGCTTGATGCGGCTGAAAAAGCTCAGACTGCTGCTGGGACAGCATTAACAAATGCTACTAAAGCTAAGAATGATGCTAAGGACGCACTTGATGATGCTGAGTCTAAAAAGAATGATGCTCAGACAGCATACGATGAGATCAAAAACAATCCTGACGCTGCAGAGGCTGATGTATTAGCTGCGAAGAAGGCACTTGATGATGCAATCCAGGACTACAACGCTAAGAGCGCAGCTAAAGACGCAGCAGATAAAGCATGTAATGATGCAAAGGGTGTAAAGGATAAGGCTGATGCTGCTTTTGATGCGGCAACAGCTGCTAAGACTGCTGCTGACGATGAAGTAACAGCTAAATCAAACGATGCAGAAGCTGCTAAGAAGGCTAAGGAAGCTGCTGAGACAGCTGCAAAAAAAGCACAGACTGCATATGATAATGCTTTGAAAGCAAAGGGCGATGCAGATGACGCGGTAAATAATGCATCAGATGCAAAGGAAAAAGCTGGTACAGATCTTACAAATGCAACAAATGCAAAGAACGCTGCTGAAGCAGCTCTTACAGCAGCAACAAATGCAAAGACAGCTGCTGATAATGCAGAAACCCTTGCAAAGACTGCAATGCAGAAGGCAGAGATTGCAAATGCAGCTAAAGAAAACGGCGTAGATAAGGATCTTAAAACAAGATTTGACCAGGCTACAGATGCAAAGAAAGCTGCAGAAGCTGCTCTTACAGCTGCAACAAAATCAAAAACAGCTGCAGAGACTGCAATGAGGGCTGCACTTGAAGCTGCTAATGGTGATGAGACAGACCCAGCGTACCTTAAAGAGAAAGCTGCTTATGATGATGCAGTAGCTGCCTATGATGAGGCATGGGCTGTAGACCATGACGCTCAATTGGCCATTGACCAGATTACAACTGCACAGGCTAAGGCTGGTGAAATACAGACTGCAAACGACAACTACAATGGAAACAACAAAACAGGTGATGATAAGATCGTCGGCGCAAAGAACGAAGCTGATTCAGCAGTATCAACAGCTTACAATGATGCTAATGTGCTTAAGAACGAAAATGGCAAGATAGTTTCAACTGATGCTTCCGGCGATGCTCTTAAGGCAGTACAGGAGATGTACAAGTCTTATGAGATAATAAGCAGGTTGTCAGATGATATCGACAAGAAAAATGAAACTATCAAGAATGAGCGCCAGGTATCACCAGATAATGCACTAAAATCAAATATAGAACTTGCAAATCTTATGATAAAATATTGCATTTATACTGCACATCCCGATTTGGCAGTTAGTAATATTGAGATAGGATCTTTTCAGGACGGCTGGAATTATTTCTTTGGACTTCCTTATCTTGACTCGGATCAGAATTATATTAAGGTAAATATTAAAGATGACAACGAACGTTTTCTTTATTCTGAGTACTATGATTTTAAGACATTAGACGCAAGTGGAAATGAGATTAAGAATAGTTTCACTGGTGACTGGGACCCTGACTTTACGCAAACTGCTCAGATTGAAGTAGTAAAGAAAACCTTTGTTGAGCAGGGAGTTCTAGGCCCGATATTTGCTGGAAAAGGAACAAGCGTTTTAAAGGAAACTGAGTATAAAACCGAAAAAGATGCATACGCAAATGCCATCCAGGACGCAAAAGATGCTCATGCTGCTGTAGAGGCTGCTCAGAAAGCTCTTCAGGACTTAAGCGCTGCTGCAACAGAGGAGGATTGGAATCGGAAGGTTCTCGATAAGGATGGCAATGAGACAGATAAGACTCTTGCTCAGGAAGCATATGATCTTGCAGTTGCTGCCGAGGATAAGGCATCCAAAGCATATGATAAGTATGCTAAGGAGGTAGAAGCATATAACGCAGAGACCGAAAGCCTTGCGAAAGAAGCAGGAGAAATCGAAAACAAGAAATCCGAACTTGCCACTGAGAAGTCTTCTTTAGAAACATTATGGAGCGAGATAGATGGTAAGGAACCTCAGACTCCTGAAAATCCAACACCACCAACAGAACCGAAACTAACAGTAACAGATCCAACACCAGTCAAAAAGCCTGATTGGGCTAAAAATAGTAAATACTATGATGAAAATGGTAAGATAAAAACATATTTAGTAACAGGAAAGAAAAAAGACCAAGCTAGAGAATACAACTCTTACGTTGACGCTAAGAGCAAATACGATGCTGCCAAGAGCAAATACGATGCTGATAAGAAACAGTATGATGAAATTGATAAACCAGCATACGATGAAGCTCTTAAGGAGTACCCTGGTAAGGTTGAACAGTACAACATAGATCACAAGGCCTGGGAGAGTAAGAAGAAAGACTATGAAAGCAGAAAGCCTGTCTACGATAATGCTGTTTCTGCCCTTTCAACCAGAGAGCAGGATTACAACACTGCTAAAGCTGCTCACGATGCTAAGGCTGAAGAAATGCAGATCAAGCAGAATGCAGTAGATTCAGCTTATAAGTCTTGGAAAAATGCTGAGAAGACTTTGGAAAATGCTAAAGACGCAAAGGACAAGGCTGAAGCCGCTGCGACAGCAAAGGCTGCAATAGCAACAGCTCAGTCAGAATACGATACCGAGGTTGGAAGGATCAACGGAACAACTAAGACAACCTATGATGATGCAGTAACTGCACACAACAGCACATTGGCAAAGCAGGAAAATGCCGACGCTGAAGTAACAAATAAGACAAATGATAAGAATGCTGCAGTAAAGACCTTTAATGAGGCTTCAGATGCTCAGGCATCAGCAGAAAAAGCTTTAAAATATGCTACAGATGCTCAGACAGCAGCAGGAAACGTTCTTACAGATGCAACAGCAGCAAATGAAAAAGCACAGGCAGCATACAACAAAGCAAAGGATGGAGATCAGACTGCACAGAAGAAACTAGAAGCAGCACAGGCAGCATACGATGCAGCAGATACTGCATTAACCAAAGCTACTACAGCTCAGGAAAATGCTAATAGTGCATTTGAGGCAGCTAAGAAAGCAAAGAAAGATGCACAGGAAGCCTATGATGCTATCGAAAATGATCCTAACATTGCTGAAGAGGTGAAGAAAGCCGCCCTTAAGACTCTTAACGAGGCAATTGCTGATTACAACGCTAAGGAAGCAGCAAAGACAGCAGCAACTAATGCATATAATGATGCCCTTGCAGCAAAGAACGCAGCAGACACAGCTAAGAATAATGCCCAGATTGCAAAAACTAAGGCAGATGATCTTGTAACTGCTACAGGAAAGGTTGCAGAAGAGACTGGAAAAGCTCTTGCAGCAGCACAGGAAACAGCAAGAGTTGCTGGTGATGCACTTAAAAATGCTACAGATGCAAAGACAGCAGCAACTAATGCATTTAATGATGCCCTTGCAGCAAAGAACGCAGCAGGTAGAAGAGTTGAAACCCTTACTAAGGAAAAGGCAGCTAGAGAGACTAAACTTGCTACACTTAAGGCTAATCTTAAAGAGGTAAGCGCAATCTACAACAAGGCTGATGCAGCTTACAAGGCACTTAAGGAGAAGACTGAGACAGCTGCAACTAAGGTTGGAACATCTCAGGAGAAGCTTGCTGATCTTCAGAACAAGCTTGCAACTCTTAAGAGTAAGTTTGATGACAGAAACGTAGCTCTTATGGCAAGGCTTGCTGAGCTCAATGCTGAGGTTGCTAAGGCTCAGAAAGAGCTTGAGGATGCTCAGAAGGAGTTAGGTCAGGCAACAAAAGATCTTGCAGATGCAAAGACAGATCTTGATACAAAGACTAAGGAACTTGAGGAAGCTAAGGCAGCCGAAGAAGCAGCTAAGAAGGCAGCAGAGGAGGCAGCAAACCAGACAACAGGCGGCGAGTCCGGATCAACTGGAACAACAACTGGAACTACAACAGGTGGTTCAACAGGAACGACCTCCGGAACATCAGAGGCAGGTGGTTCAACTGTAGCACCTGCACCTGTAGCTTCAACAACTCAGGGAACTGTATCAAACCTTGTAGCTGATGCAAACGTTGGCGCTAACGCACAGAACGTAGTTCTTGCAAATGCTGGAGCAAACGCTCAGGCAGCTAACGTTGCAGTAAACAACGCAGCAGCAAATAACAATGCAGCAGGAAACAACGATGCAAACAATGCTGATAATGCAGTAACAGCTGACATCCCTGATGGCGATACAGCAACCGCAGCAACACCTGGAACAACCATCACTGATGATCCTTCTGCAAAGGCAGCAACACCTGGAACAACCATTACAGATGATCCTGCAGCAAAGGCAGCAGCACCTGTAGAGGATGAGAAGCCATTCGCAAGGAACATAGTACTTGTTCTCCTTGCAGCTGCAGCAGGCGTTTCAGTTGAGGAGTACGTAAGACGTAAGAACGCTAAGGCTAAGATTAACAAGTCTGATAAGTCCTCAAAGTAATTTACCAATAATCAAACACTTCTTTATACATGAAAGAGGCGGATCCATAACGGGTCCGCTTCTTTTTTCGATATCTCTTTTCCGCAAACAGTTCACTCAGAATCCGTCAAATTCTTAAGACTTTCTTAAGATTAGCAGCAGAACTTCTTAAGATTGCACAAATCCCATTTACAACCTATTCATAGCATGATATATTCACCTACGTTGGTTTTGCAAAACAATATCACGCTCATTCAGAGCAATCGATAGCACATCATAGCTTTTTTTTAAGGCAGTATTTCTTTAGCTATCGAATTTCCAAAAGCAAATGAAAGTAGGTATAAAAGAATTAACATGGAAAAAGAAAATGAAATAGTTAACGAGTACACGGGGACTGATTACCTAAGTGCTTCAGGTGAAATACCTTATGGTATGATGAATGACTATATTTTTCGTATTGTCTTTCAGGAGAACAAGTTTGCCTTGAAAGGCCTTCTTTGTTCCGTCCTTGGACTTAAGGAAGATCAGATAGTAGGCCTGAAAATTACCAATGAAGTAGAACCAGGAGTAAGTATTTCAGACAAAGAATACCGCATGGACATTGTAGTTTACTTAAATGATGACACAACAATTGATTTGGAGATGCAGAAAGATAATAACAACAACTGGCAGTATCGTTCGCTAAGTTACCTTTGCAGAGAGTTCGATTCCCTTGAACATGGAGAGGACTATAGTGATGTGAAGAACGCTTATCAGATAGGCTTTCTTGATTTTACGTTGTTTGAAGATCATCCTGAATTCTTCGGAAAATATCAAATGCGCAATGCCAGAGACAACCATCTTTATACTGACAGGTTTAATCTCATTGTGGTATCATTAAATCAAATAGAATTGGCGACAGAAGACGATATAGCCCGTGGTATTGATAAGTGGGCGCGTCTGTTTAAATCAAAGACTTGGGAGGAACTTACGATGGTAGCAAGCGACGATAAGTACATGACTTCTGCTGTTGAAACAGTATTTCTCACCAATGAAGATAAGAATGCCATAAAGGTTGCCAGAGAGCGTGAAGATTTCCTCCGCAGCCAGGCCTATAAAGACGCTAAGTTAAAAGAGCAAGCTGAATATATTGAAAAGCTATCATCAGATTATAAGAAGATGTCTGACGTAGTTGCAGAGAAGGACATAGCCCTCGCAGAGAAGAACACGGTTCTTGCAGCGAAAAATGCCAGAATCAAAGAGCTGGAAGCTGAGCTTGCCAAATTGAAAGGATGATAAGTTAATAACTTCTACAATAGGAGAGGCGGATCCATAACGGGTCCGCCTCTTTTTGTAGGTAACATATTCTTTTATCCGGCGTAGGTAAGGCCTTCGAAGATATCGTCCACGTTCTGGCCTTCGATCTGGGCAGGATGATCAGTCTTGGTGTAGTTGAGCCTTATAAGTCTGCCGTCATCCAGCTGACAGTCTACGAACTGAGAATTGTCGGTTCTTATAGGCTTGATGCCTGTTCCTACCGGAAGAGTCTCTTTTGACTGCTCGTTTCCGTCGTTATCGATAATTGGCACCGTTAGCTCTTTTGCCAGCTTGATCTCATCTGAAATCCAGGCGATGGTGTATATATTGTCAGCCATCTTGGGCATTCCGTCTGCGCCAACCTGGTATCTGGTGTAGCAGGTGAAGGTGCCGAGGATGTCTGAAACCTTGCCAAAATACATGTTGTCAGGATCTGTCAGAACGATCTCTCCTGCAAGATCTGTGGATGAATCTACATATACATAGTGGAAGCTGTCCTGGCCAACCAGCTTAATGTCATCGTCCGTGATATCGAAGACCAGAAGCTCAGTGTAATCGTTAAAGGACAGGATGCTCACATAGATGTACTCACGGCCATCGGCGGTCACAACACGGTAAGGGTTAAGAACGTTGTAGTTGCTGTTGAAATCAAAGTAAACATCAGCAGTTGCGGACTTATCCATATCCTTAAGGGTCAGGGACTTGCAGTAGAAATAACCCTCTTCAACAGTGTCTTCCTCCTCCTTCTCGTAAACGAAGTGGAGAGGAGAGGTGTCATCATCCCATTCCTTTGAGTAGGTGGGAAGATTCGCTGCGGAAATATAGCCTTTGGAACTGTCTGGGAAGTATTCCTCGTTGATGGCACCGGAGAGCTCGTTATAGCCGATCAGCACGTCTTTATCGCCATTGGAATAAGGTCCGATCTCGTAAGGCCCAAAGTAGAAGTGAAGGCCATCATTGGACAGGTACCAGGTGTAGCCGTATTCGAAATTGTCAGAGTCAGAGCTTGCTGTATCGGGATTGAACTTGTAGTGGGAAAGAGTGTCCTCCAGATCCCAGAACTGATCAGTGTCTTCCGCGTTGTCCTGGAGTTTGGTCATAAGGACAGTATTAAGCTCTTCCTCAGAAAGGTTCAGGACCTGATCAAGGGTGATCACTTGGCCTGTAGCAACGTCATAGGTCGTACCACTCATGCCGTACATTCCGTGGGCACCGCCCTCAAAGGATGAGCCGTAATCGCATATACACACGACCTTGTCGTCCGCACGGGAGATCGAAGCGGTATTACTGCTTGTGTATGGCCCGGCAAAGAAATAATCGTTCTCGATAGCGTCTTCCAGATCGGTCTTGGCGTTCTGTGCTGTAGTTTTGGCGTCGTTTTCTGCGCCCTGTAAAAAGTCTGAGGCAGTTTCTTTTAGTGCCTTATAAAGAGCTGGATAAGCATCTTCACACTGGTCTGCAAGCATAATAGCTTCGGATCTTCCTTCGAAAAGAGGCTTATTTTTAAGAGAGTGACCGTCCTTGTCCTCGGTGTATGAGCCGTCGTAAGTCTCGCTAAAATACCTGGTCACTTCCTTAAATATCATGGGGCTTTTCTGGGCAGCAGCCTGTTCCTCAGTTTGAGCGCTGTCCTGGGACTGGGCCTCGGTGGTTGCGCTGGAATTACTGTCATCTGTCCTGGCCTCATCCTGAACGGCTTCTCCTGCTTCCTTGGGAAGGCTTCCCGGAAGGCTGCAACCTGTAAGGGCTATAGCCAGAGCCCCTGCCAGAATCAAATTTCTTTTCTTCATAATAATATGTCTCCTCCTCATAATTGTTCCATTATCATCGCACAATGTTACACTGATAATTTTATCATATTTAAGATAATAATATGACGCGACATGATATAATATACGAGTGAGGATAGTAGGAACGTTGATCTGACATCCAAGGAGGTCATATATGCTTAAAAAGATTTCTTCACTTGTATTAGCTGTGATAATGGTTATGGCTTGTTTTTATCCCTTCAGCGTCAAGGCTTATGCAGCAAGAGTGCTTCCTTTTACCAGTTCTTTGGATTATTCAAAGGCAGAGAACTGGCTATATGATGGGGTATACCCTGAAAACGCAGTGGATGTCTTTATAGTGGCACCTTCCGTTGATACTCTGAGTGAGACCAATTCTGCTATTACACCTAAATATAAGACAAGGTTCAGAAATGCCATGAATCAGCAGCAGGCAATTTACGCAAAGACAGCCAGAATCTATGCGCCATATTACAGGCAGGCTGCGCTGAATGCCTATAAGCTGCCGGATTCACCTGAAAAGGAACAGATATTTGCCAATGCCTACACGGATATTTCTGCAGCTTTTAAGTATTATCTTGAGCACAAGAACAATGGTCGGCCCCTGATCCTTGCGGGATTTTCTCAGGGCGCGGACATGTGCTACAGGCTCTTGGAGGAGTACTACGGCGGAAGTTACGAAGGCGCGTCGGAACTCAGGAATAATCTGATCGCTGTTTATGCCATAGGATGGGGCCTGACCCAGGAAATGATAGATAAGTATCCTCAGATCGTGCCTGCCAAGGGCGAGACAGATACCGGTGTGGTTGTCAGCTATGAGTGTGAGGATGGAAATGTTTCCGGCTCCATCAGTATCCCTGCAGGGAAAAGAGCTATCTCCATCAATCCACTGAACTGGCGAACAGATTCAGTTGTTGCGGACAAATCCTTGAACAAGGGGACAGTTACCCAGGACAGCGTAACCGGTGCTATAACCTCAGTCGAAGTAGGAAAGTACGGAGCATACATTGATCCAAAACGTGGATCCTTGATAGTTACTGGAATTGATACCAATGAGTACCCGTATCTCCTGGATATCTTTTCCGAAGGATGCCTCCACCTGTATGACAATTTCCTGTTCTTTGTAAATCTCCAGGAAAATGTCCAGAAGAGAACAGAGAGCTTTTTGCAGAAAAGAGCTGCTTCAAATGCAGCATAAATCGGGGATTTGAAAAAATTTAAAATTTCTAAAAAAAGTACTTGCATTATTTTGGATTATGAAGTAATATAAACAAGTCGCCGCGATGCGGACGACTTAAATGCCTCGTTGGTCAAGCGGTTAAGACGCTGCCCTCTCACGGCAGAATCAGCGGTTCGATTCCGCTACGAGGTACTGACTGTTAAATAACAGCCCAACCCTGAAGCTAGAATACATTAGTATTCTGGCTTATTTTTTTGCCTGAGTTAAATCCCGATTTTCTAAAAGTAAACCTCAAGTAAACCTTTATGGCTCAGAAACGTATTGCTTGCGCGATTTGTTCAGCTTTATGCTGATCGTTTTTGTGAGAATAATAGTAATACTTGCGTGTTGTTGTTATATCAGAGTGCCCCATCTGCTCCATAACAAGAGAATCTTCTACTCCAGAATCAAGTAGAATCGTTCCATATGTCTTTCTGATCTTGTGCATTGATCGTCTTGGAATTCCACAAGCATCACAGGCTTTATAAAGTCTGTCGTTAAAGGTATTTGTGTAAATCTTCCTTTTTCCTACTTGCATCATGAACTCATTGTCTGGGTTAAGCATACGGATTTGTGTGATCGTCTCCTGCGCTGAAGGCGATAGATAAATGTATCTGTCTCCTGCATCGGTTTTGGTATACTCAACAATCTCATGAGTAAGCTTTCCAGTTTCAAGTGACTTATATTTTATCTCCTGTCTATGAACATGATATAATAGTTATAAACATTATTAATCGTCTTTTTTTGTGGGTGGAAGTTTATGAAAAATATAGTTACTAACATAAATGATTATAAAAAAGATAGTTTCCAGTAAAACGTTGCAATGAGTGTTGATTTTCTTAGTAAAGATAATTGACAGGATAATCGAATAGGAGAAAATGTATGAACAATTCAGAAATCAGAGAAAAATACGGCTTGAATGGAAAGAGACATGGATTAGTACTAT
>JAEEGL014544338.1_pt1 | contig 12710 bp, 9 predicted proteins | sample 9134231 | NCBI WGS metagenome assembly JAEEGL01 (sample SAMN16246548, study PRJNA631951) | gut metagenome | biome: gut microbiome; feature: rumen; material: fiber-attached | host: Bos | place: Iran: Karaj | collected 2018-10 | reverse complement strand
TACGCAGGAGACATTCAGCCTGTTGAACCCGAATATACTCTTGACGGTGATGTCAGTGTTGACGTGGCAATTCCCGAAGTTGAAGGTAATTTTGTCGATCCCGATGCAGACGGTGACGGAGCAGAAAATACAGACGGAACCGAAAATCCCGAAGGAGAAGAAAAACCTGAAGGAAAAGAGAATACCGACGGTACTGAAACAGGCAGCAATAACGAGTCCGTAACAGATGAGAATACCGACAAATCTGACGACAGTGAAGAAAATGCAAATGAACAGGTTCCTACACTGAAGATGCCTGCCAGAAATTTAAGTTATTAAATTAATCATATATAAATTGTTATAGATATATTACAGAAACGATGTATATAAATAGTAAACGTATAGTAATTATTTAAAATAATTAATTAAGTGAGAAAAAGATGGCGGAAATTAAAATAGCCGGAATAGAAAGATTAAGAATGGAAACAGACGGCGAGGGTGTAACAACCCTCGTTGTTTCTATGGGATGCCCTTTAAGATGCGCATACTGTCTTAATCCTTTTACATGGGATAATTCCTATAAGGGATTTAAAACATATACCGTTAAAGAATTATACGATGAACTTAAAATCGACAGTCTTTATTTTCTTTCGACAGGCGGAGGAATAATGTTCGGCGGAGGAGAACCTCTTCTTAATGCCGGCTTTATCCGTGAATTCATCGAAGAGTACAAAACTGTCGGATGGAAGTTTTATATGGAAACTTCGCTTTCCGTTCCGAAAGAAAACCTTGATAAAGTTATCGGTCTGATTGACTGTTTTGTTGTCGATACCAAAGACATGAACAAAGAAAGATACGAAAAATACACACTCGGCAATTACGATCTTTTTTACAATAACCTTAAATACCTTTTAGAAAAAGTCGGAAGCGAAAAGATTATTGTAAGAGTTCCGAAGATTCCCGTATTTCATAAAAATAACGAATATCTTGAAAACGAACAGCTCTTAAAAGACATGGGCTTTGAAAATATAAACGTATTTGATTACATCAATCCCGAAGATCATAAAAAAATATCCGAAGCGGCCGTAAAGAACAGGGATTCGTTTATTTCCAAAATCAATTAAAAAGTCGGAGATTCGTTTATTGAATTAAATATTAATATAAGTAAAAACTTATATTATTAATATATATTTTTTTAAAATGGAATTCTATTGTTGCTAAACCAATTCAATAATGCTATTATTGTTTCATCTCATTTAAAGATATTCTTCTTTAAATATTTTCCCTATAAAAAAGAAAATATATAATGAAACGGAGAGTGATGCTTATTGAATGAATTCTGACGGTCTTGCTATCGGAATTTTGTTATTTTTCGATTGACAAGAACAAATGTTTGGGTTAAACTATAAACAGAACGTATGTTTGATGGAGGTTAAAATGGAAAGAGAAGACAAGATTAAAGCACTTGAAGCTGCTTTAACTCAAATTGAGAAAGCTTACGGCAAAGGAGCCGTTATGAAACTCGGAGATCCTGCAAGTCAGATGAATGTTGAAACCATTCCCACAGGATCAATCAGTCTTGATATAGCACTCGGCCTTGGCGGTATACCCAAAGGAAGAGTTATTGAAATATACGGACCTGAATCATCAGGTAAAACAACAGTTACACTTCACATGATTGCCGAAGTTCAGAAAAGAGGCGGTATCTGCGGATTTATAGATGCAGAACATGCTCTTGATCCTACATATGCTAAGGCTATCGGAGTAGATGTTGACAATCTTTATATATCACAGCCCGACAACGGCGAACAGGCACTTGAAATCACGGAAACAATGGTTCGTTCCGGTGCTATCGATCTTGTAGTTGTCGACTCAGTTGCCGCTCTTGTTCCCAAGGCTGAACTTGAAGGCGATATGGGTGATGCTCATGTAGGCCTCCAGGCGAGACTTATGTCTCAGGCTTTGAGAAAACTTACAGGCGCCATCGGCAAAACAAACTGTACGGTTGTATTTATCAACCAGCTCAGAGAAAAAGTTGGTGTATTCTACGGTAACCCTCAGGTTACCACAGGCGGTAATGCTCTTAAATTCTATTCATCCGTTCGTATGGAAATCAGAAAGGTTGATCAGATTAAGGTTAACGGCGAGATTGTCGGAAACCGTACAAGAGCAAAAATCGTTAAGAACAAGATTGCTCCTCCTTTTAAAGAGGCTGAATTTGATATTATGTTCGGTGAAGGTATTTCATATGTCGGAGACCTGCTTGACCTTGCTACAGAGATTGATGTTATCAATAAGTCAGGAGCATGGTACGCTTATAAGGGCGACAAGATCGGACAGGGAAGAGAGAATGCCAAGACATTCCTTCAGAACAATCCCGAAGCTCTTGCTGATGTAGAAACTGCTGTAAGAACTCATTTCAATTTACAGGGAGTTCCTTCGGAACTTGACAAGTAATTAAAATAATCATCGGTATTAAATATGTATATTACTGAAATTAAAGAAATCAATTCTCAGAAAAACCAAATTAAAACAGATAACGGAATCGCCTTTGTATTATACAAAGGCGATTTGTCTAAATACGGAATACAAATCGGCGAAGTTGATGATGATATTATTGAAGAGATAATTAATGAAGTTCTTCCGAAGAGAGCGCTTAGCAGAGCCGTTAAAATCATCACCGGCAGAGACATGACCGAAGGCATGATTAAGGACAAACTTAAAGGTGACGGATATTCCGATGAGATTATCGAGGATGTTCTGGAAAGATTAAGGAAAGAAAGGCTTGTGAATGATGAAAGATTCGTAAGAGGATTCATAGAATCCAAAAGCCTTAAAAAGAGTAAAAAAGACATAATTATCGCACTTTCCATGAAGGGTATTAATCCCGAATTATCCGAAAGAATCTATGATGAACTCAAAAATGACGGAGATTTGTGCGAAGAAGAGGAACTGATTCGAAAACTCCTCGATAAGCGTCATTTTGATTATGAAAACTCCGATTTCGAAACAAGGCAGAAAGAAATGCAGTATCTGCTTCGCAAAGGTTTTTCTTCTGATTCAATTCGTAGTGCAATGAAAAATGAATAATACATTATTTTGTGTTTTTGTGTCCATTTTGGTTTACAATAATTCTTGACATATGGTATGAAAAACGATAATATATAAATGTTGTAATTTGCAATATAGGGATTATTATGCCCTGTAAATACTGTACAATGATAATTGAATAAGGAGGTAAGACTGTCAATGTTTGGTGAAGTTAGTGTGGTTGTCCTAATCATTGCCATAATAATTGTTGCTATCATTGCTGCGCTTGTTTCCGGCTTGATTACATATTCTGTATACAAGAAAAATATAACGCAAAAAATCGGCAATGCCGAGGATAAGGCGCGTGAGATTCTTGATGAGGCTCTTAAAACAGCCGAAGCCAAGAAGCGTGAAGGCTTATTGGAAATCAAGGAAGAATCAATTAAGTATAAGAATGAGATTGAGAAGGAAAACAAAGAGCGAAGAGCTGAACTTCAGAGAACGGAAAGAAGAGTTCAGCAGAAAGAGGAGAGCGTTGATAAGAAGCTAGAGCAGATTGAGAAGAAAGAAGCAACGATTGCTCAGAAAGAAGCAGAACTGGCAAGAGAAAGAGAAACCGTTTCTAAATTAAACGATCAAAGATTACAGGAACTTGAACGTATTTCAGGTTATACCTCTGATGAAGCAAAAGAATATTTACTCAGAATTGTTGAAGATGATTTGAAACACGAGAAAGCTGTTCGTATTAAGGAGATGGAAGCTCAAATTAAGGACGAAAGCGCTCAGAAAGCTAAGGAGTATGTTGTCAATGCTATTCAGCGTTGCGCTGCAGATCATGTATCTGATGTGGCAATTTCGGTTGTCAACCTTCCCAATGATGATATGAAGGGAAGAATTATAGGTCGTGAAGGACGTAACATCAGAACGCTTGAGCAGATGACAGGTGTTGAATTCATTATTGACGATACGCCCGAAGCAGTTGTTTTATCCGGTTTTGATGCCGTAAGAAGAGAAGTTGCAAGAATAGCTCTTGAGAAACTTATCATTGACGGCAGAATTCATCCCGCAAAGATTGAAGAAGCCGTTGAGAAAGCACAGAAAGAAGTTGAGAGTATTATGAAGGAAGAAGGCGAGAATGCTGTTCTTGAAGCAGGCGTTCACGGAATTCATCCTGAACTTGTTAAGACTCTCGGTAAATTACATTTCCGTACAAGTTTTGGACAGAATGCATTAAAGCATTCGATAGAAGTTGCTCATATTGCAGGTCTTTTAGCTGAAGAAATCGGTGTTGATGCTAAAATGGCCAGAAGAGCAGGTCTTTTACATGACGTAGGAAAAGCTGTTGACCATGATCAGGAAGGTACACATGTTACACTCGGTACAGAACTTTGCCGCAAGTATCATGAACCCGCTATTGTTATCAATGCGGTTGAATCACATCATGGCGATGTAGAACCTACTTCGCTTGTTGCACGTATTATTCAGGCTGCAGATGCTATTTCCGCTGCAAGACCCGGTGCAAGAAGAGAAACACTAGGTGCATATACTACCAGACTTACGGAACTTGAAGAATTATCTAACAATTTTGATGGTGTTGAAAAATCTTTTGCTATTCATGCAGGTAGAGAAATACGAGTTATGGTTGTACCTGAGAAGATTACCGATGATGATATGGTATTGCTTGCTCACGACATTTCCAAGAAGATTGAGGATGAACTTAAATATCCCGGTCAGGTTAAGGTTAATGTCATCAGGGAAACCAGAGTTATTGATTATGCTAAGTAATAATATAAACCCCTTGCTTTTAAGCGAGGGGTTTTTAGTTTGTTTTGCGATTAAAAACACGTTATTTTGCACTAATTTGTCAGTAAATTTTCTTGAAGTATTGCTTTAATCGTATTAAAATAAAACAGAAATTATGCAAATTATTAAAGGAGAGATTTCAATATTTAATATTGAAGGTAAAAGGCTATGAAAGAATACTCTTCATTATCAAAAGAAGAACTTATCAGTTTAAAGGATGAATTAAGTAAAAAATATGAGGAAATAAAGGCTAAAGGACTTAAATTCAATATGTCCAGAGGTTTACCCGGTGCAGAACAGCTTGATATGGAAGCTGATTTCTTTAACACACTTAATCCCACATCCGAATTCAAATCCGTTGCGGGAATTGACTGCAGAAACTATGGCGAATTAGTAGGTATTTCTGAAGCCAGAAAGCTTATGGGAGATATGATGAGCATTCCTGCAGATAATGTAATTGTATTCGGTAATTCAAGTCTTAATATAATGTATGATACGGTATGCCGTTCCATGATACTCGGCGTATGCGGTTCAACGCCCTGGTGCAAACTCGATAAGGTTAAATTCCTTTGCCCTGTTCCCGGTTATGACCGTCATTTTGCCATAACCCAGCAGTTTGGAATTGAAATGATTAACATACCGATGAAGAGCGACGGACCTGATATGGATATGGTAGAGGAGTATGTTAATAACGATCCTGCCGTTAAAGGCATCTGGTGCGTTCCCAAATACGCAAACCCTACCGGTATTACATATTCTGATGAAGTTGTAAGAAGATTTGCTGCTTTAAAACCCGCAGCTGAAGATTTCAGAATTTACTGGGACAATGCTTACAATATTCATCATCTTTATGACAATAATCAGGATAACCTTCTTGAAATCTTTGCTGAATGCTGTAAGGCTGGCAATGAAGATATGGTTTATAAATTCTGCTCCACATCAAAGATTACTTTCCCCGGCAGCGGTATAGCGGCACTCGGTACTTCAAAGAAGAATATCGACTTTATTAAGAGTGTTATTACGATTCAGACAATCGGTCACGATAAATTAAACCAGTTAAGACATGTAAGATATTTCAAAGATTTTGAAGGCATGAAGAAACACATGAAGAAGCATGCTGAAATTCTTCGTCCCAAGTTCGAGCTTGTACATAAAAAACTTGAAGAAGAACTCGGCGGACTCGGCGTAGGCTCATGGACAAATCCTCATGGCGGATATTTTGTATCATTTAACAGTATTGACGGCTGTGCAAAGAAGATAGTAGAGAAGTGTAAGGAAGCCGGAGTTGTTATGACGGGCGCAGGTGCTACATATCCTTATAAGAAAGATCCGTTTGATTCCAATATAAGAATCGCTCCTACATTTCCTCCTATTGATGAACTTTCGCAGGCGATTGATATCTTTGTTCTTGTTGTAAAGCTTGTCAGCGTTGAAAAAATACTCGAAAGCAAATAAATGACTTTTACAGTCAATTATTTTGCTTTACATAACGAGTTTCTATAAACAAATTTTGGATTGATTTTAATTAACATAATTTTATGTATATTGCATTTATTCTATATTTAGTGAAAAGGTCCAAAATGATGACAAGATATAGAAACGTGTTTTGCAAGTGCTTAAAAATAGGCATTTTTTCCAAATAAATTCAATTAAACAATTGCTTTTTTAGCCTTATTTTTATATAATAACTATTGCAGTCAACGATTGACATAATTTGTTGACAACCCTACTACTTTGGTTCGGAAGGCTCTTATGGAAAAGCAGATTCAGTTGTTTATTGATTATATACATAATAAGAAAAAAACGTCTTTAAATACTGAGATGTCATATAAGAGAGACTTGCTTAAAGTGGCAAATTATCTTAACGAACATGGTATAAAAAGATGGGAAGATGCAACAAATAATGATCTTAAAGAATACATAGATTCTATGTATAACAATAACTTTGCAAATGCTTCTATTTCAAGAAGCATTGCTTCTGTAAAAGCGTTATATGCTTTTCTTCAGTATTCGGGTGTTTGCGAACAGGATGTTTCCAAAGATTTGAAAGCACCCAAAATCGAGAAGAAAATGCCCAGCATTCTTACAAAGAATCAGGTTACGCTTCTTTTGGAACAGCCTAACGGCAGAACTCCCAAGCAAATCAGAGATAAGGCTATGCTTGAACTTTTATACGCAACAGGTATAAGGGTTTCTGAACTTATTTCTCTTGAAATTTCCGACATTAACCTTAATATGGATTTTATTAAGATACGCGATTTGAAAAAAGAGCGTCTGATTCCTTTCGGAACAAAAGCTCATAATGCAATGACCGATTATATTCTTAATTCCAGAGATATTTTGCTTGAGAATAATGAATCCAGTTTCTTTTTCGTTAACTGTTCGGGTTCTCAGATGTCCAGACAGGGCTTCTGGAAACTTATCAAGAGTTATACAAAGATGGCCGGAATAGATGCGGATATTACACCTCATACACTGAGACATTCTTTTGCTGCGCATCTTGTTGAGAACGGTGCAGAACTTAAGGCCGTACAGGAAATGCTCGGACATTCCGATATTTCCACAACACAGATTTATCTTAATAATTCTCAGAATCATTTAAGGGATGTATACGATAAGACACATCCCAGAAGTTAATTGAATGATTTTTCGTTTATTATATTCTTATAAATTCGGGTTTTCTTTCTTTGAACTCTGCAATGTATTTGAATCCTATTGAGTTCAAAAGATCCGAAGCTTTATCGATTCCGTATGCTATATCCGAAGGGATATGTGCATCACTTCCGAATGTTATTATTTCTCCGCCGCATTCTTTATAGAAAGAGAGTATTTCCGGATTGGGGTTGAATTCGTTCTTTTTCCTTCTTAATCCGCCGGAATTTATTTCGATTCCTTTTCCGTTTTCGATTAGAATACGGAAGATTTCACTTATTATATCTTTATAGTTGGATAATTTTATCTGTTCAGGTGTTGTTTCGGTATATCTTACGCAGTAATCGAGGTGTCCGTATACATCGAAATCTTTAAAATTTCTGACATTTTCCAGTATTTCTTCGAAATACATCGTTATTCCTTTTACGGGATCGATTCCTTCCCAGTATTCAGGACGATAAGGGTCCTCTTTATTTGCTGTATGAGAGGAGAGAATTACGAAATCATAAGGAGAAGCATTTATGATGTCTTTACATGTGTCATAAATTCCGGGATATATTCCGAGTTCTACACCGAAGCGTACTTTGATTTTTGACTGAATATCATCGTTTTCTCTGATTATTGCAGCTTTTTGCATATATTTTACGGTATCCAGATCGAATATGCCTTGTTCGCCTTCTCTATAGCAGGGGAATAGAGGATCGTAGTGATCCGTGAAACATATGGTCATAAGATTTTTGGAAATTGCTGAATCAATCATGTCGCTTATTTCGGATTTTGAATCTCCGGAAAAGCATGAATGCATGTGCTGGTCGCTTAAAATCATAGTCTGGTTCTCCTGAGCAGTATTTGAAAAAATTCTATCATTATATTCGTTAAATGTATGCTATTCATTCTAGCATTTGTTTTTGATTAATTCCATAATACGTAAGTAGAAAGGTAGAATTATAAAGATATTTTATGTTTGATATTTTCTATTTTGTATTTTTTTATCGAGATGATTTTTAAATTGATATTAAATAATGAGATTATATGTGTTTTTGATTCTTTTATGTTATAATATGAAATTGTTGTATTCATTCGTCGAAAACTGACGAATTTGAGAGGAGATTTATCATGACAAAAATAAGAACAAGATTCGCACCTTCTCCTACAGGCAGAATGCATGTAGGAAATTTAAGAACTGCTCTTTATGCTTACCTTATTACAAAGCATGAAGGCGGAGATTATATTCTTCGTATCGAAGATACAGACCAGGAAAGATATGTAGAAGGCGCTGTTGATATTATTTACAGAACTCTTGAAAAGACAGGACTCATTCATGATGAAGGTCCTGATAAGGATAAAGGATTCGGCCCTTACGTACAGTCTGAGAGGCAAAAGAGCGGTTTATACCTTGAATATGCCAAGAAACTCGTTGTAAAAGGCGAGGCTTATTACTGTTTCTGTGATAAGGAAAGACTTGCGACTCTGACCAGAAAAGAAGGCGATAAGGAAATCAATGTTTACGACAAGCACTGCCTTTCTCTTTCTAAAGAAGAGGTTGAGGAGAATCTTAAGGCCGGTAAGCCTTATGTTATCAGACAGAATAACCCCAATACCGGAACAACAACATTCCATGATGAGATTTACGGCGATATTTCCGTTGATAATGCTGAACTCGATGATATGATTCTTATTAAATCGGACGGTTATCCCACTTATAATTTTGCGAATGTAGTTGATGACCATCTTATGGGCATTACACATGTTGTAAGAGGTAATGAGTATCTTTCTTCATCGCCTAAATACAACAGACTTTACGAGGCTTTCGGCTGGGAAGTTCCCGTTTATGTTCACTGTCCTCTGATTACCGATGAGAATCATCAGAAGCTTTCCAAGAGATGCGGACATTCTTCATATGAAGATCTTATCGAACAGGGATTTTTATCCGATGCAATCGTTAACTTTGTTGCACTTCTCGGATGGAGCCCCGAAAACAACCAGGAAATAATGAGTCTTGATGAACTCATCAAAAACTTTGATTATCGTCATATCAACAAATCACCTGCGGTGTTTGATTACACAAAGCTTAAATGGATGAACGGCGAATACATTAAGGCAATGGATTCTGATGAGTTTTATGAGAGAGCACTTCCAATTATTAAGAGTGTTATTACAAAGGATCTTGATTTCAGAAAGATTTCCGAGATGGTTAAGACAAGAATAGAAATATTCCCCGACATAAGGGATCATATCGACTTCTTTGAGGCTGTTCCCGAATATGACAGCGAGATGTATGTTCATAAAAAGATGAAAACGGATAAGACAAATTCGCTTGAAGTCTTAAAGAATATTTATCCTGTTTTGAAAGACTTGGATGAGAGTAAATACAACAATGACGATTTATATGCTCTTCTTGTTGATTTTGCTGCTAAATCCGAATTAAAGAACGGTACGGTTCTCTGGCCGGTAAGAACAGCGCTTTCAGGAAAACAGATGACTCCCTGCGGCGCAACTGAAATACTTGAAATTTTAGGAAAGGAAGAGTCGCTTAAGAGAATTGAAGCGGCTATCGAAAAGTTATCGAATGAAGTTTGATGAAAATCAAATAAAAGTTATTGAAGCTCCGTTCGGGTCCCTGCTTGTTACGGCAGGGCCCGGGGCGGGCAAAACGGCTGTACTGACGCACAGGATAAGGTATCTTAATGAAAAATACCGGATTCCCTATGAAAAAATACTTGTAATTACCTTTACAAAAGCTGCTGCGGTGCAGATGAGGTCAAGATTTGAAAATGTATTTGAGAATGATTCCAAAGTTACGTTCTGTACATTCCATTCTCTGTTTTATTCAATCTTAAAAGACTATCGGTTCAAAGATTTCTCAATAGTTTCCAACAATGAAAAACTGAATATTTTAAAAACGGTTATTATGGATAATGATATTGATTTATCCTTTTTTGATATGCCTTCTTTTCTCGAAGAAGTATCGAAAATAAAGAATCTTAATATTGAATTGAATGATTATGAACCATCGTCCTGCGATAAAGAGAAGTTTTCAAAAATATATACGCAGTATAACGATGAACTAAAAGCCGGTAAACTTATTGATTACGATGATTTTGCCATAGAGGTGAATGACGTGTTTGCTCACAATCCGGATTTTCTTGAAAAATGGCAAAAGAGATATGATTACTGTCTTATAGATGAATTTCAGGATATCAATTTCAAACAGTATGAAGTAATAAAACAGCTTTTTAAAAACAAACCGGTATTCGCTGTTGGAGATGAGGATCAGTCAATATATACCTTTCGAGGTTCATCAAGCAATATCTGTCTTATTTTCAGAGAAGATTTTAAATCTGATGTAATGAAACTTGCGACAAACTACAGAAGTTCCAAAAAGATAGTAAATGCATCAATGGAACTTATATCAAATAACACTTTGAGGTTCGATAAAAGAATAGTTCCCTGTGAGAGTTCTTCTGAAGGTGAATTTAATCTGAAAGTATTTAACGACGCTAATGAGGAATACAAATATATTGCGGATGAGATTAAAGAGAAGGAAAAGAAAAAGAGTGCTGCGGTACTTTTACGTACGAACAGCATTCCTGAATCGCTACTTTATTATCTTATGAAAGAGAAGATAAGATTTAAAAGCGAAAAAACAGTACTTCAAAAGAAAGACAATGAAATTATAGATGATATTATTACGTTCATGAAACTTTCCTGTGGGGAAAATACATATAAAAATCTTATAAAAATAGCCAATAAACCCAATCATTACATTTCCAGGAATTTCCTGTCGAAATGCAGGATGAGTGAGATGAAAAACGATGGTAAATATAGTTATGTAAACCTATATAAAAATGCAAAAGGAAAGGAATATCTGCTTGGTAACATATTTAAACTCGAAAGAAATATAAGGCAGCTTTCAAAACTTGATTCGCTTGAAGGACTTATTTTTATCTTTAACGTTATGGGTTATGATTCTTATCTTGCTTCAAAGAAGATTAAATATCTTACCGAATATGAAGAAATGAAAATGCTTGCTTTGCAGCTTGAAAAGAAGGAAGAACTGATTGAATATTTTGATTTCCTTAAAGAGAATGAAAATGAAGCTGAAGATTATTGCACGGAATATGATGTGGAAATATGCACCATACATGCTTCAAAAGGAAGGGAATGGGATGAAGTATATATTATAGATGTCAACGAAGGTGTTATACCTCATAAAAAGGCTGTTTCAAAAGCCGAGACAGAAGAGGAAAGAAGACTTTTTTATGTGGCAATGACGAGAGCAAAAGGTAAACTCTGCATAACATGCCTGAATAATGCTTCTTTTGCAAAACCGTCTCTCTTTGCAGGTGAAATCGGCCTGAAATTAAGTTTGGATTAGGAAAAGCGGAATCCGAAATCGGGAGTCCTGAAGATAACAATTTATACAATTTAATATTTTAAGCAAATACAGTGTGTGAAATTAGAGATTTTAAGAGAGTACAATATATGAATTAAGGGATTTTAACAGAGAACAATATATGAATTAAGGTATTGAACAGGAAAAATTTTGAATGTATAATAATTAAGTTGAAATTAAAAGATACGGATTTTTCCGTTCGAATTAAATTATTTACAAAGGAGATATAAAAATGGCATTTGTTGACAGAATCAAAGAAAAAGCAAAGCTTCAGAGCAAAACGATTCTTCTTCCCGAAACAATGGATGACAGAACATACTATGCAGCTGAAGAAGCAATCAAGGAAGGAATAGCTAAAATCGTTCTTATCGGAGCTAAAGATGAAATCGATGCTCATGTAAAGGCTACGGGAGTTGATATTTCCAAAGCAGAAATTCTTGATCCCGCTACATGCGATAAGTTTGAAGATTATGCAAATCTTCTTTATGAAACAAGAAAAGCAAAAGGTATGACACCTGAGCAGGCCAGAGAAATTCTTCTTAAAGATACAATTACATTCGGTATCGTAGTGTTAAAAGCAGGAGATGCAGACGGACTTGTTGCCGGCGCATGCCATTCAACAGCTGATACACTTCGTCCTTCACTTCAGATTCTTAAGACAAAAGCAGGATGCAAGCTTGTTTCCGCATTCTTCATCATGGATGTTCCCAACTGCGAATACGGTGCAAACGGAACATTTATCTTTGCTGACTCCGGATTAAACCAGGATCCCAATCCCGAAGAACTTGCAGCAATCGCAGCTTCTTCAGCAGAAAGCTTCGAAAGCCTCGTAGGAGAGAAGGCTGTATGT
>JAEEGL012853049.1_pt1 | contig 12710 bp, 9 predicted proteins | sample 9134231 | NCBI WGS metagenome assembly JAEEGL01 (sample SAMN16246548, study PRJNA631951) | gut metagenome | biome: gut microbiome; feature: rumen; material: fiber-attached | host: Bos | place: Iran: Karaj | collected 2018-10 | reverse complement strand
CGGTGGAGGAATCATGAAAAGACCTGAACTGCTGTTACCGGCATCGAATCCTGAAGTATTGCAAACAGCCGTCCGCTATGGTGCGGACGCTGTTTATATCGGGGGGAACGCTTTCGGCCTGCGCGCAGCAGCCCGCAATTTCTCTCCGGATGAAATGCGCGCCGGCATCTCTTTTGCGCATGAGCACGGGGTGAAGATATATATTACGGTCAATATCTTCGCGCACAACGAAGATATGGAGAAGCTCCCTTCCTATCTGCGGGAACTGGAGGAGATGCAGCCTGACGCGCTGATCATCTCCGATCCCGGCGTCTTTGATCTGGCATGTCAGTATGCACCGTCTATCGAACGCCATATCAGTACGCAGGCTAATAATACCAATTACGGTACCTATAGGTTTTGGAACCGCCTCGGGGCAAAGCGCGTGGTCTGCGCAAGGGAGCTCTCGATTGCAGAGATCGCTCAGATCCGGCAGAACATACCGGAAGAAATGGAGATGGAGGCTTTCGTTCACGGGGCAATGTGCATGTCTTACTCAGGCCGCTGCCTGATGAGTAATTTTCTGACCGGACGCGATGCCAACAGGGGAGCCTGCACGCATCCCTGCCGCTGGTATTATGATGAGGCCGACATCGCGAAGCATTTTGCGGTGCAGGAGAAGAGCCGTCCCGGCGAGGTCATGGAAGTGACAGAAGATGAGCGCGGGACGAGTATCTTTCACTCCAAGGACCTATGCATGATCGACCACATCCCTGACCTTATCCGGGCAGGCATTGACAGTTTCAAGGTAGAGGGGCGCATGAAGAATGCTCTCTATGTCGCAACAGTGTGCCGGGCGTACCGCGATGCGATCGACACTCTGCTGAACAGATCCGTCAACGATATATCAAGAGACAGTCTGAACAGATATCAGGAGAAACTGGATTGGTACAATGAGCAGGTCAGGAGCTGTACCTACCGCGATTTCTGTACCGGCTTCTTCTACGGCCGCCCTGATGAGACCGCCCAGGTCTATGAGGGCGATGCCTATCATGAGGGTCGTACGTATCTGGGTATCGTCGGAGAGGTGGGAACTACTGAACTGGAGAGTGAAGACGGTAAGGTGTTCAGACTCGAACAGAAAAACAAATTCTGCGTCGGTGATGAGATCGAGGTCATGGGTTTCGACGGCAGAGACCGCAGAGCCGTTGTCATTTCTATTAAGGACAGCGACGGTAATGAGCAGGCCGATGCCCCGCACGCCAAGCAGCAGCTTACCGTTACTCTGTCTGAACCTGTCTGCCCCGGCGAGATCATCCGAAAATAGTTAAACTGAATATGAATGTGTAGAAATTATGGAGCAGATGTGTAACTTCTGTGAAAACAGTGAACAATCTGTGATATCGGTTCACTGCTTCGGTGTTTCCCTTTATAATGCCTTCTGCAACTGTTAAAAGGAATGAAAGGGGAATACGATGAAAAAGACAATTGCGATGATCCTCATCTGTATGATGACGGGTGTCATGATCCTGACGGGCTGTGCTGAGACATCGGCAAAGTCAGGAGATGTCCAGATAAGAGCGGGAAGCATAAGCGGGACCGTGCAGTCAGTCGACGGGGAGAAGATCACTCTGACACTGTCAAACGGCGGTCAGGGAGGCGGTATGCCGGGCGGACAGCAGCCGCCGGAGAAGCCGGATGACAGCAGCGATCAGCCGCAGACAGATGACAGCGGCAATCAGAGCGCGCAGTCTCAGCAGACAGATGAAGATTCGCTCAAATTTGTGATCACAGTCAGTGACGAGAGTGTACTGAAAGACACAGAAGGTGATCCGGTCAAGCTTGACGACATCAAAGAAGGAGACAGCCTGACCGTAACTGTGGATGAAGACGGAAGTATAACCGGGATCATTGTGGGGGAGGCGCAGCAGGGTGTGCCCGGCGGACAGTCGTCTGCTCCTGACGAGTATGCCTCGGCCAACACATACACCGAAGATACAAAGGTCACCGGTGAGACGCTCACTTCTACAGAAAAAGATGAGAACGCGGCTCTGGTGCAGAATAATGCGACAGTGACTTTGGACAAGGTCACTGTCAAACGCGAGAATGATGAGAGCACGGGCGGTGATTCCGCGAGCTTTTACGGAGTCGGTGCGGCAGTGCTGACGACAGAGGGTACCGTTAAAGTAAAAGATTCCAAGATCACAACGGGTGCAGCAGGAGCTGCCGGTGTATTTGCCTGCGGCGACAACAGTACTGCCTATGTGGAAAACACGGTCATCAAGACATCTGAAGGGACTTCCGGAGGGATCCATGTTGCCGGTGGAGGAAAACTTTACGCTTCGGACAACACGGTGACAACAGAAGGAGAGTCCTCAGCCGCGATCCGCTCCGACCGCGGCGGCGGCACGATGGTCGTAGACGGAGGCTCTTATACGTCAAATGGCGCAGGCTCTCCGGCCATCTATTGCACGGCAGATATCACTGTCAAGGATTCTTCCTTGACGGCAAACGGATCCGAGGGGCTTTGTATCGAAGGGAAGAATGCAACGCGTCTCTACGGTTGCGATCTGGTATCTTCGCAGACTGAGAACGAACAGAACGACAATATCTGGAACCTTATCGTCTATCAGAGCATGTCCGGCGACGCCGAAGAAGGCGAGGGGACACTGATCATAGACGGAGGCAGCATCACTGCCAAAGAGGGCGGGCTGTTTTATACGACCAACACGCAGTCCGTGATCACTGTTTCGGATGTGGATATCACCTATCCGGACGACACCGACTATTTTCTTCGCTGTACCGGCAACAGCAATAAACGCGGCTGGGGCAGTACAGGCAGCAACGGTGCAGACTGCACATTCACTGCCGATGATCAGGATATGAAGGGCGATATCATTTACGACAGCATCAGTGACCTGGACTTTTATATGGTCAACGGCAGCTGCTTAGAAGGAGCCTTCGTGGATGACGAATCCTGCGCGGGCAATGGAGGAGACGGAACCTGCAATGTCGTCATCGACAAGTCCTCTACCTGGACTTTAACCGGTGACTCAACAGTCACAAGTCTGTCGAACGGCGGCAAGATAGTCGACGCGAACGGCCGGACGGTAACGATCAAGGGAACGGACGGCAAGGTTTACGTCAAAGGCGACAGCAGGTATACTGTTACTGTTGAGAAATACAGTGAGAAGGTCGACACATCGGGCGCCGGCAAGACAGGAAGCTTTGACGATTATGCCGGAAAGTGATCAGAATGGTAAATCTCTATTATGCTAAGTTACAGAACAGAATGCCGGGCGGGCTCTCAGAGCTTGCCTGGCGTCTGTGTATATACGCGGTTCGGCGGGAACTGTTTCCACAGAACAGCAAAGCTGATGCGATCATACAACTCGATGATCTTATCTCTCGTGACAAGCGCGACAGACTGATCGGTCGCGGAGAGTGTGGAAAACCTTATGTTAAACAGGAGGTGCTGCGTGCGGCCGGCACGGCACGACCTTGGTTTTTTAACCTATCACACTCCGGAGAGTATGCAATCTGCGCGACGGCGCATGCTGAGATCGGATGCGATATACAGCGGATCAGCTCTGAGAGAAAACGTCTGGCAGAGCAGTTTTTTCATGAGTCAGAAAGACATTATATCGAGCAGATACCGGACGCGCCATACAACGGGACAAATCCGGCACAGGAAGAGCGTGACAGGCGCTTTACCCGTGTGTGGACCATGCGCGAGAGCTATGCCAAGATGACCGGCGAAGGTATCGGGATCATGAAGGATTTCTATATCGACTTTTCCGGCGGTGTCCCTTGTGTATGCAGGAGGAGAAGCGCGCGCAACGAGAGTGCAGATGTCACGTTTGCGAAGACAGCGGCATTCTTTTATCAAGCCGGGATCGATCAGGGTTACTCCTGCACGATCTGCTGTGAAAATTCTGCCATCTTTGGGCCGTCTATCCCTTGTTTTAACATGACCGGCATGATAGAATACAACTAACGAAACAAGTAACTAACAACTCATATTACAGCAGTTTTTAGGAGGTATCTCATGGCTATTAAAGTTGCAATCAATGGTTTCGGTAGAATCGGTCGTCTGGCTTTCCGTCAGCTCTATGCGGATCCGGATTATGAGATCGTAGGCATCAACGATCTGTGTGCACCGGAGATGATGGCATATCTGCTCAAGTATGATTCATCTCAGAAAAAGTTTGATGATTATGACAAGGTCAGCTTTGACGATCACAATCTGATCGTTGACGGCCATAAGATCCCGATCACTGCTGAGAAGGATGCAGCTAACTGTCCGTGGGGCGAGCTGGATGTCTTCGCTGTCATCGAGTGCACAGGTTTCTATACTTCCAAAGAGAAGTCCATGGCTCACATCAAGGCGGGCGCCAAGAAGGTCGTCATTTCCGCGCCGGCAGGCACCGACCTGAAGACGATCGTCTACAATGTCAACCACGAGACACTGACCGCTGAGGATCAGATCGTTTCATCGGCTTCCTGCACGACGAACTGCCTGGCTCCGATGGCCAAAGCCCTGAACGATTTCGCTCCGATCAAGACCGGTATCATGTGTACGGTACACGCCTACACAGGCGATCAGGAACTGCTTGACAAGCAGCACGGTACGAACTACCGCCGTTCACGCGCAGGCGCGATCAACATCGTTCCGACGACCACAGGCGCTGCGAAGGCAGTCGGTCTGGTCATTCCGGAACTTGCCGGCAAACTCATCGGCGCTGCACAGCGCGTACCGGTCCCGACAGGCTCCACCACGATCCTGACAGCGGTCGTCGAGGGAGAGGTCACCGCTGAAGAAGTAAACGCCGCGATCAAGAAATGCGCAAATGAGACATTGGCCTACAATGAAGATCCGATCGTTTCCAGCGACATCATCGGCGAGACTCATGCATCGATCTTTGATTCGACACAGACGCTGTGCAATCCGATCGGAAACGGTACCACAGAAGTTCAGGTAGTGGCCTGGTACGACAATGAGGCTTCCTTCACGAATCAGATGATCCGCACGATCAAGTACTTCACGAAGCTTTAATTTGAACAATGAGGGGATTCGGCTTTCTGCCGGGTCCCTTTTTGTAAGTTTTTGCCAACGGAGAAACGGCTTGGCCTGCGGGGCCGGGTCGTTTCCGTACAACAGACAGGAGTGAATATGCTGAACAAAAAGACAGTCGACGATATCAATGTCAAAGGACAGCGCGTACTGGTGCGCTGCGATTTCAATGTGCCGCTCGAAGACGGCAGGATCACGGATGATACCCGCATCGTTGCTTCGCTTCCGACGATAAAAAAACTCATCGCGGACGGTGGAAGACTTATCCTCTGTTCACATCTCGGACGTCCCAAGGGAGAGCCGATCCCGGAGATGTCACTGGCTCCGGTGGCTCAACGATTGTCCGAACTGCTCGGACAGGAGGTGGTATTTGCAGCTGATCCCGAGGTGGTGGGTCCGAATGCCCGCGCTGCTGCAGATGCGCTGAAGGACGGAGATGTGATGCTCATTGAGAACACGCGTTACCGCGCAGAAGAAACTAAGAACGGTGAGGAATTCAGTAAAGAGCTGGCCTCGCTGTGTGACGTATATGTCAATGATGCTTTCGGTACAGCTCACCGCGCTCACTGCTCTAATGTCGGAGTCACCGAATATGTCGACACCTGTGTAGTCGGCTATCTGATGAAAAAGGAGATCGATTTCCTCGGCAACGCTGTCGAAAATCCCGATCGTCCGTTTGTGGCGATCCTGGGCGGATCCAAGATCTCAGGTAAGCTCGACGTCATTGACAGGCTTTTGGACAAGGTCGACACTTTACTGATAGGCGGAGCTATGACCTATACTTTTGTCAAGGCGAACGGAGGAAAGATAGGAGCTTCTCTTTGCGAGGACGATTATATCGACTACGCGGTTAAGATGATGGACAAGGCTAAAGCCAACGGAGTAGAGATGCTCCTGCCGGTCGACGATGTCGTGGCCGATGCATTCGACAATGACGCGAACCGTCAGATAACAGAAGCAGGAAAGACGCCTGACGGATGGCTGGCGTTGGATATCGGTCCCAAGACGGCGATCATGTACAGCGATGCCGTGAAGAAGGCAAAGACAGTTGTATGGAACGGACCGATGGGCGCTTTCGAGATGAGCAATTTTGCGGACGGCACGCGCGCCGTGGCAAAAGCGTTGGCAGATACTGATGCCGTGACGATCATTGGCGGCGGCGATTCGGCAGCGGCTGTCAACCAGATGGGATTTGCCGATAAGATGACACATATTTCTACCGGCGGCGGTGCTTCGCTGGAGTTCCTTGAGGGAAAGGAACTGCCGGGCGTTGCAGCAGCTGATGATTTGTAAAGGAGGCCCTGAAATGAGCAGAAAAAGGATAGTAGCCGGCAACTGGAAGATGAATAAGACGCCGAGTGAGGCGGTTGAGCTCGTCGAGGAGCTGAAACCGTTGGTCTGCAATGATGCTGTCGATGTCGTCTTTTGTGTCCCTGCGATCGATATCATGCCGGTTGCAAAAGCTGTGGAAGGTACGGATATCAAGGTCGGAGCAGAGAATATGTATTTTGAGGACAAGGGTGCCTACACGGGGGAGACCGCTCCGGCAATGCTCGTAGACGCTGGTGTTGACTATGTCATCCTTGGACACTCGGAGAGACGCGAGTACTTCTGCGAGACCAATGAGGATATCAATAAAAAAGTGCTCAAAGCCTTTGAGTATGATCTGACACCGATCATGTGCGTCGGTGAGAGCCTCGAGCAGCGGGAGCAGGGCATTACGATGGATTTTATCCGCCAGCAGGTAAAAGTAGGGTTGCAGGGCGTCAGCGCGGTGCAGGCGGCCTCTATGGTCATAGCATACGAGCCGATCTGGGCGATCGGGACCGGTAAGACAGCGACCAGTGATCAGGCTCAGGAGGTCTGTGCGGCCATCCGCGAGTGCGTTGCAGAGATCTATGACGCTGAGACAGCTGAGACGATCCGCATCCAGTACGGCGGTTCCGTCAACGGCGGAAATGCTTCTGAACTGTTTGCTCAGCCTGATATCGACGGAGGACTGGTAGGAGGTGCTTCGCTGAAACCTGATTTTGGTGATATCGTTAACGCTTAAAAAAGGTGGTGAATGTGATGGATAAAGCTGAGTTAAAAAAATTGATCGATGTGGCGGCCGGCCGTGAAAAAGCGGATGTCGTCATCAAGAATGCCAAGGTCGTCAATGTGTTTTCAGGTAAGATCATTGAGGGCAGTATCGCCATTGTGGGTGAACAGTTTGCAGGTGTCGGAGATTACGAGGGCGTAGAGGAGATCGATGCGAAAGGTAAATACGCCATTCCCGGTCTGATCGATTCACATATTCATATCGAGTCCTCCCATCTGTCCCCGGAGGAATTCGGCAGACTGGTCGTGCCGCTCGGCACGACGACTATCATCGCAGATCCGCATGAGATCGTCAACGTGGCCGGGATCAGCGGATTGAACTATATGATGAACGCAGCCAAGAACACTGCGCTTAGCGTCAAGTTCATGCTCCCCTCCTGTGTGCCTGCCACGCCGTTTGAGCATGCAGGTGCCATCATCGATTCACAGACGATGAAGGGACCGATCCAGTTCACCAATGTTCTCGGTCTCGGCGAGTTCATGAACTTTCCGGGCGTCATCAATGCGGACGATGAAGTGCTCAATAAGCTGCTGGTGGCAAAGAGGTTTGGCAAGATCATTGACGGACATGCTCCGGCTATCAAGGGCAAGGATCTGAACGCCTATTCAGCCGTCGGTATCCGCGGTGATCATGAGTGTTCAACGGTCGATGAACTCAATGACAGGCTTGAAAACGGTGAGTATGTTATTCTCCGCGAGGGATCAGCCTGCCACGATCTTCCCAAGCTGGCGTCAGCTGTCAACAATACCAACAGCCGCCGCTGTCTTCTGTGCTCGGATGACAGACAGCCTAAGACGATCTTTGAAGCCGGTCATGTTAACGGACATCTGAAGATGTGTGTCGAGCTCGGTATTGACGCTGTCACGGCGATCCAGATGGCGACGATCAACGCCGCCGAATGCTGGAAGCTGGAAGGACGCGGAGCGATCGCGCCGGGATATCGCGCCGATCTCGTCCTTATGGATGATCTGACCGAGTTCAACGCAAGCCAGACATGGATCGAGGGCAAGCTGGTCGCTAAAGACGGCGAGTACCTGCCGGAAATCAAACATATCGATGCCGCGATGCTCACAGGAAGTGTCAATATCAGCGGATTCTCGAAAGACAAGCTCAAGATGCATCTTAAGTCCAACCGCGTCAAGACGATTCAGATCCTGACAGGCGGTATCGTGACCGGTAATAAGATCGTGGAAGTCAAATTGGATGATGAAGGCGAATTCATTTATGATCCGGCTGTCGACTGCGTGAAGATCGCGATCGTTGAGCGCCATCACAACACCGGCAATGTGGCATGCGGATTCCTGTCGGATTACGGTATTCATACCGGAGCTCTGGCATTGACTATCGCGCATGATTCGCATAATGTAGTGGCGGTCGGCGTCAATGATGATGAGATCGAGGCTGCTGTGCAGGCAGTCAAAGAGCAGGGAGGCGGTATCGTCCTCGTCAGAGACGGAGAAGTGCTGGAGCGCATGCCGCTGCCGATCGGCGGTCTCATGACGACACAGCCGGGCGAAGAGGTGGCTGCACAGCTTGAAAAGATGCACAAGATAGCCACTGAAGAGCTGGGTGTCAGAGAGGGTCTGGATCCGTTTATCACACTCAGCTTCATGTCGCTCCCGGTCATTCCGGAACTCAAGATCACAGATGTCGGTCTGTTTGATGTGACAAAGTTTGATTTCACTTCTGTAGAGGCTGATTGATATGCCGAAAAAACCAACAGTACTAATGATCCTTGACGGATACGGGCTTCGTGACGAGCGCGACGGCAATGCCATCGCGCTCGCCGATACGCCTGTGATGGATTCGCTTAAGAGCGAATACCCCTTTGTAAAAGGATATGCGAGCGGTTTGGCTGTAGGTCTGCCTGACGGTCAGATGGGCAATTCTGAAGTGGGGCATCTCAATATGGGAGCCGGTCGTATCGTGTATCAGGATCTTACCAAGATCTCAAAAGCGATCGAAGACGGAGATTTCTTTGACAATCCAGAACTGCTCCGTGCCTGTAAAAATGCGGAGGACAACAACAGTTCACTGCATCTGTTCGGGCTGGTTTCTGACGGGGGCGTGCATTCGCATCAGGAGCACCTGTACGGACTCCTTGAACTCGCAAAGAGACAGGGTCTGACAAAAGTATATATCCATTGTTTTATGGACGGAAGAGACACACCTCCCGAGTCCGGCAAGGGTTATGTTGAAGAACTTGAAGCCAAATGTGCAGAAATAGGTGTCGGACGCATCGCGACCGTCTCCGGACGGTATTATGCGATGGACCGGGATAACCGCTGGGAGCGCATACAGAAGGCCTATGATGCCCTTACAAAAGGAGTGGGAGAGAAGGCTGCTACGGGGCATGAAGCCATGCAGCAGTCATACGACGCCGGGACAACAGACGAATTTGTGCTCCCGACGGTAGTGACCGATGCGAACGGCGATCCTACGGCTGTCGTCAAGCAAGGCGATTCAGTCATCTTTTTCAATTTCAGACCGGACCGCGCGCGTCAGATATCCAGATGCTTTTGCTGTGATGATTTTGACGGATTCGACCGCGGAGAGCGGATCTGTACCACCTATGTCTGCTTTACCGAGTACGATGTGACGATCCCGAACAAGACGATCGCCTTCCCGAAGGAAGAGATCATCAACACTCTGGGAGCCTATATATCTTCACTGGGAATGAAGCAGGCGCGTATCGCTGAGACGGAGAAGTATGCACACGTCACCTTCTTCTTCAACGGCGGAGTGGAGGAACCCAATCCGGGCGAGGATCGTTTTCTGATCCCCTCACCTAAGGTCGCGACCTATGACCTCCAGCCGGAGATGAGTGCTTACGGAGTATGCGATAAGCTCTGTGAGGCGATCCGTTCACAGGACTACGATGTGATCATCATCAATTTTGCCAATTCCGACATGGTCGGCCACACCGGCGTACTGGAGGCTGCTGTCAAAGCAGTGGAAGCGGTCGATGAATGTGTGGGCAGGACAGTGGAGGCGATCCGGGAAGTCGGCGGCCAGATGTTCCTCTGCGCCGATCACGGCAACTCCGATGTCATGGTCGATGAAGCGACGGGGGAACCCTTTACGGCCCACACGACCAATCCGGTGCCGTTCCTCCTGATCAACGCGGATCCTGTATACCGTCTGCGCGAGGGCGGCAAGCTTGCAGATATCGCACCGACGCTGCTTGAACTCATGGGTATTGAGCAGCCGGCAGAGATGACAGGTGAGTCACTGTTGATAAAAAACACTTGATTTTTTAGTAACAAACGAATACACTATTAAAGACGCGACCGAAAAGGAAGCGTCTTTTAAGGGGGCGTAGCTCAGTTGGGAGAGCGCTTGAATGGCATTCAAGAGGTCATGAGTTCGAGTCTCACCGTCTCCACGAGAGAGGATGACTGCCGATGGCGGTCATCCTCTTTTTGTCCGTGCGCCATTTACAATCCGCGCAAGCTGGGCTATCATAGGTCTAGTGAAACTGACACAACAATCAGGAGGGAGAGATCATGAAGTATTCAATAACCAACCAGCCTTTTACAGTATTAACACTTGCCCTGGAAGCGGGCGAGGCCGTCAAGACGCAGAGCGGCGCGATGGCATGGATGTCGCCGGGGATCAGGATGGAGACCAAGACCGGCGGTCTGGGCGGTATGCTGAAGAAGGCGGTCGTAGGTGAGTCATTGGCTCTCAACCGTTATACTGCCGAGCAGGCAGGTGAGCTCACGCTGGCCAAGCGCTGCCCGGGCGATATCCTGATGTTCAATATCGGAGATACTCCGATCATCGCACAGAAGAGCTCATTCCTGGCATCTACCGAAGGCGTGAACATGGAGGTATATCTGCAGAAGAAGCTCTCCACCGGCTTTTTCGGAGGTGAGGGATTCCTGATGCAGAAGTATACAGGAGCGGGTTATGCATGGTTTGAGGTAGACGGTGCTGTCCAGGAGAGAGAACTGGCGGTGGGAGAACAGCTCGTGGTCGACAGCGGCTATGTGGCCGCCATGGAGGCTAGCTGCAGTATGGAGATCCAGACCGTCAAAGGTCTGACCAATATCGTGCTCGGCGGTGAAGGGCTGTTCAACACGGTCGTCACCGGTCCCGGAAAGATCTGGCTGCAGACTATGCCTATCAACGCATTGGCCATGAACCTGTACAATTTCATGCCCCACAGCAGCTGATCATGATCGATGAAACAATAAAAATTACCGGGGTGCTTCCGCAGGGAAGCGCCCCGGTTTCTTTATACTCAAATCTGATTATCTATGCCTGTACGGTGGGATCCAGTGATGCGAACGGCACTCGTTCCTCTTTGTCGACGATACCCTGCTCGTTGACTTTTTCAGCCTCAGCTTCCTTGCCGAGACGACGCAGCATGGTCTTCTTGACCGCACGGAAGATGTTTTCATATCCTGTGCAGCGGCAGAGGTGACCGGAGAGCAGTTTGCGAAGCTCCTCATCTGTATACTCTTTGCCGGTATTCAGGATCTCCCAGGCGGAGAGGATGAATCCGGGTGAGCAGAAACCGCACTGAATCGCAGTTTCGTCTATGAATGCCTGCTGGATGTCGGAAAGCTCTCCGTTCGGACCGAGCAGACCTTCCAGGGTAGTGATCTCCTTGCCCTCGGCCCAGACGGCCAGATAGATACACGAGTCAAAAGCCTCCCCGTTGATGATCACTGTACAAGCTCCGCATTCGCCGACCTCGCAGCCCTTTTTGACGCTGGTCATTCGGTAGTCATCGCGCAGCATATCAGTCAGGGATGCGCGAACATCGACATTTTTCTCTACCGGCTTACCGTTCAATGTAAAATGGACTGTCTTATACTGTCTCTCACTCATTTCACTTCACCTCCGGCTTTCTTGACGGATTCGATCAGCGCCCGCTTGGCCATCTCGACCGCCATATGCTGGCGGAAGGCTTTGCCGCCGCGCCAGGAATCGCGCGGGTTGATGTCCTTGAGCACCAGCTTGGAAAACTCTTCGACATTTTCAGCCGTCACCGGCTTGCCGTTGATAAACTCTTCAGCTGTAGGCACACGCATGGGAACGGGACCTGCGACACCGTAGGCGATGCGCACGCGGTCAAATGTCTTTTTGTCTTCAGACAGGCGGACATTGACAGAGCATCCGATATTGGCTATCTCGAGGGCGTTGCGCTTGCCGTACTTGATGTAGTGACCGAAGCAGTTCTCATATGATTCTTTCGGTATCAGGATCGCAGTCTGGATCTCGCCGAGCTGCAGGTCAACGGTACCGGCTTTGATGTAGAAATCTTTGATCGGCGTATAGCGCACACCATCCGGTCCTGTGATCTCGATGACTGCCTCCCACGCATGCAGGGTGGAGGCGGAGTCGGCAGATGTGACGCCGTTGCAGGTGTTGCCGCCGATCGTACCGATAGCGCGGACCTGAGGTCCGCCGATCATATTGACGGCTTCACCGAGGACACCTATCTTTTCCTGAATGATCGGATCCTTCGTAATATTGGAAAAGCTGGTGAGTGAGCCTATACGTACATTCTCATCATTATCGATGCTCACGCCGCGCATCTCATCG
>JAEEGL012730708.1_pt1 | contig 12710 bp, 8 predicted proteins | sample 9134231 | NCBI WGS metagenome assembly JAEEGL01 (sample SAMN16246548, study PRJNA631951) | gut metagenome | biome: gut microbiome; feature: rumen; material: fiber-attached | host: Bos | place: Iran: Karaj | collected 2018-10 | reverse complement strand
CGTTCTGTTCCTTACGACAGGTCTGTGCGGAGGGTTTTCCACACTGGCGGCCTTGTCCGCAGAATCGCTGACCATGCTCCAAAGTGGCCGGCTGGGTGCTGCGTTGCTGTACTGTACAGCGACGATCGTGATCTGCGTGATCGCCACATGGACAGGTACACGGATCGGCAGAATCGGAATGTAATTTCAGGAGGAATGAATATGACAAAAGTTGATATTATTTCGGGATTTCTTGGCGCTGGGAAAACGACGCTGATCAAGGAAATGATCGCCAAGGTCTATGCTGGCGAGAAGATCGTCCTCATCGAAAACGAGTACGGTGAGATCGGTATCGATGGCGGGTTCATGAAGGACTCCGGCATCGAGATCACAGAGATGAACAGCGGCTGCATCTGCTGCACACTCGTGGGCGATTTCACAAAGGCAATTCATCAGGTGGTTGAAAAGTTCCACCCTGACCGCATCATCATCGAGCCGTCCGGCGTTGGCAAGCTTTCGGATATCATCGCCGCAGTTGCGGGAGCGGATGCGGAGCTTGAGCTTTCCGGCACCATTGCGGTTGTCGATGCAAAGAAATGTGCAATGTACATGAAGAACTTTGGCGAGTTCTTCAATAATCAGATAGAAAGCGCAAACGCGGTGATTTTGAGTCACGTTGCGGGCGTTTCCGAGGAAAAGATTGAAAAGGCGGTAGAGATGCTGCGCGAGCTCAATCACGATGCAGCTATCATCACAACCGACTGGCCGGAGCTTGATGCAAAGCAGATCCACGAGGCTATGGAGAGCGGAAGCACCCTCAAAGAGGCGCTTCACGAGCTCGAGGAGCACGAGCATCATCACCATCATGAACACGGCGAGTGCTGCCACGACCACGACCACGAGCATCATCATGAGCACGGCGAGTGCTGCCATGACCACGATCACGAGCACCATCACCACGATCATGAGCACGAGCATGAGCATCATCACGAGGGTGAAGAGGATTGCTGCTGCCACGGTCATCACCATCACCACGATGCCGACGAGATTTTCGAGTCGATGGGTATCGAGACAGCGAGAAAGTTTGACCCTAAGGCACTTGAAGAGGTGCTGGCTTCCCTCGAGAATGAGGCAAAGTTCGGCCTTGTGCTTCGCGCAAAGGGTATCGTGCCGGCAGAGGACGGCTGGATGCAGTTCGACTACGTGCCGGGTGAGCCTGAGGTCAGGACCGGCGCAGCTGCAGGACTTACGGGCAGAATCTGTGTAATCGGCTCAAAGCTCAATCAGGACGCAATCAAGGCGGCATTTTTGAAATAAGCGCGGGATGCGAGGTAGCGTAATGCTTGGTAAAAAGAAAAAAGAAATACCTGTATATATGTTTGTCGGCTTTCTTGAATCCGGCAAGACCGATTTCGCGCAAGGCGCGCTGGAGGGCAAGGATTTCAACAGCGGCGAGCGCACGCTTCTCCTGGTTTGTGAAGAGGGGGAAAACGAGTATGCGCCGAAAAAATTCGCGGCTCCTAATGTGTATATCGAGACAATCGAGGACGAGAGCGAGCTTAATGCACAGAACCTGCAGCGTTTGACGGACAAATACATGGCAGAGCAGGTCATAGTAGAGTACAACGGCATGTGGATGCTCAAGTCATTTTACGAGGCGATGCCGGAGCGTTGGATGATTTACCAGATTCTGATGCTGGCGGATTCGACCACATTCCTGATGTACAACAAAAACATGCGCAATCTGATGTACGACAAATTAAACGCTATGGAGATGATAGTGTTTAACCGTTTTACTGACGATATGAGCAAGGAGGAGTTCCACAAAATCGTAAGAGCGGCAAATCGCAGCGCGGAAATCATATACGAGTTCAGCGATGACAGATTCGAGCTTGACGATATCGAGGATCCGCTGCCGTTTGATATAAATGCGGATGTAATCGAGATTCGCGATGTGGACTATGCTCTCTGGTACAGGGATATAAACGAAGAACCGGACAAATATATAGGAAAGACCGTACGCGTAAAGGGAAGATGCCTGGTGGGCGAGGATTTGCCGAGCTCGGCATTCATATTCGGGCGCCATGTAATGACCTGCTGCGTGGAGGATATCCAGTTTGCGGGGCTGATCGGAAAATATCCCGACAGCGACAAAACCTTTAAACATGGTGACTGGTACACAATTACCGCAACAATCTCTGTGGATTACCACGATGTTTACGGTGAAAGCGGTCCGATTTTAAATACCACGGAATATAAAAAAGCGGCTCCCCCTGTAGAGGAAGTCGCGACATTCTCCTGATAAATCAAGGCTTTCGAGCCGACGAAAAATCTTTTAAAAAATATTTTTCGGGTGCTTGCAGTTTTGTTGCAAGCTGTGGTATATATTATATTTGTCGGGAGGACGACAGTATCAATTTGAAAAGGTGGCCGAAAGGCCTATTCATAATATACTCCAACTTATTTTATCTCAATAGGGGTGAACCGCCAAAAGCGGTTCATTTCTATTTTTTTGCGATTTTTGCCTGAAAAAAGCCCGTATAGGGCTTTAAAGACAAAACAAAATAGACTGCAGGGGTGCAGTCTATTTTGTTCAAAAGGGGTATTGGGATTAGAGATTAATGAGGTTATCAGGGGGATAACCACATGTTTATTATAAAAAACATCTTGAACTTTTGCAATATTTTTTTTAGAAAAAGTTCATTTTTTAAAAGTTTTTTTGCAAAAATACTATTTTTCACCCGACATCAGCTTTGATTTATCCGTGCAGGCCTTAAATGCCTTCATGACGAGCTCTTCGAAGCCCTCGTTCTTTAATACGGTTACAGCCTCAATCGTAGTGCCGCCCGGAGAGCAGACATTTTTGCAGAGAATCTGCGGATCCTCATCGCTTTCGAGAACCATTTTTGCTGCGCCGATGACCGCCTGCGCCGCAAAAATGCGCGCCTGTTTCTCGGTCATTCCTTCCTTTACCGCTTCCTTGATCAGAGCGTCTATATAAAGATAGGTATAGGCAGGGCTCGAACCGGACACACCGATTACGGTGTGAATCATGTCCTCAGGCACCTCGACAGCCATTCCTATTGCATTGAAAAGCTTCATCACCGTCTGCATCTCTTCATCGGTCACAAACCTGTTCCTGCTGACCGATGTCATTGCGGCTTTGACCATCGCCGGAGTGTTTGGCATGATGCGTACGACCTTTGCGTCTACGCCGAGCATTTCTTCGATGTGGGCTATTTTCACGCCTGCTGCCATCGAAACCACTACCTTAGCGGAAAGCGCGCAGGCGGTAGTCGCATTTCTTACCTGCAAAAGGACCTCATCCATATCCTTTGGCTTTACGCCGACTATGATGATGTCGCAGGTCCTTGAAAGCTCCTCGACGCTGCCAAAGACTCCACAGCCAAGCTCCTGTGCTGTTCTTTTTGCCTTATCGCTGTCGCGCCCGCAGATATATGTGCTGCTGCCATCTAAAACCTTAGCCGCCAAAGCGCCTCTTAATATTGCGCCTCCCATGTTTCCGGCGCCGATGAACCCAAACTTCATATTTACCTCCGATTTATCTGCAATATGGCTTTCGCCCTAAAATTTCTCTCCTTATTATAGTACATTTTTTTATGTTTTGCCACCTCATCCGTCACCTGCGGTGACACCTTCCCCTCAAGGGGAAGGCTTTTTGCGACTCAGGGGAAGGCTTTTTTAAATCGCAAAATTATTATCAAATTTATTATTGTAAACCACTTCTGTTTGTGGTAGGATAGACTATACGAAAATTTGAGGAGTATGAAATGGATACCACAGCATATACCATCTATTTGGAAAAGATGGGTAAATCGCGCAACACAATCCTTGCATATTGCAAGGATATTGAAATCTTTGCAAAGGAAATCGCGGGCACAGATGGGGAAAAGGACCTTACGACCGTCACAAACACGGAAATCGTTTCCTATGTGCTGAGACTGAAAAATGCCGGCTCTTCGGCATCTACAATTAACCGCAAGCTCTCATCGCTTCGCACATATTTTTATTTTTTGCTCGCTCAGGGCAAAATATCCGAAGACCCAACGGTTGGCATCAAGGCCCCAAAGGTTGCGGAAAGAGATATAGAGTTCCTTTCGCTTGAAGAAATTGATCGCTTGATGCAGGCTCCGGACGACAGCTTCAAGGGCCTCCGCGACAAAGCTATTTTGGAGCTCATGTATGCAACGGGCATTCGCGCAAGCGAGCTCATTTCGATTAAGCTTACGGATGTGAACACCCGCATGGGTATGCTGGTCTGCCAGACAAAGGCACGCGTCATTCCTTTCGGCAAGCCTGCCAGGACGGCGCTCGAGGAATACATAAAGCATTCTCGTGACATACTTCTCGGGGATGGCGAGAGCGATGTTCTCTTTTTGAACTACAACGGCACCCCGCTTTCGAGACAGGGCCTTTGGAAGATATTAAAGGATTATGCGGGCAAGGCCGGGGTCGAGGGCGACTTCACGCCGAAAACCCTTCGCAATTCCTTTGCGGTACACATGCTGCAAAACGGCGCAGACCTAAAGACTGTGCAAAACCTCATGGGGCACGACGATATATCCGCAACAGAGGTATATCTCTCCGCAACATCCCAGCGAATCAAGGATGTTTACGACAAAACCCACCCGAGAGCATAGCCTGTCCTGCTTGGCGCAGTTTGGTGTGCTTGGCGCAGCAAAAAACTTACAAAACAGCACAAAAAGTGCTTGCATCGAGCACCGCGTTGTGATAAAATTGTTCTGTTATTACGGGCGGTCCTCTGGGCGCGAAACGCGTATTTAGTTTGATCCACGAACGTCTTGGGAAGGAAGGAGGAGAATAACAAATGGATATTATTAATGCAATCACACAGGAATACAAGAGAAACGACATTCCGGAGCTTGGTATCGGTGATACTGTAAAGGTTCACATCAAGATCAAGGAAGGAAACAGAGAAAGAATTCAGGTTTTCGAGGGATACATCCTCAAGATGCAGAACGGCGGCATCAGCGAGACTTTCACAGTAAGAAAGCTTGCTTCCGGCGTAGGCGTAGAAAAGACATTCCCTGTTCATTCACCAATGATCGAAAAGATCGAGGTTGTTCGCAAGGGTGATGTCAGAAGAGCAAAGCTTAACTACATGCGTGAGCGTACAGGTAAAGCCAGCAGAGTTAAGAGCAAGGAAATCGAAAAATAAATCGCTTTCTCAGGGGAACCGAATCACGGTTCCCTTTTTATTTAGCCGGTGTCGCAGCCGGGCGGCTATGCGGCGCAAACGGCAATCGAAACGAACAGGAAAGAAAAATGAGTTTGGAAAACATCAACTGGTATCCGGGACATATGAAAAAGACCCGCGAGCTGATTGCGGAAAACTTGAAAATGGTGGATGTGGTCATCGAGGTTCTCGATGCGAGAATCCCCGTTTCCAGCCGAAATCCGATAGTAAATGAACTGATTTCAGGCAAGCCTCGCATAGTGGTACTGAACAAGAGCGACCTCGCCGATGAGGCCGCCAATGCCGCGTGGATAGATTACTTCAAGGCGGAGGGCAGCCTTGCCATGCCGCTCAACTCGATGACCGGGGCAGGCATTCCTAAGCTCCTTAATGAGCTCGAAAAGATGCAGGATGCCAAAAACGAAGGGCAGATGCGTAAAAAGCAGCTCCGCATGATGATAGTAGGCGTGCCGAATGTCGGTAAATCCTCGCTTATCAACCGTTTGACGGGAAAGAAGTCGGCAAAGACAGGCGACAGGCCGGGCGTTACAAAGGGCAAACAGTGGCTGTCGATTGAAAACGGCATGCAGCTCCTCGACACACCGGGAATACTCTGGCCAAAGTTCGAAGACCCGAAGGTAGGTCTTAATCTGGCATTTTGCGGCTCGATAAAGGACGAGATTCTCGATACGCCGTCGCTGGCGCTCGAGCTCATTACAGTGCTTCGCCACGATTATGCGGATCTCATCACTGCGCGCTACAAGCTGACGGAGGACGATTTCTACGTTGACGAGTACGAGCTTGAGATGTCGGACGATGCCGAAAAGACCACCTCACTTGCCGTAATGGAAGCAATATGCAAAAGGCGCGGTTGGATTCTCCCCGGCAAGCGCATAGACTACGAGCGCGGCGGCCGCACCATTTTAGACGAGTTCCGCTCTGCCACCATTGGCAGAATCACGCTCGAAAAAGTGAGTCACAAGGGATAAACGGGGTATAATTAACTTGTAATGATACATACTAAGGAAATAATAAAAAACACAGTGGAGCCGGGCTACGCCTTTGATTGCTATTTCGGCGGGCGAAAGGTCGGCATCCTGGATATAGAGACTACGGGACTCTCTCCGGACAGAACGAGGGTAATTCTCGGAGGCTTAATTACGATTGAGCCGGGCCGTGACACGGTGCTCGCGGAAGAATTCTTTTGCGAATACAACAACGATCGTGACGAAAAGGAGCTCCTCGAGGCTTATATGGCGGCGATCAGAAACGTCGATGTCGTCGTAACCTACAACGGCGAGCATTTCGATATCCCCTTCCTACGCACCCGCTGCAAAAAGCTGGGCGTCGAGTTTGAAGAGGGACTGCATTACAATCTGGACCTTTACCGCGTCCTCAAAAAGTACTCGGAAATCAAAAAGGCCCTCCCGAACATGAAGCAAAAGACCGTCGAATCCTATTTCGGCCTCTGGAAAACTAGGACCGACATGATAAGCGGCAAGGACAGCGTAGACCTCTATTACGCATTCCTCGCGCACAAGCCGGGCGAAGGCAGAGAAGCCGTGAAGTCCACAATCATCCTGCACAACAGCGACGACTGCGCACAGCTTCACAGGCTGCTGCCAATCCTTGCGAAGGCTGACATTCACCGCGCTGCGGCAGGCCTCGGCTTTCCGGTAGGTGAGCGGCTTTGCATAAGTGAGATAAGCGTCGAAAAATCCACACTTCGCATAGCCGGCAGGCAGAGGCGAGAGCCGATAGACTACAGAGCCTTCGCGGGCCCAAGCGAGCCTCTCGACGTGCGGTTTGATACGAAAAGGCGGGAGTTTACCGTAGAAGTTCCGCTTACACGGGCCGGAGGAAAAGGCGTGACCGGCGCAGACGGCGTGGCCGTTCCGGAGCTCTTGCTGGCGGATGCCGTGGCGCTTGGCGTAGACATTTCCTCAATTGAGGTCTTGCCCGGAATTGAAAAAGGCTATATAATAGTAAAGAAGGGCGGAGAAATAAACTACTCCGCGGTAAACGTGTTTGCAAGGCTCATCCTCGAAAAGCTCGAGGGGCAGCTTTGGAGTAAATAAAGGAGGTATCTCAATGAAGGGAACAGTACTCACAAATATCGCACTCGGTGGCGTTGTAATGGCGGTTGGCGGCAGTATTCTCGCTGTGAATATCATCGCGCTTTTGAGACATAAAAGAGTAAGAGGTTGCTAAAAAAATCGAACTGCAACAAACATTTGACCCGTGCATTTAATGCGCGGGTTATTTTGTTGCGTTTATACACAGGATGAATAAATATGCACAATGAGAGAGGCCTGTATCAGCGTGCCTCTCGTTTTTTATTGCACTTTTGTTGCAGAGAATGTTGATATTTCGGGAATGGAAATTTTGAACGCGAAAAAATTCTTTTTAAAAAATTTTAAAAATCTTTTTTTCATATTGCATATTTATTGCATATGGGGAGGTAAGATTTGTACATAGTTTGAAAAAAACAAGCTTTAAACAAATAACATTTTTACAAAAGAAAGATCTGATTTTGAAAATCAGGAGGAAATGTGATGAGAACTATTTGTAGAAAGACAGTCAGCTGGTTATTGACGCTGACAATGGTTCTGGCCTTTATCCCTACAGTTGGGATCACGGCTATGGCCACAGAGGATGAGAATCCTGCAACAATTTATGAAGTTGAAAACGATGCTCAGGAAACTCCGGGCAACGTAACAGATGGCGCAATCTACAATCAGGATGAGCCTCAGGAAGAGCCGCAGGATGAGCCTCAGAACGAGCCGGCCAATGAAGAGCAGGGCGAAGGCGAAAACGAAGGCTTCCCAATGATTAGGATGATGATGGCATCTTCACTGCTCAGATCGGCTCCGCAACTGGACGCACCGCAGTTCAGTGTACAGGCCGGTACCTATAACAGTGCACAAAGCGTAACACTCACTTGCAATGGTAATTCCGATGTTGTAAGCATCTATTACACATTAAATGATACCGAGCCTACATCGGCAAGCACTGTATATAGAGGACCTATTAATATTACAGAATCCACAACAATAAAAGCGATTGCAATGGCGGACGGTATTCCAAGCAGCGACGTTGTAACAGCGGCTTACGTGATTAATATTCCGAGCTCCGGCATCATCGCAAACGGCGGTTATCCATACGGCGCAAGCATGTCGAGCTCCAATGTTACACTGAAGCTCGCGGTTGAGTCGGGTGCTACCGCTACATATCAGTGGCAAAAAGCAACAAGCAGCGCTATAGAGCCTGCGGACAGTGCTTTCGCGAATGTAGCAGGCGCAACATCCGCAAGCTTCGCACTTACACCTGAAAGCGGCGCTTGGTATCGCTGCGTACTAAACGGCAGTGAGAAATCCAAGGCTGTTCGCTTGGTAAAGCCGGGCAGCGACGGCCGTACTTGGACAAACTCCATGGGCGGTAGCTGGTATATCAGCAACGGCACTATGGCATATGCATATAACGGCAGCAAGTTTGATGTAACAGGTCTATTTTCAAAGGGCGGAACCAACTATATGCTCCAGACCGTTTACAGCGGAGAAGGTTGGGAAATGAGGACAGATACGGCAGCTACGCCAAATGCTACGGATAATCAAGAATCCAATGCGCAGCTTGATGATATGCTGTTTGCGTTTTCCACAAGTGACGACTATGCACTTTATATTACGGCAGACCTGAAGGCAGGACAGCAGTCGTTCTCGTTTGGTAGTGACACACAACTTGGTGACGATAGCACCAGCGGTGGCTATTACGATTGTGCGGCACTGGTTGCAACTCAGAACAGCGATCAATCATTACACCATGTTGCAATGATCGGTGCAGCTTCCGAAGCGGCAGCAAAAGATGACGATCCTGCGTTTGTAATAACACCTATTACGGAAAAGCCGGTATTCTGGATTGGACATTGGAATAACCGTGAGCATTTTGGATTTAACAATTCAGGTGTGACAGGTCCGGTTTACGCGAACGGAAAGGGTTCCGCTACAGGAACCGTAAGGGTTGAAGGTGACGATTCCGGCATGACAATGTCTTGGCTGAATGTACCGTCCGGCGGACAGGTTAAGTTCCTATTTTCCGTTGGCGATGTTGCAGCGACAGGCGCGGTAAAGTCGGGCATAAATTACCAGACAGAAGAAATCACAGGTCTGGATGCCAATACAAATTACATAATAAGCGTAATCAATGAGGATGGATCATCCGGTGAATCATTTAAAGTAAAGAGCTCCGGCAGAGGAACCGTGCCATTCGTGGGTGAATCCATTGATGTCCCTTCAAAGAGCTATGATTTCGCAGGAAAAACAATCTCTATTGCAAAGGAAGGCAGCAATGATGCAGCGAACCAGGAAACTATCGGAGGTCGTCCGGATGTCGAGACGCTCAATACAATAGACGATAACGACGTTGCGAAGCCGATAAGCATTCGTGCAAATGAAGTTTCTGTAGGACCAAGGGCTATTACGGTTCAGCTAAATCCTGCAGATACAACCAAGATGAGTCAGGAATATTGTCTGGTTGATGAGGACGGAAACGAAGTAAGCTATACTTCCGAACCGGCAAAGGGTGGAAACGGTTGGACAAAGCCAAGTGCTGACGGAAAAATGGTATTCAGCGGACTTAATCCTGAAACACACTACGTGCTGAAATCACGCGTTCCGGCAAACAGCCTGAGACCTGCATCCGTTATCGTAACAGCCGCAGCTGTTACACCAAAGGATGTAACAATCGATGTACCGACAAATGATGAAACAACCTTCCCATATGATGGTGAAGAACATTCCTTCCCGATTAATGTTTCGGGCGGTGCTAATCCACAGGTTACATACAGTACAGGAATCTCAACACAGTATAGTGAAGATGTTCCTAGCTTCAAGGCCGGCGGACAGTACAAGGTTTACTACAAGATCACACAGGATGACACAGAAACAATTTATGGCAATTACACTATCACAATAAATCCGAGAGTAACATTTAACTTAAACGGCGGAGATGAGCTGGAACTCGCTGCAATCGGTGGCAATGTGAGCTCGGCAACAAGCAATGCTGTAACCGTAAAATACGGAATGGCACCAAACAGCTTGACAGTACAGGCGGCAAAGAATGAAGTGCCAAACTTCTTCGCAGGCTGGTACAACGATTCAAAGTTAAAGAACCTTTTCTGGTTCCAAAATGACTTTAGAAATGCACCTGCAATCGTTTCCGATATGACACTTTATGCTAAGTGGACTCAGGATTTCAGCAGCGTTGTCGGACATACGGATAGCAACGCAGACAGAGTTCAGCTTCAAAAGGGCGGCGTACCGGTACCAAACGCCAGCTGGATTCCTGTAGACGGCAACGGTAACTTCACTATTTCAAATGTGCCTGATGACGAATACAATCTGGTAATGAAAAAGGGTAGCGGCAACGGTGAACAAACAATAACAGCGCGTGTTCGTGTAAAGGACAACGAGATTATCTTTATCGACGGTGATGCTGCATTCCCGGGACAGAAGATCAGTTCAACCGTAACTGTAGCAACCGGAGCACCTTCCGTAGTCGTAGCAGGTCTTGAAAGAGAGACTTTGGCGACAAGCGGCGCAGGCCTTCGTCACTGGGATTTCACTAATGAGAATAATCCATACGCTATTCTTGAACTCAAGTTTGATAATAGCGAAGATATTACAGATATCTCTCTGAATGATGCAAACAACCACCTGACAGCGGCAGAGCAGGCGGTACATACCGCTCAGACGGCTATCGCGAGTGAAGCAGGAGCCGGTACGCAGGTCGAATTCTTTGACATTTCTGTAATCCGCTCAGATTACGAGAACAATGTATTATATGAAACCGTTAATATTTCTGAACTTCAGGTAGTCCTTGAAATCGCAGTTCCATTTACTCCTGATGATGGGCAGGAAGTTTCAAAGGTTTACCGTTACCACGATAACGTTGCTCAGGAGTTTGCAAGACTCAACGAACGTCCTACAGTTGCAGCAGAATATGCAGACGGCACATTCTATGTAGGAGATGGCGTAGTATATATCTACACCGATAAGTTCTCGACTTACGCTATCGGCACAATTGCACAGAGAGGCAGCAGCAGAGCGGCAACCTTCAAGAATGTTGTAAAAGAAACAACAAACGGAACTTACAAATTAAGCGACAATAATCCTATCGCTAACCAGCTGGTAACTATCACTCCTCAACCGAATGAAGGCTATGTAGTAGGAAAGATTACAGTTACCGACGCAAAGGGCAATATCGTAAAGCTTACCGACAACGGTAACGGAACATATTCCTTCAGACAGCCTGACGGCGCAGTTACAATCGACATTCAGTTCGTAACTGAAGTAGTTGCGGCACTCACAGTTTCCTACGACGTATGCACCGAAGGCAATGATTGCCCAATCTGGCCTTTCACAGATGCAAAGTCAACAGCTTGGTACCACAACGGTGTACACTGGGCTATCGACAATGGTATCATGAAGGGTTACAACGAAACTCAGTTCGGACCTAACGACGAGACAACTCGTGCACAGGTTGCAACAATCCTCTATCGTCTGGCAGGAAGCCCTGCAGCAACAAAAGAAAACGGATTCGCAGATGTTAAGGCAGATCAGTGGTACACAGACGCTATCAACTGGGCAGCAGAGACAGGCGTAGTAACAGGTTGGACGCGTAACAGCGACGGCGCAGAAGTATTCGACCCTAACGCACCTGTAACTCGCGAACAGCTCGCAGCAATGATCTACCGCTTCGCAAAGCTGAACGGTAAAGGCTTTGAAGGCCTCTGGGCATTCAACCTCGACTACAAGGATGCAGAAAGCGTAAGCGAATGGGCTAACGAAGCAGTTTGCTGGATGACAATGCAAGGCGTAATCACCGGCATCGGCGGCGACCTCATCGACCCACAGGCTGATGCAAGCCGTGCTCAGGTAGCAACAATGTTCATGAGATACTGCGAAGACGCAGCAAAATAACTAAATAGTTCTTTCTACAAAAGTTATATAAAACCAAACGGGCGGGACCTGCACGAAAGTGCAGGTCTCGTCTTTTTGTGCTATAATTGTTGCGTAGTAACGTTATTTGCAAAGAAAGAAGACGGAAATGACAAAGGCGGAAAGATTGGAACATATGCGGGTGCGGCTCGCGGAAATGAAGGAATTCGAGGACAAGCTTCACACTGAGGGCGTGCTCTACGTGGCGGGTGTCGACGAGGTCGGACGCGGTCCTCTTGCGGGGCCCGTGGTGACGGCGGCGGTCGTGCTGCCTGCGGATTTTGATGTGCTCGGCGTGGACGATTCAAAGAAGCTTTCGGAAAAGCGGCGCGAGGAGCTGTTTGACGTGATTCGCGAAAAGGCTGTTGCCTATGGAATCGGCATGCGGGACAGCGGGAGGATTGACGAGATAAACATCCTCGAGGCCACAAAGGAAGCCATGGCGGATGCGGTGGCTGCGGCCCAGGAAATGCTTGCGGCAAAGTGCGGCGGCACTATCGGACACGTGCTCTTTGATG
>JAEEGL012512822.1_pt1 | contig 12710 bp, 11 predicted proteins | sample 9134231 | NCBI WGS metagenome assembly JAEEGL01 (sample SAMN16246548, study PRJNA631951) | gut metagenome | biome: gut microbiome; feature: rumen; material: fiber-attached | host: Bos | place: Iran: Karaj | collected 2018-10 | reverse complement strand
TCTTCATAGCACGTCCCGTGGATCCCTACGATCCCATAATCAAGCTGCGAAAGGATACGCTCGGGCAGTGTCATGGTTCCGTCATTCTTCACATTGTTCTCTACGCCATAATAGATATGGACTCCATACAGTTCCCGAGGCACAGCACGGAGGTTCGCGAAATAGATCGGATCACAGGTCCCCGGCATTCCGGGAGCATGTTCGCTCACTCCCAGTCCGGCCAAACCTTTCTCATGTGCGGCCAGCGCGTTCTCCCGGATCGTCCCATACGCATGTCCCGATGCGAGAGTATGAGTATGAAGATCAAGAACCAGTTTATTCTTCACGATACATCCTCCATCTGTACAAAACGACTGCACGGCCCTCTATACCATTTGCAGTGTAAGGATCACTTGCAGGATTCCGCAACGAAATCAAGCGCAGCATGCAGCACTTCCGTTGTCAGGCCCTGCGTGTGCGAGGCGCCTTCAATGACAGCCATCTGTACATCATATCCGGCCCCAAGAAGAGCATCATACAGAATCTTTGTTTGTGAAAACGGCACCAGCTCATCATCCTTGCTGTGCGCAAGATAGAATGGACAGCGGGATTTATTTGTTTCCAGCAGGCGCAGTGTACTGCCTTCGTCAAGTACCTTTTCCCAGTCTGCTTCATCTGCGTGGCTGAGCCAGGAATCCTTATATTGCTGGCCGAGCCCGGGCCCGGATAGCAGGGCACGCAGATCCTGAGGTCCGGCCATTTCTACAACGCACTGAACTGTATCAGAAACATCGGCATATTCTTCCGTCTTATACTCAGGCATATCCCCGCTGAGTCCGGCAAAGACCGCCGAGGTACCGCCCGATGAAGTCCCCCATACAGTCACGTGATCCGGGTCTATGCCATATAGCTCCGCGTTTGCACGGAGATACCGGATGACTGTCTTGAAATTCATATGGATATCCAAGAACGACCAGCCTTCCATAAAGCTGCCGCATTCCACCATCGATACAACGAATCCCCGGGATGCCGCATACACAAGGTTACCCATGGCAGAATCATAGTTGGGATGCAGATAACCGCTGCCCTGGAAAAAGATGATCAGAGGCCTTTTTTCAGCATGCTCCCTGTCTGCAAGCCATGCCTTATGCACAAGCAGCGAAATCGGCAGTTCCTGTCCGTTTCTTTTCGAATATACTACTTTGGGAATCAGTGATATGACGCCCATTTCTACTCCTGTATAGCGAAAATGCTGAATAGGCCGTTCCTTCATTTTGCGGTACCTCCCACACTCACATATTACGTTTGTGCATAAAGTAGACTGATGCTTACCGGTGGATCAGTTCCTTCTGCATAGCCAGTTGTTTCATGATCACACAGAACTCATCCTTGCCGGCTCTGTCCGGTTCAGCAGGAATTGCTACATGCTTTGCTTCTGCCATGGCGTTTGTAAACTTCATAATGCTTTTTCGGATTTCAGCCATGGCATTCTGATCTGTAATCTTCAGTTTTCCTGCCTGATAGTATCCCCGGATTTCTCCCATTGTATCGGTCAATTCATCCAAGGCTTCTTCATCGACAGAGCCTTTCGTTGCGGCCTGGATATATTCAAGCATCATTTCTTCCAGGGCACCTACCGTCCTGTTGATCATTGCAGCTTCTTTTTCTGCAGCGAGTTCCTCGTGTGACTTCTTTTTGTTCCGGAACATCTTTCTGAGTGACTGCCCAATGGTGGACAGCACAGCAAGGAAAATGCTGTAGTTGGCAGTATCCAGAATCGCGTCTTCATTGATCTTGTTGTCTGATCCGTCATTATGCGCGGCGATCCAGATGCTTCCTTTGCCCGCGCTGAGCTTATCGATGATTTCCTGGTGAATCTCCATGTGAATACCAGTGTCCTTCATAGTGCCTCTCCTTTTGTGCCGCCGGTCGGCATTTACTGTCTCTTCAGCAGGTCTCCGGCGTGCGGCATTCCCCGCGTCTGTGCGGGCAAGCCTTATTTGTACAGTATATTTCGATATATATCCGTGTCAAGCAGTCGCGGTTTTTATCACGGATCACATAAAGCCTTACAGGGCTATCCACTGATCTCCAGCGTCTGACACTGACCGCCCGGAATCATTCCCCCTGTCTCGTATTCACTTTCTGCTGTAAAACAATACAGGCATAAAGAATGGGATCTGCTCCTCCCAGGTCGCTTCATTATGATCACCGTTCGGCACGATGCGGCATGTGATCGGGACGTCCTGCTGCTCGAGCGCATTGACAGTGTCCATAAAACTCCTGCGCATTTCTTTATTGCCGCCGAACTCGCGCTGCCCGAAATCAAGATACACTGCGGTATCGGGCCTGTATTTGGACTTTCGGATCAGCTGTTCCATTCGTCCATGCACGATCCATACAGCAGGTGACAGTGCCGCAGCACGGCTGAAAACATGATTATATGCAGTAATTGCGTAGAGGCTCATAAGCCCGCCCATGCTGCTTCCGGCAATATAAGTCGTTTCACGCCCCGGCAGTGTGGGATAGCGTTCATCGATCAGGGGCTTCAAAGTATTGCACAGCCAGTTCATGAACTTTGTGCCGCGCCCAATGCCTTTTCCAAAGCCTTCCCATTCAAACGGAAAGGGCGAGTACTCGCTGAGACGTCCGAAGGGCAGGCGGTGATTGCAGTCGACCGCAACCACGATTAGCGGCGTCTTCGTCCTGTCCAGGTATTTGCCCATCCCCCAGCTCTTGCCGAACGTGGCGTCTTTATCAAAGAATACGTTATGCCCGTCAAACATATACAGCACGGGAAACCGTGCTTCGGGATCCTTTGCTGCCTTGGGCAGATAGACATAGACCGTGCGCGGCTCTTTGCCCGTGAGTGGTGTTACAGGAATCGCAAATTTCTCGATCATGGCAAATCACCCTGCCGGTGCGGTACCGGCCAGACAAGGATAAACGGGGTCCGCATAAAATTACCCGTCCTTTATGAGTTGTCCCTGCGGTATTTGTTTGGGCTGACACCCGTATGCTTACGGAACTGTTTCGAAAAATGTGCAAAGGAATCATAGCCGGTTATCTCAGCGATCTCGCCGATAGACAGCCCGTTCACTTCACGCAGCAGCTCTTTGGCGCGTTCCATCCTTTCCTGCTGGATAAAGTCGATCAGTGAGATGCCGCATACGCGGCGGAATATCCTTGAAAGATAATCCGGTGACAGATAAAACCGTCTGGACAGCACCTCACGCGAACAATCCGCCAGATGCGTGCGGATATAAGCTCGGATCTCCGGGACAATCTCCTCGGGGCTTTTCCGTGCGGACATGGCAGCATCTGCCTTTTCACTGTCCGTGCGCTCCGACAGCCAGTCGTTCCCGATCTCCCGCAGCCGGTCGTCATGCGCTTCTTTCTTCGCCTCCTCGGTCAGCGCTGTAAAGACATCAAGCAGTTTTTCATCGGTAACAGGCTTAAGAAGATAAGCAAACACATGAGCGGCCACAGCGCGTTCCGCATACCTGAATTCAGCAAAACTCGTAAGCAGCACGATCCGCGTCTTCATTCCGCGTTCCTTGATCCAATCGATCAGCCTGAAGCCGTCTTCTTCCGGCATCTCGATATCCGTCAGAAGAAAATCGATCTTATCCTTCTCCAGGATCTCCCGTGCTTCCTTCGCGCTGTAAGCGCCATATGTTTCCGTGATCCCCAGCGCCTGCCAGTCGAGCTGCACACGGATCCCGGCCACCACATAGGTATTGTCATCAACGATCAGCAGTTTCATAATTCTGTCAGCTTCATTCCAACAAAGCTCTCTGCCGTATTCGGGTCGCCGGAGCCCTTATAAACAGAAATGTACGGATACTCATAAAGCGGGCGCTTGCGGCCGAATGTCGCCTCATTCACATCCGTCGCTTCGATCACTTCAGGGCGTTCTCCCTTTTCCACCCAGTTCTCCAGTTTCTCCATCAGGGGCGCGTACATCTTGAACGGGCCGGCCCCATGCCCGTATCCGGGAACAAGATAGAAAACAAGATGCTCATCCAGTTCCTGCCCATAGCGCTTTCTGAGTTCTTCCACGTAATCGATCGTACCGTTCATGGGAACCATCGGGTCCAGGTTTCCCTGTATCAGGATCATTTTTCCACCCTTCTCGAACCAGGCATCCAGGTTGGGATCGTCGGCCTGGATGATATCCGCAGCATGGAGAATGGCTTCCTTGTCCTTTTCATAGTCCAGTTTCAGGGGATCCGCTTCAGGATCCTTCATTACGAAACAGGAGATCATGTTTTTCGCAACTGCGGAAAGATAATTGTCCTTCTCATGTTTCGCGTTCATGATCTGGCCGCGTGTTTCCGCACCCATCAGCACCTGGAAGCCAAAGGAAGTATCGCTTCCGTTGTTGAGTGCATAGGGCATTTTAAAGTCCGCCGCAAGCGCGTGCAGGAAGGCCACCTGCTTCTCATTCAGGAATTTGCGAAGTGCTTCATCGATCTGATACTGTTGCAGCTTTGAAGGCGTCCTGCAGGTCACGATCCCATCCTTCAGGCCGTCCTCATCGTCCAGAATATCTGTGACCGTGTTCATCACGCGTACCGCGTCTTCCATGCTTATATCAGCATCAGGCCCGAGCCTGTCGAGGATCTTGACTGTCTCGTTTGCGGCGATCATTTGAATCAGGAACCGGATCACCGGGAACAGAACGATCGCGCCGTCATAATCCTCCGGGGATTTCTGCAGGATCTTAATGGCTTCGCGCCCACCGTTCGAGCCGCCGGAAAAATAGACCTTGTCCGGGCGTTTCCCGTACCAGGCCTCGATGACCTTCATCGCGACGTCATAGACCTTCTTCAGTGCTTTCCAGCCGAAGTTTTCGAACATCTCCTCATTCAGCGCCCAGTCGCATTCTACGGGCACCATGCGATCCAGCACATGCCCGCTGTCGCTGCCGAACACAGCATAGCCCCTGCCCAGCGCGTCCTTTTCCCCGGGCATGTCTGCCGGAAGCCCGATACCCGTCGAGGACGGCAGGTATCCGTCCAGTCCCCCGCCGCCGGTCTGCATGGCCTTCCCGTTCCATTCAAGCGGCAGGCCGATCATGAAATGGATGTCCTGCGCAGCGGGATCGTGCGGGCAGATGCGTCCCAGGAGGCAGAAATGATCCGTCTTGGCTGGCGCGGACTGACCGACCACATACGGTCCGGGCTCCCCGGCACGCACAAGTACCGCCTCTTCAACGACAGCGCCGCCGGTCTCAAGGCCTATGTCTTCCCTGGTTATCTCAAACGGTATCTGTATCCTGATTTTCTCTTCACTCATGTCAGTTATCCTCTTCGTCTGCATTCAGCGGGATCGCGATCCATACGCGTGTCCCGCCGTAATCTCCGTCATCTCTCGCAAACCTGACCTCCGCACGTCCGCCATAAATCAGCTTCAGGCGTTCGAGCATATTGCTGATTCCGATATGGTGCCCGTTGCTTTCGCGCTCCCACGCGGAGTTATTAATCTCGTCCATCAGCTCCTGCTGGATCCCAGGCCCGTTGTCGACGAATGTGATCACGAGTCGTTCATCCTCTTTCCCGCCTGAAAGGCGGATGCGGATCCCGCCCTCACTGTTGGCGGAATACCGGATGGAATTCTCGGCAAGGCTGCCCAGCAGCAGCGCGGGCACCTTTTCCCCTTTGGCCTCGTCCGAGACATCCTCGCTGAACTCGATCCTGCAGCCGCGGATTCTGGAACGGATCTCGACGAGCGTATGGATATGGCCGATCTCCTCATTCAGGGTCACCATGTCCATACTGTCGTGCAGGATATAGCGGAAGTATTCCGAAAGCTCGATGACTGTATCCTTGATCTCCTTGTTCCCGCTGACCTGTGCCATGCCGGAAAGCATGGCAAAGCAGTTGATGATGAAGTGCGGGCGTATCTGCAGGTTGCGGAAGTTCAGCTGTACCTTCTGGTTCTCGATCTCTTTCTCATAGAGCTGCGTTGACAGGTCGTTCACGTTATGCTCCATTTCATGCAGGATCGTGTACGCATCGTCGATCGTTTCGCGGACGTTCTCGTCTTCATCGTCGGACACTGCAAACGTTTCCGGAGACGCTGCCCTGTATTTCTTCAGCGTACTGCTCAGATTCCGCATCGGGATCAGCAGGTCCCTGTGTACCCTGAACACAGCGAATATCAGGAGCGCGAGTACCTGCATCCAGAGGATCAGCAGGATCAGTTCCAGAACGAACAGAAGCACGTAGCCGTTATCTTTGCTGATCGTCGCACGGAGGATGAAGTTTGCCTTACAGGTCGAAATGCGGTGGTCGCTGCTCTCTGAAGTGAACGGGTACAAACCTTCGTGCCGGGCGGAAAACTCCGTTTCCGGAAGCAGTGCGATCCGTAGGTCGTCATTCTCCTTGTTTTCCCTGAGGAAATCCTCCGTCAGGATCCAGACGCCCATCCTGAACCCGCCGCGTCTGTGCACGCAGGAGACAAATGAATGACCGCCGGCTTCCTGAAGTGTCCACACTCCCGAGAGCGTGTCGTCAAACGAGCCCTTCAGCTGCTCCTGTATCGGCTGGGAGATCGCGAACTGAATCGTTACCGATGTCAGATTCAGATAAAGCCCGTCCTCTTCGTTGAGCAGAAAGAAGTTGTATTCACGCTCGGAAATGTTCCGGAGCATATAGAAGTATTCGCGCATCTCGCCAAGCCGGTGAATGCGTTCTATATCATTATGCAGGTCATAGCTTATATATTTGACAAGCTTGGTAGTCAGGTCCTCAAGGCAATCGGCACACCATGACATCTCGTTTTCAAGAATACGCGTACCGGTCTGGAAATTCCGCTCCGCCGCTTCACGGGAGACCTTCTGCTGCTGGTTAAAGGAGAGCAGGAACAGGCACAGGCCCGCCGCCTGCACGAGGATGCTGATCAGGACCAGCGTTTTCAGTTTTCCCGCAAAAAACCGTTGCAATACGATTTACCCCTTCAAAGCACCGAGCGCGATGCCGGAGCGGAAATACTTCTGAAGGAAAGGATACAGGCACAGGATAGGCAGGAACGCCACAAAGGCGATCGCCATCCTCACGGATACACTGGGAACCTCTCCGTACAGGAACTTGCCGCTTCCCGAGAACTGGCTCAGGTACTGGATATTGGAGATCATGATGTTCAGGACCTGCTGGATCGAGAACTTGGTCCTGTCCGTGATATAGAGCATGCCGTTGAACCAGTCGTTCCAGTAAGCAAGGCCCGCAAAGATGCCGACCGTCACAAAGATGGGAACGGACATCGGGACAGAGACATTAAAGAATGTCTTCCATTCGGACGCGCCGTCGATCTTGGCCGCGTCATACAGTTCTTCAGGCACATTCGTACGGAAATAAGTGCGGATGATGATGCAGTTGACCGGGCTGAAGAGCAGGCCTGGGACGAGCAGCGCGGCATACGAATTCTTGATATGCAGGATCGTGGTATAGGTCATGTAGGTCGAGACCATACCGCCGTTAAACAGCATTGTGAAAAGGAAGATGAACGAGATCACATTCTTTCCGGGCAGTTTCCTGACGGAAAGCGGGTATGCGGCAAGCGCTGAAATGAATACGTTCAGCGCCGTACCGACAGCAGTAACACAGATCGTGACGGCATAGGCGCGAAAGATCGTCTTGCGGGATGACCAGATATATCTGTATGCCGCCAGGCTGAATTTCTTGGGCACTACTGAGTATCCGTTCATGGAGAGCGTTACTTCGTCCGTAAGCGAAGACATGAACAGCAGCAGGAACGGATACAGGATCATGAACGCGGCGATGATCATGACCGCATATGCGAAGATCTCCAGATATTTTTGTTGTCTTGACCGAATCATAACAACCCCCGATAAATAAACCGGTATCAGAACAGGGCATTCTCACGGCTGACGCGCCGCGCGACCCAGTTAAAGAACAGGATGAGCACAAAACCACCTGCCGACTGGAAGAAGCTGGCAGCGGCCGACATGCCGACATTCGTCGCCATGGACTTGTATACGAACGTATCGATCGTCTGTGTTACGGAGGCAATGATCCCGCTGTTCTGCGGCACCTGGTAGAACAGGCCGAAGTCGCTGTTGAAGATATGCCCGACGGACAGCAGCGCGAGCGTCACGCAGGTAGGAGCCAGATGCGGAAGCGTGATATACCAGATCTGCTGTAGGCGGCTAGCGCCGCTGATCGAGGCTGCCTCATACAGCGACGGGTCGATGCCGAGCAGTGCCGCGATATACAAAAGACAGCCGTACCCCACGCCTTTCCACATATTGACAAACACCAGGATCGCAGGCCAGTATTTCTTTTCCATATACCAGTTGACCGGCGTTCGTCCCATCGACTTCAGGAGCGAATTGAACAATCCGGTATTGAAGTCCAGAAAACCGCGGACCATATAGGATATGATGATGATGGAGACCACGAACGGAAACAGGATAATACTCTGGGAGAACTGCCGCATCCGCTTGCCGCGGATCTCCGTGATCGCCAGCGCAAGGAAAACACCGACGACCATGTTGATCACAATGAACACCAGGTTATAGCAGACAGTATTGCGCAGGAATAAAGGCAGGCTCCTGTTCTTCAGCAGGAAGTCAAAATTCGCGAAATGATTCCAGTCGCTTCCGAAAATACCTTTCCCTGCGTTGAACTGCTTGAACGCCAGCACCAGGCCGCCCATCGGCAGGTAATTATTGATCATTACATAGACAAGCGCCGGCAGCAGCATGATATAAAGCGGGATGTACGCTCTCATGCGTGTGAGGCGCCCCTTTCTGCTCAGCGCAGATCCCATCCGGGAAGCTCTGTCAGAAGAACTGTCTTTTATCATAGGATCCTTCTCTTTCTGATTCCCATTTTCGATATAGCATTTGTTCCAATCGTATATCATTATATAACGCTTTCAGATCGTTTTCTATAACAATTCTGCATTCATTTATCGGTTTTCCGTTGGAATCCGGATCTGAAACTGTCAGAAAAACGATAATTGAGAACGTAAAAATTATGGAATAAAACAGTATATGAGTGTAAAATATGTATCAGAAACTAGAACTGTATCATTGAAGAACCGATAATGCTTTTTCGCAAAGATCGTATACATACCTTCAGAACGGTATCCGCCGGGGCAACGGCGGCCGAAAATAAAACTCAAACATGCGGTTAAGCCGCAAAAGGAGGAACTATGAAAAAACTGCTGACCATGCTTCTTTGCCTGATGCTGGGCATGATGCTGGCTGTACTGCCCGCTGCAGCCGAGCAGCCCGCCGCGGAATATCCCGTCGACTTCTCTGAAGAACCCTATGAAGTCCATATCATCATGACCGTCCAGACCCAGGTGCCTACCCAGGAAGGCATCGACCGTGTCGTCGCCGAGCTCAATAAGCTGACCCTGCGCGATCTGAACATGACCGTGAAGCTCGAAATCATGGACTTCTCCCAATACAGCCAGAACGTACCGCTCGCAATGGCCAGCAGGGAAAAGATCGACCTGGTCGCGCTGCCCTTCAACTATATCATCTCGATGGGCGGCGCCGGTTATATCTATAACCTGAACCCGTATCTGGAGACCTACGGCAAGAACATCATCGGCACATATACTTCCGAGACCCTTGCCCGCGTCTGCACGCTGAACGGCGGCCTTTACGGCGTGCCCGTCCATAAGGAAAACTGCAACCAGTTCGTCATCGTCTTCCCCACCGCCGTGCTCGAGCGCAATAATATCGATCCCTCCGAGATCACGGATATCGAGACCATGAAAGCTGCCTTTGAAAAGCTGGCTGCCAACGAACCCGGCAAGTGGGTAACCGGTACCGGCAAGGACTTCGGCGGTATGTTTGATCTGTATGACTTCTCCATTGCCGGCGGTGCCTATGGTCCCTGCCTGATGAATATGGCCGAAAGCCCGAAGGTCGAAAACTACTTTGCCAGCCCGGAATATGCCGAATATGTAAAGACCCTGCGCGAATGGTACAACAAAGGCTGGGTCAATCCCGGTGCCGCTACTGACGACCAGTATTTCATGGCAGTCTATACCGGCCAGACACTGTCCTTCGTCTTCAATTACAACCATCCGCTTTCCAAGCCCGAACTGACCCAGGCCCTCGGCCAGGATGTAACGATCATCCCGCTGTCTGACCAGTACGCGACCACCGAGTCTTCCGCCGCCTGGAACTACTGCATCCCCATCGGAAGCACGCAGCCTGAAAAGGCCATGATGATGCTGGATTACCTCATGACGCAGAAGGACGCTGAGAACCTGCTGAACTGGGGTGTCGAAGGCGAAGACTATGTCGTCAAGGGTGATGTCCTCGATTATCCAGAAGGCAAGGATATTTCGACCGTATCCTATCACTTCGGCCAGGGCTGGATCCTGCCGAACCAGTTTGTCTGCACGCCCTGGATCAATGAGGGCGCTGACATCTACGAGCGCGTGATCGAGTACAACAAGAATGCCAAGGAATCCCTCGCTCTCGGCTTCGTTCTGGAAACTTCCAGCATCCTCACCGAGATCGCTGCCCTGAACAATATCCGTGACGAATATGTCAACGCGCTGAATGCCGGTGCGGTAGATCCGGAAGTCTATCTGCCCATGTTCCTGCAGGCGCAGGAAGAGGCCGGCATGCAGAAGGTCATCGATGAGATCCAGCGCCAGCTGGATGCCTTCATTGCTTCCAAGCAGTGAACGGATGCGTCTTTGTAATCAGGACCTCTTAGCCATTAAGCATTAAGGAAAATGAGCGCATCGGAAACGCTGCGCTCTTTTCCTTGAGTGGCATAATGACCATCGCAGCCGGACGCCGTCTCTTTTCAATCCACCGGATAAGTGATATTGTATATAAAGCAAGCACATGGAGGAATCATTATGAGGCCGATGCTGTTCCTCGCGATCCAGAAGGCGAAGCAGTATAAGAAAAAGCACAATATTCCCGATTACCGCGAGCTCCCGGAGGAGATGCTCCGGAAGCGGATGGTAGAGAATGCCAAGCCGGAATATTACGACTGCTTTGCCGCGGAAGATAAATACAGTGAAGATCTGAAGTTTGAGAAGGTCGCGCTTTCGGACTGCGGAGCATGGATGATCACATCCGAAAGCAATCCTTCAGACAAGGTCCTGTATTATATCCACGGCGGCGGGTTCTGGGAAGGTTCCACGAAAAAAGCGATCCGCTTCGTATCTTATGCGGCAAAGCACTGGGGATATAACGTCTTTTCTGTCGACTACCGCCTTTGCCCCCAGTACAAATGTGCGGATACGCTCAGCGACTGCGAAGCAGGATACCGGCATCTGCTGAAAACATACGCGCCCGGAAACATCATCCTGATCGGTGAATCGGCAGGCGGCAACCTGGTCTTTGCGCTCTCACACAAGCTGAAAGCGGACAGTCTCCCCCTTCCCGGCGGCATTATTTCCTGTTCGCCCGTAGTCCAGTTCCTGCATTATGCATACAGCTATTATGAGTGTGCCAACAAGACCGATTACGGGATCGTATTCGGAACGAACCAGATCATCGAGCACTACCGCGGGGACCTGCCCCTGAACAGCCCGTATCTCTCGCCGCTCCTGGGCGATTTTTCCGGTTTCCCGCCGGTATACCTGGATGCTTCCGACTGCGAAAGTCTCCGTGACGAAGCCAGGATGATGTATGTGCTTCTGAAGGAAAAAGGCATCGACGTAGAGTATCATGAGCTGCGTGATTTCTTCCATGCCATGGTCGTTGCCCCGCAGATCGGGTTCGTACGCAGGGAAGAGTATCCGCTGATCTTGAAATTCATCAAAAAGATCTTTGGCTGATCTGAAACTGTTTCTTCCACAACAAAAGCAAGCCGGTGAACTCCCGCCAAGCATAAGGAGTATCACCGGCTGTTGTTTTTCCTGTTTCTTATCTGTTATTTGATATGCACATCCAGCTGCGGGTACGGGATTTCGATCCCTTTTTCTTCAAGCGCGAGCTTTCCCTGTTCAGTCAGGTAGAAGAACAGGTTCCAGTATTCCGTGCTTTTACACCACAGACGGACCGTATAGCTGACGCCGCTGTCGTTCATGGCCGTAATATGTACAACAGGTTCAGGATCCGGCAGAACGTCTTCGCGGTACTTGATCAGGCCCATCAATGTATCGAAAACCTGCTGCATGTCCGCTTTATAGCTGACTGCAAAGGTCACATCCAGGCGGCGTGTCCCCTGCCTGGTGAAATTGATGATCGCAGTATTGGTCAGATTGCTGTTAGGCACCGAAATAAACCTGTTGTCCGGCATCACCATTTCCGTATAGAACGTGCCGATGCTGCGGACCGTTCCCTCGATATCCCCTACCTTGACATACTCGCCTGCCTTGATCGGCTTCAGGAACAGAAGCATGAGTCCGCCCACCAGGTTGCTGAGCACGCCCTGCACGGCAAGGCTGATCGCGACGCCGGCGGAAGCGAGCAACGTGACCACCGAGGTCATCGGGACGCCCATGATCCCGACCGCTGTTAGAATAACGATACAGGACAGGATCAGACGGATCGTATTATGGACAAAGCTTTTCAGGGTCGGCTCCAGCTTGGCAAATCCCTTGCTTTTCTCGACCAGCTTCATGATATAGTGTACAGCCACAAAACCCAGGACCAGTTCCGCGATCCCGCCCAGCAGACGCAGTCCCGATGTGCTCAGGATCTCTATCAGTTTCTCCATTCACTCCGCTCCTTTCCCGGCCTTTCAGAATATATTTCGGAATTCATCAGATCG
>JAEEGL012397401.1_pt1 | contig 12710 bp, 10 predicted proteins | sample 9134231 | NCBI WGS metagenome assembly JAEEGL01 (sample SAMN16246548, study PRJNA631951) | gut metagenome | biome: gut microbiome; feature: rumen; material: fiber-attached | host: Bos | place: Iran: Karaj | collected 2018-10 | reverse complement strand
TAGAAGAAGAAGATAAAAAAGAAAATATATCATCAAGTGAAGATGGATATGATACAGATGAAAAAGCAGAAATAAGAGCAATAGCAAAAAAAATGTTAAGAAAAAAAACACGTTTAGATATATTAAATAAATCATATAATAGATATGCATTTGAAGATGATGATAAAGTACCAAATTGGTTTATTGAAGAAGAAAAATTACATAATGTTCCTCAAAAACCAGTTACAAAACAAGAAGTTTTAGCAGAAAAAGAATATTTAAGAAAATTTAATGTTAGAATACCTAAAAAAGTTTTAGAAGCTAAAGCAAGAAAAAAAAATAAATTACAAAAAAGATTACAAAAAATTAAACAAAAAGCAGAAGCTATTAGTAGACAAGATGAATATACTGAAATTTCTAAAGTTAAACAAATTGAAAAATTATATAAAAGAGAACTTTCTAAAGGAAAAGAAAAAAAAAGATATATTATTTCAAGAAGTAATAAAAATAATATTGGAAAAGATTCTAGAAATGTTAAACATGTTGATAGAAGATTAAAGAAAGATAAAAGAGCTATAAAAGCTAGAGAAAAAAGAAAAAAAAGATTTAAAAGAAGAAAATAAATATATTTTATTTTTTATTTCCCTATAAAATAAATATAATAAATTATATATGTTTTTAAGATATTGTATATATATATTAATTAAAATAATAATATTTTTTTAATAAAAATGAGTATTTCTTCTTTAAATGATATAAATTATTTTTGTTTTAATTCTAATCCTATTTTTATTATTCCTCATGATTTATATGATTATAATAACGAACAAAATAAATTTTTGAAAGAAGTAAAAAGTTTAAAATCAACTGAAAGTAATAACTCTTTTGAAAATCTGAGTATTATTTCATTCTTAACAGATAATTGGAAAAATCGAATTAAAAAAACTGTTACTTCTTCTAAAATTAAAATATTAAAACAATTAGGAATTAAAAATTAGAATTATCAATCAAAATTTTTAATAATTAATTTTTTAGGTTAGTTACTTTAGATTTGTAAATAAAACTTAGGTGTAAAAATTTTTGAATTTATTCTTAGATTTAATAGGACTTATATATTTGTAATTAAAAAAATTAGGGTAATAATTAGATGTAAAGGATATTAAAAATTAATTTTAGGATTTATTTATAAATAATAATTATTATAAAAAAGAATATATAAGTTAATAAGAATATTTATAATGATTTACAATTATTTTAATAAAAGTTAATTTAATTGATTAAAATATTTATGATAATATATTTATTTATATTACATTATATTATATATATATATTTAGAAATTAATTGTTTTATTCAAGATAATTAATTCAAACTAAATTTGTTACCTCATTATATAAATAATAAATTTATATATTTTCATCTTTTTCAATAAAAAGACTTTCTTTTTTAATTAAATAAACTTCGGCATCTTCAATATCATTAAATTGTGTTGAAGCTTCAGAATATTTTCTCAATCTTTGTTCTACTTTTTCTTCCTTTTTAATTATTATATCATTGAAAAAAGAAGGTATTTCTATTTCATCAATTGAAGTAATTTTATTTTTTTTATTTTCTAAATAAATTGTAGAATCCAAAGTATAATCAGATTGTTCAACTTCTTTTCCAATTTTTTTAACTTTATCTATATAAAAAATTGGAGATTTTAAACTTTTAGATTTATTAACTTTTTTACATAAAAAAATCTTTTCTTTATTTATATTTCCCAAATCATTTTTGGAATTCATATTTTTTATTTTTTTTAAAGTCATTTATAAAAAATAAGTTTAATTAAATTTATTTATTTGAAATTTTAGATTTATTTGTCGTTTTCCTAGTTAATACTTGATTATTATAATTGGTAAAATTTTTTCCTTTTACAGCTTTATCACCTTCTTTAACAATTTTTTCAAGTAATTTAATTTCATTTTTTTGATTATTTTCTAATTCTCTAAATTTATTTTTATATTTTAATAAAAGTGATTCAACTGCAATGGCTCTATCTCTTTTAAATTGATTATAATTTGATTGAATTCTTTGTTCTAAAGCTCTAGTTTCATTATTTTGTTTATTTCTAATATTTTCTACTTCTTTTTCAAATTTTTTTATTCTGTCAATTTCAAAATTTTCTTGTTCTTTTTTGGTAATATTTGCAATTTCAATTTGAGTTAAATGTGCGTTTTGATAACTAATAAAATGTAAAAAATATTTTATACTCTTTCTTCTTTACAAATAAATCTAATTTTTTATTTGCTGCTATTAAATCACTTGTTGGTTTTGGATTTAAATTAGAATTTTTTGCTTCATAATCTTCTTGAAATTTCTTTAATTCATCTTCATGATTTTGTTCTAATTGTTTCTGCATTTCTTGAAATTTATTACTTAAATCATAAAATTGTTTATCCATTTCCATATTAAATTGATTTAATTCTTCTTTTTGAGATAATTCTAATTCTTCTTTTTCTTGTAAATGACGAATTTTTGCGTCTTTTAAATTCTTTTTATCTTTTACTTTATTTAATTGAATTATTCTTTGTTTTGCTAATTCTGCTTCTACGAATTTTCCTTCTTTTTCTGATTTGTTCATAAACTCTTCTAATAATTTTATATATTCATCTAATTTTTCTGTTGGTAATTCCATAAAATTTATTGAATTTGTTAAATTGCTTTTGTTCAATAAATCGTTATTCATTTTTAATTAGTTTAATTTTTCAATTGTTTAAAAAATATTTTTAAATAAAAAATATATTTAATTTAATTAAATTTTAATATTCAAAATTTTCAAACGTCCAAAATAACATTTTAAAAAATGGGAATATTAAAGTTTCCCTTTGTTTACTTTCTACCAATAATAATATTAATAACTCAAAAAGTAATATCTCAAAAAGTGAACTTCAAAGAAAATGAAATAGATTCTTCACCAACTCAAATAATATATTGTGGGTATAAAAATAAATCAACAATAATATTAACAGAATTAAATGGAATCTATCTTTCAGAAAACAATGGATTTTATTTTAAAAGACTAAACGATATTTTTATAAATAAAGGAAAAGATGAATTAGAAGAATCTTCAGATGATATAGGAAAAATTTATCAAATAATTCAAAATCCAAAAGATAATAATTTAACTATATTTTTAGGAACAACAGGTATTAATTATATAGGAGAAAATTGTGGTAATAATATAACAGCAATTAATCATGGAAGAAGAATAGATGAATTTATTTTTCATCCAACTGAAAGAAATTGGGCTTTAGCTTCAGCATATACAATTTGTGATGATTTTATTAATGAACCTTGTAAATTATATAAAGAAGTTTTTGTTACTTTAGATTTAGGTTTATCTTGGAAACAAATAGGAAAATATGTTGTTCAAGTTAATTGGGGTATTGTAGAAAAAGAACAAATTGGAAAAGGAATTCCAAAAGAAAGAATATTAATGAGTTATGAACCTAGAGGTTTAGGTAATCAAAAATTTGATAAATGGAATTATAAAGTAGATCTAATTTATTCTGATGATTTTTTTGAAAGTTTTACAATTTTAGTTGAAAAAGGGAATAAATTTTTCCTTACTAATCATTATTTATTTGTTGCAAGTGTTATTGACCAAGAAACACAAGAAGTACTATTATTAGGAGGAAAAAGTACTCATTTTCATTATGATTTAATTCCAATTGAAACAAATCAAAAAAGTTATATTGAACATAATTATATATTTCTTGATTTGAGTTTTCATAGTGTTTTTTTGCATATAAATCACTTTGGAGAAAAATTTAATTATGGTAATATTTATACAAGTGGAGCAAGAGGTTTAAAATATAGTTTAAGTTTAAAAAATAATGTTAGAGGAGAAGGAAATAAATGTGATTTTGAAAAAGTAAATAGTGTTGAAGGAGTATATATTGCTAATGTAGTTAGTGGAAAATACATTAAATATATTGATAATAAAATGAAGCAAAATTTTGAAATAGTAAATAAAAATAAAAAAATAAATAAAAACACCTCAAATAAAAATAATATAAACAACACAGAAAATTCAAATGAAAATTTTACATATAAAGATTTTATAAAAACAGTAATAACAAATAATAAAGGTGGAAAATGGGAAAGAATAAAAGCTCCTGAAAAAGATAGTGAAGGTAAAAAATATAATTGTGGTGATTATTGCTATTTAAATTTATTTGGTCCTTCATCAGATAATCCTCCATTTTATAGTGTAGAATCCGCATCAGGAATAATAATATCAAATGGTAATATTGGTCATTATCTAAAATATAATGAATCATCTACTTTTCTTTCAAGAGATGGAGGATTAAATTGGTTTGAAATAAAAAAAGGTTCTCATATATATGAAATTGGAGATGGAGGAGGTTTAATTTTAATTGCTGAAAATAATAAATTAACTAATTTAATTCAATTTACTTGGGATGAAGGTTTAACTTGGGAAAGTTTAATTATATCTGAAGAAAAAATTTATATTGTTAATATTGTAAATGAAAAAAATACTATGAATAATAATTTTATTATTTATGGTTATAAAATTGGGAAAAATTATAAAAAAGGAATTGTTATTGGAATTAATTTTAATGATTATTATGAAAAATGTAAATTACCAAATGAACCAAATAATCCTTTAAGTGATTATGAAATTTGGTCTATTAATAATAATAATAGTAAATGTTTATTAGGTCATAAAATTCAAATAATTAGAAGAAAAAGAGAAAGTAAATGTATTAATAGTGAAAAATTTAGAAAAATAATAAAAGAAAATTGCAAATGTACTGAAGAAGATTATCAATGTGATATGGGATATGAAAGGTATGATATTGGAGAACCTTGTTTAAAAATAGATAATAATAATAAAATTGATATTCCTTTAATTTGTAATGATAATTATATTGTTAGTAAAGGTTATAGAAAAATTGCTGGAGATACTTGTGAAGGAGGAATTGATTTAAATCCTTATGTCGTTGATTGTCCTGGTAACTTTAAAGTTTTAAAACATTTTAATTTAATTTTTGGAATTGGAATTTTTTTAGTTGTTTTTATTATATTTTATTTTAGTTTTGAAGGAGAAATTTTTGAAGGGAAATTAAATCAAATTCTGAACAAATTTAATAATGAAAATAATTATACTTTTAATAATAATATTAATATACAACAACAAAAGAGTTCTTATATTAATTTAAGTGATGAAAATGATGATGATGAAATAAATCCAATAAACATTTAATGAACAAAAAAAAATTTTTAAAAATATATATATTTAAAATAAATAAATTCACTAAATTCAATTATAAAATAGAAGAAAAAAAAATTATTCCAAAAAAAAAATTTTTCAAATATTTTTTTAAATTGAGAAAATAAAAATGGATAAAGATGAAGTAGGAAGTGATTTAGGAAAATCTGATTCAGAACATGTATCTCAATCAGATGAGGAAAATGAACAATATGATTCAGAACCTATAGGTTCAAGTTATGATTCAAAAGAAATGAGTAAAGGAAGAATAATGATATTAAAAGAAAATTCTGAATCTCAAAAAATAAAAAAAAAAAACCATAATGTTGAAAGAAGAATAACACATAAAGAAACAAAAAGAAAAGCAACAATAACAAAATTTAATGCAGTTGAACATGAAAATAGTGAGGATGAAGAAGAAGAAAAAAAAAACTTTAGACAAATAGTAGATAAATTTTTTTCAATAGGACATAGATTAAATATATTACAAATAATAACATCAGGAGTATCATTACTTTCATTTATATTTTATGTAATATGTACATATAAAACTTCATTATTTAAAATAATGAATTATTTAGATTTCTTAATTATAGGATGTTACTTTGTTGAATATATGGTTCATTTTATTTTAGCTCATCATAGACTTGCATATGTTTTAACTTTAGATAGTTTAATTAATTTATTTACTATGGTTCCTGGAATTTTTGGGTTTGTCACACATGATTATATGACTTCTGGAATATATATGTTTATTAATACTAGTAGAGTTTTTAGATTTTTAAGAATACCTAGAATTATTAATATATTTAAAAACAATGAAGAAAATAATGTTAATAAACAAGTAACAATGATTATTATAACATTATTAAATATTATCTTCATATTTGCAGGAGCTATTCAAATTATTGAATATAATGAAGTAGAAAAATCAATTAAAATTCAAAATGATGAATTAAGTTTATTAGCTTTACATATGAGAACTAAATTTCACCATTATTTATATTTCACAGTAGTAACAGCATCAACAGTAGGATATGGTGATATATATCCATTAACTCCAATAGGAAAATTGTATTTTATGGCCTTTGTACTTTTAGTTATTGTAGTTATACCATATCAAATAAATGATTTAATTACTATTATGAGTTCTCAAAGTGAATATTCAAGATATACTTATAAAGCTTCAAAAGATATTCCTCATATTATATTAACTGGAGATATTTCTTTAGATTCTTTAAGAAGTTTTTGCCAAGAATTTTTTCATCCTGATCATGGTGGTCAATATCGTCATGCTGTTATATTAAATTCAATTATTCCAAATAGAGAAATGGAAATATTTCTTCATGAAAAAACATATGAAAATTTTATATTTTATTTACAAGGGGATGGACTAAATGAAAAAGATTTATTAAGAGCTGATGTTCCAAGAGCAAAAGCATGTATAATATTTAATAATAAAAATTCTAAAGATCCACATTCAGGAGATCATCAAAGTTTATTTTTAGGAATATTTATAAAGAAATTTGTATATACTTATAATAATGATCAATTAAAAAATGCAACAAATTTAAATCAATTATTATTATCAACAAATACTTCATTTCATTTATGTATGCAATTAAATAAACCAGAATCATCAGCTCATTTTTATAATACATTACAACCAATGTATAAAAAGCATATGAAACAAGATCAATTAATTGTTATTGAATCAATTAAAATGAATTTATTATCAAAAAGTTGTTTAACACCAGGAATAATGGCTTTAATCACAAATTTAGTTATGAGTTCAGGAGAATTTTCAGATTCAAATGGTGAAAGTGAATGGATGAAAGAATATGCTGAAGGAAGAGGACATGAAATATATAGAATACAATTACAAGCTTATTATCAAAGTTTAACTTTTATTGAAGTTGTTGAAAATGTATATAATCAAGCACAAGCTATTGTTTTTGCTTTGGAAATTGAAATTGGAGGAGTTAGTATATTAAAGTTAAATCCTTTTAATTGTAATGGAATGAAAATTATGGAATTTATTGAAAAAGCTAAAGATTTAAATAATAGTGATAAAACTAAAGAAAGTAGAAGTAAAATTAATGATATTAGTGAACAATATAGTGATGTAGATAAAGAGAAATTTAATTATCCTAAAAATTTCGGAGATAATAAAATTAGAATTTTTGTTTATTTAATTTGTTCGGATAAAGAAGTTGCTGATGAAATAGCAAACAAAGAAAAAGAAACATCATTAATAAGAAAACCAACATTTACAAAAGATAAAAAAGAACAAGCTTTAACAAATATATTATCATCAATTCCATCAATGGTTCAAAATTTAATGGGAGGAAAAAATTCAACAAATGTTATAGAAGTAAATAATCAAAATACTAAAAAAAATGATTATAACAATCAATCAATGGGAAATCCATTAGGAGCATCTAATAATAATTATGTAAATAGTGATTCTTCTTCAGAATCAGAAGATGAAGATGATAAAGATAGTATAATTCAATTTTCAAGTTCAGATATGGATTTTAATAGAAATGATTATTATTTTAATGATAGTCCAGAACATTATTTAAGAAATAATATTGAAATAATGCATCATTCAATTAAAGATAGAGAAGATATATCTAATCATATTATTATATGTGGATTACATCCTGCTTTAGTTCATTTTATTTTACCTTTAAGAGCTAAATATTTACAAGAAGATGCTTTAAAATGGATAGTTATTTTAGCTCCTTCTTTGCCTCAACATTTATTTGAAGCTTTTACAAAATTTTCAAGAATTATTTTTATTCAAGGTTCTCCACTTTTACCTGAAAATTTATTTAGAGCTAATATATTAAATGCTGATAAAGCTGTTATTTTATCTAGTGGACAAAGTAAAGCAATTAAACAAATTTCTCTAAATCAAATTCACGATAGTACATATAATTTTTACAGTGAAGAACAAATGTTAGATGCTGAGACAATATTTATATATAAAGCAATTAAAAAATGTAATAAAAATATTCAAATAATGACTGAATTGATTTGTACAAATAATATAGAATATTTATTAAGTACTTCAAATTTACAACAATTATTTTATAAGCAAGATGGTCAATCTCCTCAATATGAATTTACTCCTTTATATGCTTCTGGAGAAGTATTTACTCCTTCAATTATTGATAGATTAACATGTCAAAGTTATTATAATCCTCATATTGTAACAATTTTAAATTTATTATTAAGTGGAGAAAGAGCTAATAGAAGTATTAAAATTAAGAAATTAGATGAATTTTATTCTTTAGGTAATTCTAATTTATATTTAGTTAAAATACCTGATGCTCATGTTAATGAATCATATGGAGAATTTTTTTACTTTTTATTAAGACATCATTCAATTGGTATTGCACTTTATAGGAAAAATATAATTGAAGGTTTTTATTATGTATACACTAATCCTAAAAAAACTACTTTATTAAGAGATTCAGATTTTGTTTTTGTTTTAAGTAATAATGTAAATATATTAGATTTAGTTGATGAAAGATTAATAATTAATGATGCAAATGATCTAAGTCAAAATAATGATTCTAATTCTTCTGATTCTGTTGTTGAAGATGGTATTCAAGATCAAAATGGAAGAGAAAAAACTAAAATAGTAAATCAAGATAATAATAATATTAGTAATAGAAAGAGAAATACTAAAAAATTAGATAGTAATGCTATGGATAAATATGCTAGAAATGATTTATTTATTAATTCTATTGCTAAATTAGAACAAAAGAAAAATAATGAATCTACTAAAAATGCTCAAATTGAAAGAATTCAACAAAGAATTGAAAATATTAAAAATGATTTATTAAATATTAAAGATGGATTTGTTAATTTACCTAGTTTTATTGATAAAATTATTGATAAGGAAGTGGATAGTGAAATGATGGTATACTTAACTAAAAGTTAAAAGTAATTTTATATTTAATGTTTTTTTAGTTTAACTTTATTTATTATACTTTTGAAAGTAATATAATATTGAATTCACTTTTCTTAAAATTAAAAATGCTTTTTGAATTCTAAATTTATATATAAAATAAAGTTCTATATTTTTTAAATTTAAAATCAAAATTAAAATAAAACGTCTAAAATAATTTACTTTCTATAATGATCATAATTAGTATCATCAGTTCCAAAAACAATATTACTTTGTCCACCAGGTCTATTAGAGACTTTAACAGAAGTATGAACACCTTTATTAATATTTTGATTAGGATTTTGATTATCATTATTATTATTTTGTTCAAATCTCTTTCTCCCGAATTTAGGTTTTTGAGGTTCTGGTTCAGGATTATCTCCCCATCCTAATGAAAAATGGTCTTTTCCTCCTGGAGGATTAATCACTCTTGTTGATGTTTTACCTGTTTTTCCATATTGATCTATATTCACTGCGTTCACATTTTGAACATTATCTATTATTCTTCCTCTGTCCATTTAATATTTTTAATTTCAAATATTTATTTATATATCAAATTTATTTTGGGTTTTTATTTGTTTAAATCTAAAATAAATTTAATATTTTTTTCATAAAATTTGATTTTTAAATTATTTAATTGTAAAATTTATAATTTTCAAATAAGTTATGTTGAATCAAGAAATACTCTAGGAAAAGAAAAAGAGAAAAAATAATTTAAATTCTTTAATTATTTGGGAAACCCTAATATTTGGAAAATATTACTTTAAATTAAACTTTTTGAATCTATTTTTAGTAAAAAATAAATTTTTATTATGATTAATCTAATTTTCAAAATAATTTATAAACTTGATATAAATAAATTATTGGAAATAAACGACTAAAATGTTAAATAATTAAAATAATTTAGTTATGATAGAAAAATATTTCGTTTTATATTTTCCATATTAATTATATTCTCAAATAAAGAAATTCAAAAAATAATTTAATTGAATATTTTAATGTTAGATAACAAATTCCTTCAGAATTAATAGAAAAAATAAAATTACATTGCATCCCAAGATATTAAGAAGTTATATAAGTGATTCAATTGATATTGTAATTCCAAAAGAAAATCAAAATAAATAAAAAACTTCTTTCCTTCAAATTAAAAAACCATTTTATGGAAATTAAGATGAAGATAATATGAAATGTAAAAGTAGATTAATTATAGATACTGAATTAGAAGTTTTACAAAAAGAAAAAAATGAAATTTTAGATAATAATGAAATAAATGATAATGTTGAACAAGTTGAATGTAATTACCAACAAAAAATAATTTTCAATATAATGATAATGATATAATAATAGAAACAGTGTTAAATCAATTAAAAGAAAACAACCAATAATAGAATCTCTTTTAAATAATCAATATCAACAACCAATGAATTATCAACAATCAATTAATTATCAATAAACAATTTATCATCCTGTTTATCAACCTTTGAATCAAAATATCGGTAATAATCTACAATATAATTTTGTTAATGAATTATTTTATAGTTAAAAAACTTGTGTTTGAAAATAAAAGATTAAAAAATAAGAATCATAAAGAAAAGGGATCAACAAACAAAAATAGTAATTTAAAAGTTAAAATTAAATCTCCTAAAATATTGGTTGATTTTGCTTATATATAATGTTTTATTATTAAATACTCATTAAATTAATTAAAAAAGAAAAAAAGAGATTAAATTTTTATTAATTCTTTCTTACATCAAGTAATTTATGATATATAATTCTTTTTATCTGATATTTAAATATAGAGGAGTTTTTTTGTATAAATATTTAACCTTAAAGATATAATAAACCTTTATATTAACTGTTTTATTAAGTTTAAAAGTTATTGTTCATAATGGCAAACATTCATGAATTTTTAATTTTTACTTTGTATATCAAAATATTGAATCACATTATTTCCTGTTAGAACCAATAATTCGTCTGAATGTTTAAAAATAGAATGTTTAACCCTTTCTTTATAATTTTCCTTTTTATCCATCATTCGCACATTTCTTAAATCAGGATTAAATTGATCTAATTCAATTACATCATCTTGAAAAAAACAAACAAAATGAACTTCTTTACAAAAAGCAATGGTTATAAAATTAATACTTATTTTTGTTGTATCTTTATAATCATTAATATTTAAAATATATAAATGATTAATTCCAGCAATTAATAAATAATTATTCATTAAACATAAATCTTTAGGACTTATTATTTCTTGTTCTTCAAAATATTCGAATAATATTTTTTTGTTTTCCTTATCATAAAAGAAATAACCAAAAGTATTTGCAAAGAATAAAACATTTTCTGAAACTTTAATTAGAGATTGAATTTCTTTTTCGATTTCTTGTTTAAAAACTTCTTCTTTATTTTTAAAACAATATAATAGATTTGGTTTTCCAATAGCCAAAAATTGATTTTCATAATTAGAATCATATAAATAAACTATTTTTTCTTTTAATTCAAATAAAATACACTTTCTCTTTGTTTGTTTTTTTAAATCAATCAATAAAATAAGATTTTTATTTTTATTTGAATGATTCTCTAATGACACTAAAATTTGTTCATTTTGATAAGAACAAAAAAATACTATATCATATTGATCATATGAACATAAACTTTCTTGTTCGTTATTTACAAATACTTGATTTTTAGTTCTATATGCAATTTTTGAATTATTTATTGTTAATATTTCTTCAATAACAAGGTTTGTACCTTTTTTAGTATTTATCAAATCAGATTTTTTTAGAATAAGTGTCTTTTTTTCTTCATTTTTTTTGGTTTCAATTGGATTCAAATTGTCATTAATTTTATTTTTATTTATGCTTTTATTATTTGAATCCTCAATTGATTCATTTGAGCTTTTATTGATTGAATTTTCTTCGATATAATTGTTTGGAATATCTTTTTTCATTTTTTCTAAATCCTCTTTTATTCTTTTGAATTTTTCATCATCTAATTTGTGTGTATTTAAAAGATTTTCAATATTTTCATTTTTTATATAGTCCAAAACATTCTTTTGAAATTTTGTCTCTTTGTCAATGATTGAAATTATGCTCTCTTTTATTTCATTTAAATATTTTAATCTCTTTTGTCCATTTTCTATAATTTCATTTTTTTTCTTTTCCTCTGTTCCTGAAGAATATTCTTTAAGTCCACTAAGTGAACTATGATTTGACATTATAAGGTTTATTTTTTTAATATTTAATTGAAAAAATATAATAAAATTTTAAAAATTTCTAAACAGAAAAAAAATAAGAAAATACAATCAATTTGGGGATAGGGTATTGAGGATAGGGACCAAACCCAAATTCTTAATCACCCATTACAAAAATACAAAAGAATAAAAAAGGATTTCGAAAAAACGAAAAAAGATATAAAAAACAATTATATCGAAGCAAATTACATCAACAATAGCTAAAATGAATAAATTGAGGATTAAAATAATATCCT
>JAEEGL015194515.1_pt1 | contig 12711 bp, 10 predicted proteins | sample 9134231 | NCBI WGS metagenome assembly JAEEGL01 (sample SAMN16246548, study PRJNA631951) | gut metagenome | biome: gut microbiome; feature: rumen; material: fiber-attached | host: Bos | place: Iran: Karaj | collected 2018-10 | reverse complement strand
CTTCGAGGCAGCTGAGAATCTCGTAGGCCTTCGCCCAGAAGGTCGGGAGCGGATACCATGAGACAATCGGCTCCTTGCGGAAGGCGTCGCGGATGATGGAGGCCGGAGTGGTCGGCTCCGCGTCCATGGCGCGGACGATGTTGTCGGCGAGCGTCAGGTAGCGGCCGTCGTTCGTCAGACGGTAAAGCTCAAGCAGGGGGCGGAGAATGCTCATGGACGAAATGCCGTGCCATGAGCCTGTCTTGTCGAGCGTGAGGCCGAGGCGTTCAAGCTGCGCGATGAGGTGGTCGGCCATTTTGACGGCGGCAGCTAGACAGTCTGCGTCGCCCGTGGCCTTGTGAAGTTCTATCAGCGCCCAGAAGGTATATTTGCGGCCCCAGATGTTGAAGCACCAGTGCGTGCAGGCGTCCGGGTTGTCGGGGTTGTTCCGCAGGAAGTCCTCGCGCGAGTAGGTGGAGAGGTAACCGTTGGGCTTCTGGAACTCCTTGATGAACTCATGGGCACGGGCGAGGACCCAGTCGCGGAGCGACGGATCGCGCGTGTAGGCGACTGCTCCGGCAAAGCAGAGCATCGTCTTGCCCCAATATTCGTTCTGCCATCCGGCGCGCCCCTCGGTGTCGTCCCAGTGCGTGCGGAAGGAGTTTACGCATTCCCCGTACATCGGGCCACGCGCCCAGTCCGAGTAGACGCGGGAGCGGATGCAGGCGTCGGCCGCTGCGCCGGCGCGGCCGAGAAGGCGCGCGTCTCCGGGCACGCAGGGTGTTAGACGGTCTTTATATGATTCGGAGTTCATGGAATTCACTTCTCCTCCGTTGGTCGTGAGAGGGACGGCAGTTCATCGAAGCCGAGAACTGCCATGCCGAGTTGGTCGGCGGCGGAAAGGATGGTTTCTAAATCGGCGCGTGACATATTGACGCCTTCGGCGGTTTCGCAAATGCCGTGGGAATAGACGACGAAGACGGCGTTGCTCGTCGCCGCAGCAGGAAGCATTGCGGCGATTTCGGCGCCGCCCCGCTTGTAGAAGGGACCGATGCCAAGGCCCGGTAGATAGCGGCGGCTGGCTGCCTCGGCGACGGGAAACGGTCCCGTGAAGTCACTCCCGCCACGCAGACGGTCGAAGTGGCGCAGAAGAAGGGCGTCTGTCTGCGGCGTGTGGCGGCTCATGGGATAGGCGAAGGAACGGACGGGGAGGCTGGCCGCGCGGCAGGCGGAAAGCTGCGGCTCGATTTCATCGGCAAAGTAGGCATCCTCCCCGAGTTTTTCGACAGCATCAGGCGCCCTCTGGTGTTTGAGGCCGTGAAGGCCGAGGGAGTGTCCGGCATCTGAGAGTTTGCGTAGCGCGGCGACGGCCTTGTCGTCGATGGCGTGATAGGCGAAGAAAGTCGCGTGTGCGTTGTGCGCGGCGAAAATCGGCAGCGCCGCCTCCCAGTCGGCGAAGCGGCTGTCGTCAAAGGTCAGGCACAGGACGCCGTTGGTGGGCGCCGCCGTTTGCACGGACGAGATGTGCTCCTTTGCACCTACAGTTGTCGACGACGGCCCCTCTCCCCCGAGGGCGAGGGCAGAATAGGCAAGTACTGAGGCAAGTGTCATGGCAACTTTCATTTACCATACATTTTACCAAAAAACAAATAACGGCATTCAATCCCAGAGATTCCAAATGGGGCGCGGCGGCGGCAACGACGCCGCCGGCGCCCCCATTTGGAATCTCTGATTATTCGTGACGCCATTTGCGAAAGCCAGGCGAATCTGCTACACTCTTCATAACTGGCTGAAACCGCGTAATCGCTGCGTTGGCCAGTTCCATAGGACTCCACCATGCAAAAGACCGACATTCTCCTCAACCGCGAAACTTACCTCGACAAGGTGCTTGGCTGCTGGGCCGGCAAGAACATCGGCGGCACACTCGGCGCGCCAATCGAGGGAAGACGCGAAATCTTCCATTACGACTTCTACATCAACCCCATGGACGGCGAACCGGCGCCCAACGACGACCTCGACCTCCAGCTTGTCTGGCTCAAGGCCATGGAGGACAACGGCGTCTTCGGCGTCAACGAGCGCGTCCTCGGCGAATACTGGATACGTCACATCTGCGGTCCGTGGAACGAGTACGGCGTTGGCCGCAACAACATCGTCAACGGCCTCCTCCCGCCGCTTTCCGGCTGCACGGGCAACGACTACTGGAAGAACAGTAACGGCGCATGGATCCGCTCCGAAGTCTGGGCCTGCGTCTTCGCCGGCTCTCCCGACTGGGCCGCGGCCTTCGCCTGGTACGACGCCTGCGTCGACCACGCCGACGACGGCATCGCCGCCGAACTCTTCACCGCCTCGCTTGAGGCCGCAGCATTCGTTGAAAGCGATCTCCGCAAGCTCATCGACTGCGCCCTCGCGCGCATCCCGACCGACAGCCGCGTTGCGCGCTCCGTCAAGATCGCCATTGACGCCTTCGACGCCGGCAAGCCCTGGGAGGAGGCCCGCGAGGCCGTGGTCAAGGACTCCGCAGACCTCGGTTGGTTCCAGGCGCCGGCAAACGTCGCTTTCGCCGTCATCGGCTTGCTCTACGGCGGCGGCGATTTCGGGAAGACGGTCTGCACGGCCATCAACTGCGGCGACGACACCGACTGCACCGGTGCCACCGCAGGCGCGGTCCTCGGCATCATCCAGGGGTTCAAGGCCATTCCCGAGAAGTGGATCGCCCCGATCGGCCACTCCATCAAGTCCGTCGCCGTCAATGCATGGAACCTCGGCGCACCGCGAACAATCGAGGACCTTACAAACCGCGTCGCCGCCATGAAGGAATGCGCCTGCGCCGAATTCCCCGTGCTGCCACGGCTCACGGACGGCCCGACCTCCCTGCCGGACGACATCGGTAAGCGCTACGCCGATGGCGAGTGGGTCCGCAAACTCGTCGCCAGCCGCGGCCCGAACCGCCTCTCCTTCGACATTCCCTGGTGCCTCTTCTCCATCGGCTATCCCGACGGCGCAATCGTCGAGCCGGGCAAGCCGGTCCGCCTCCAGCTCCGCGCCGAGTGGGCGCACGAAGAGACCGCAAGCCTGCTTCTCGACTGGCATCTTCCAGAGGGCTGGACGGCCTCGCCGGGTCCGTCGCAGGCGCTCATGGTTCGCCTGCATTCGCGGACAGACCTCGAGATCACGCTCACGCCCGGTCCGATGGCGAAGGCCTTCGCATACATTCCGCTCGAGGTGCGCCTCTCCAATCGCGAGGCCCCCGTCTTCCTGACGGTCCCGTTCCGCCTCAAGGACGCCGCGATGGCGACGACCGGCACCGAGTGGAGCATGGCCGCCTCCCTCCGCAACTGGCGTGGCGGCAGCTTCCGCTAGTCCAGTCGGGAAGCGAAATTCCTTTCCCCGCAACCACCCCCAAAAAACCATGTCAAGCCTGCTCATTCAAAACGCGACCCTTGACGGCGTCGCCGTTGACGCGTTGATTCTCGACGGCGTCTTCGCGGAAATCGCCAACGGAATCAAGCCGCCGCCCGACGTGGCGGTCCTTGATGCGGAAGGCAAGATTCTCGCCCCCGCCTTCTACAACGCCCACACGCACTCCGCCATGAGCATCATGCGCGGACTCGCAGACGATCTGCGGCTTGAAGTGTGGCTCAACGAGCACATCTGGCCCTTCGAGGCGAAACTGACAGAAGAGGACGTGCGTCGCGGCGTCCGGCTGGCCGCCGAGGAGATGATCCGTTCCGGCACGGTCTTCTTTAACGACATGTACTGGATGCCCGACATCGCCCTGCAAGTGGCCGACGAGATGGGGCTTCGCGCCGTGATTGGCCCCTGTCTCATCTCCAATCCGCTCGCCGCCTTTACGCGCGCCGAGGAACTGGAGGAGGCGTACCGCCATGTCCGTCACAAAAACTTGCTCGCCCTCGCCCACGCGCCCCACGCCGTCTACTCGACCGACGAACGTCTGCTCCGCAAAACAGCGGAAAAGGCGCGCGCCGACGGACGCTTCATCCACGTCCACGCCTCGGAAACGCGCGCCGAGGTCGACGGCTGCCTGAAGGAGCACGGGATGACGCCCGTAGCCTGGCTCGACCATTGCGGACTTGTCACCGAGCGCACAATTCTCGCACACGGCGTGCATCTCACGGATGACGACATACGAATCATCCAAGAGCGGCGCGCCGTGGTGGTCCACAACCCCTGCTCCAACTACAAACTCTGCTCTGGGCAGTTCGACTTCCGCCGCGTCTACGAGCAGGGCGGCTGCCGCGTCGCTCTCGGCACCGACGGATGCGCCTCGAACAACAACCTCTCCTTCTTCGACGAGATGAAACTCGCCGCACTCAACGCCAAAATCCAGTCCGGGGACCCGGAATGCGGCCGCGCGGAAGACATCTGGCGCATTGCCACAAAGGGAGGGGCCGAGGCGTTCGGTCTTGACGCCGGCGAAATCGCCGTCGGCAAGCTTGGCGACGGGATTCTCCTCGACCGGACAGCCCCTGCGCTGAACCCGTTGCGGAATCTTGCCTCGTCGCTTGTCTACGCGGCCGACACCTCATGCGTCGACACCGTCATTTGCGATGGCCGTGTCCTCATGCGAAATAAGGTTCTTGAGGTCTAAACCTCATTCCGGGGCGGCGAGGGCGCCCTTGCGGACGAGTTCGGCGTCCTCCTCGGGCGTCAGCTCAATGGGCGACAGAGGCTCCTGACCTCGGGAGATCAGTTCGAGGTTGATGGCGCGCTCGCGCTTGGCGGCCTCCTCCTTGGAGGTTTGCGCGGCTTTGGCGACTTCTTCGCGCAATTTGGCGATTTCCTCGGCGTTTTGCGTTGCCTGAGCCGCGCGGTTCGCCTGACGGCGGCGGAGCGCATCAAGGTAGGAACCTGGCGCGTTTGTCACGCCGCCCGCGCCAATCGGTCCGCGACGGACTAGCCCTGGCCGCATTTGTCGTGGAGGTTGAAGATGCGACGGGTTGGGGGAGTGAAGAGTTGAAAGGGGCGGCGGTTGGACAGGCGGCGCAGGAGTCGTCGCGGCGGTTTCGGCCCCCTCTCCGGCGTCCTTTTTCGGAATCATGCCCTTGCCCAGCTTGAGCGAAATAGAGACGCCTTCCTTTTCAATGGTTGCTGTCTCTTCCACGAAGTCGGCCTCCACGACCGTGAAGCCACCGCTGCTCTCCCCGACGTTGAGGTAGTAGTTGCGCGGCGGTTTGGCTCCCTTATCGATGAAGCCGACGGCGATTTTCCCGCGCGGCGTACGGTTCACGGCGACCATGTCGACTTGCCGTGCGAGCGCCTGCTCTTCCTTGGCCTGTTCAATCGCCGCCTGGTCCGGCTGCGGAACGGCCTCGGGGGCGGCGGGCTTCGACATGTCGCCGAAAGGCTTGCGGTCTAAAATGACGGCGTAGTGGGAGAAAGGCGGCAAAACGCCATTCGCGGCAATGCCGGCCAGTGGCAGGCATACCGTTGCAAGAAAGGTGAAACCGATTATGGAAAATAACCGGCGCATCGCGTATCAGGTCTTGTGGCGGTAGGTAATGCGCCCCTTGGTGAGGTCGTAGGGCGAAATCTCGAGGGTGACCTTGTCACCCGTCGTGATCTTGATGAAGTGCTTGCGCATGCGACCGGAGACATGGGCGAGAAGTTCGTGCCCATTTTCCAGCTTCACGCGGTACATGGTGGCGGGGAGTACCTTGACGACAGTGCCCATCACCTCGATTGAATCATCATTCGGCATTCGTTATTCCCTAGTTAAACTTAGATATAATAATTTTAATGCCTTTGCCCGTCTTCGTGCAAGACAAATCATGCGATTTGGAGATTATGTGACAAAAATCAGCTTTGCGGCAACTCCCAGCAAATCCTGTCAACGAACTTCGCGCCCCATGCTATACTTGTCTTATCGAAAAATAGCGAGGAGAGTCGAAAAGGGAAAATGAAGTACATCGATTTCATTGCGGCGGGGCAGAAATGCGGCGGGGTGGCGGTCTTCCTGACTTTGATGGCCACCATGCTCGGCGCGTCGGCCACGCTTGGCGTGGCGGCGAAGGCCGAGGCCGACGGGTTTCCCGCCGCATGGTGGCTTTTCTCTGGGGCTGCGGGACTGGCGCTGCAAGGCCTTGTCCTTTCAGCGCGCATTCGCGAATCCGGCGCCCGCACCCTGCCGGAGCTGGCCGGTCTGAAAGTCGGCCCTGCCGCGCAGCGTCTGGTCGCGGCCGTCATAGGGGTTTCCTGGCCCGCCGTGGTCGCGGCGCAGCTCGTCGCCTTTGCAAGCCTTTGGAACGCGCTTGCCGGGACAAATGGCATGGTCATTCCCATTGCCGTCTGCGCCGCGACGGTCGTGCTGTACACGCTTGTCGGCGGGCAGCGGGCAGTAGTCAGCACGGATGGGCCGCAGATGGTCGTCCTGGCGGTCGGGTTTTGCGGACTTTTCCTCTGGCTCTTCACGGGACGTTGCGGCGGCGAACCGGTGCCGGCGGATGAGATTCGCCTCTTGTCGGCCGATTTCGGCCCGCGCGAGGCGACGCTTTCGCTCCTGACCGTCGGCGGCGCGTATTTTCTGGGACCCGACATCGCCTCGCGCTCGCTCGTCGCGCGCGATGGCCGAGTCGCGCGCCTTGCGGTCCTCGCGGCTGCACCGGCCCTGCTCGTCTTCGGCGCGGCCATCGCCCTTGCTGGCATGTGGGCCGGGACGAATGCGCCAGGCCCCGGCAATCCGATTTTGCGCATTGCACCGTTTTTGCCGGTGGCGTTGCGCATCTGCCTCGGGGCCGGCCTCTTCTGCGCCATTCTCTCCTCCGTCGACACCTGCCTCATGAACGCCGCGGCCATCGTGGCGGGAGACCTTCTTGGCGCCAGGAACGTCCGCGCGACACGCATCGCCGTTGCCGTCATCGGCCTCGCCGCAACCGCGCTCGCCCTGGTCGGCGGCGACATCATCGGCATTCTTCTCAAGGCATACTCCATCTACACGCCAGGGGTCGTCTGTCCGCTGGCGGTGGCCGTCATGGCCGGACGCGTGGAGAGGCGTATCTGGCTCGCCGCCGTCGTCCTTGGCGGGCTTTGCGGACTTGCGGGCGCCTTCGTTCCGCGTTTCGACGTACTCCCCGCCATTGGCATGGGACTGTCACTTCTACTCGCCCTCTGTTCCGTGCGCGGTGCAAACTATGATATAATTAATGCAAATGGATGCAGCGGGGACAATCGGGAAAATGCTGGATGACGGGGCGCCACGGCGACTTCATGCGCTTGGTGCGACCGGCATTGGCGTTTCCGGACTTCTCGCCCTTTTCCGCGCCCGGGGCTGGGAGGTTTCCGGCTGCGATTCGCGTCCCTCGTCTGCGCTTACGGCATGGCTCACCTCGCTTGGCGTCACCATCGATTCCGGCCATGACCCCGTGCACATCGCGGACCACCGTCCAGACCTCGTCCTCCGCAGTCCGGCCGTCGCGGACGACAATCCTGAACTCGTCGCCGCGCAGGTCGCCGGCGTTCCCGTGGTGCGTCGCGGCGAGGCGCTTGCCGCGCTTGTCAACCAGTCGCGCGGCGTCGCCGTCTGCGGCACCCACGGCAAGACGACGACAAGCTGCTTTGGCCGCGAACTTCTCGCCCGACTTGGCGACAAACCCTCCTGGTGCATTGGCGGCAATACGCCTTCAATGGGTGCCGTCGCCGGGGTTGGCGCGTCCGGCGCGCCCTTTGTCGTCGAGGCCGACGAAAGCGACGGCACCCTCGCGCTCTACCGGCCGCACGTGACGGTCGTGACTTGCGTCGAACCCGACCACATGGAGCACTTCTCCTCCTTCGACGCGCTCAAGGACTGCTTCCGCGCCGCCGTCCGCGCCACTTCTGAAGCGGTCGTCTGCTGCGCCGACAACGCCGAGGCGTTGGATGTTTGTGTTGCGGCCCGGACGATGCCGGGCCCTCCCATACTCCGGGAAGGCCCGGCATCGTCCGGGCCGAAGAACCTCATCACCTACGGCTTCGCGGACGACGCGGACGTCCGCTGCGAAATCGTGGCGATTGAGGCCGACCGGTCCGTCTTCGACATCGTCTTGCGCGACGGAGGGCGCCTGCACGCGACGATCGGCGTTCCCGGCCGCCACAACGTCCTCAACGCGACTGGCGCCTTCGCCGCCTGCATCGCGCTCGGCCATGAGCCGGGGAAAGTGGCGGCGGCGCTCGGCGCGCTCACGGAACTCCCGGGCCGGCGCTACGAGCGCCACTTCTCGCCTTGCGGCGCGGAAATCGTTTCGGACTACGCGCATCATCCGACGGAAATCGCGATGCTCGTCGCGATGGCGCGCCTTGCGCCGGCGCGGCGCCTCATAGCCGTTTTCCAGCCGCATCGCTACACGCGGACGCGCGCCCTTGGCCGTGATTTTCCGGCGGCGTTCAAAGGCGTTGACGAACTTCTGCTTCTGCCCGTCTACGAGGCGTCGGAGAACCCGCTTGAGGGTGGCCGCACCGAAGATCTCTACTGCCAATTCCGCAGGCAAAGCCAGGAGGACGCCGCGATTCCGGTCCCGAAGCTTGTTCCGTCCGTCACCGAAGCCGCAGCCTATCTCGCGACGGTTCTCCAGGACGGAGACCGAGTTCTTGTCGTCGGCGCCGGAGATGTCGTTTCACTCGTATCGCTGCTTGAAAAGGCTAAACCGGTCGCCACGGAACCGAAACCGGTTCGCACGTCGTTCGGCACGCCCGCAACGGCGGATTGCCTTGTGGATGTCCGTGACGAAACGGAGTTGGCGTCGCTTCTCGCCGAAGCGCGGGCAAAGGCGATGCCGGTGCATGTCGTGGGGCAGGGGACGAACCTGCTTATCTCGGATATTGGCGTACGTGGTCTCACCCTGCGCCTTTCGCAGGATGGTTTCGGCGGATTCGAGCGATTGGACGAGACGACCGTCTGCGTTGGCTGCGCCCTTTCAGGAGCGCGCCTTTTGGCACTTTTGCGTGATGCCGGCCTCTCAGGTCTTGAGTTCATGGCCGGCATTCCCGGTTGCGTCGGGGGCTGGCTCGCGATGAACGCCGGTACGCGGTTCGGCGAATTTGGCGACCGTGTCGTCGCGGCCACCGCCTACGGGCTTGACGGCATCCCGTGCGAGATTGCCGACTTCGGCTTCGGATACCGCACATGCAAGGCGCTGGAGGGGCGTATTGCCGTGAATGTGACGCTTCGCCTTGCCCGTGACGACTCCGCCGCCATCGCGCGGCGGATGGACGACTTCCGTACTAAAAGATTTGACTTTTCGGGACTCCGCACGGCGGGGTCCGTATTCCGCAACCCCCCGGGCGTTTCGGCGGGGAAACTTCTGGACGAGGCCGGATGCAAGGGCCTTCGCGTCGGCGGTGCCGTCGTCTGCGACCGCCACGCGAACATCGTGGCCGCCGAAGACGGTGCGACGGCATCCGACATCATTGCCCTCTCGGCGCTGATGCGCGACAGGGTCGCCGCCTCGGGCGGCGTTGATTTGCACAGGGAGATACAGTTATGGTGAAATTCAAGAAAGTCGCCGTCCTCATGGGCGGCGGATCCAGCGAGGCTGAAATTTCGATGCTCTCGGGGCATGGTGTCGCGACCGCCCTTCGCGAGGCTGGCTGCGAAGTCAGCGAGGTGGTCCTTGACAAGGCGAACAGGTTCACCCTTCCAGAAGGGACCGAGGCGGCGTTCATTGCGCTCCACGGCGCTTACGGCGAGGACGGTGGCGTGCAGGCCGACCTCCAGCGGATGGGCGTGCCGTACGTTGGTTCCGACGTCGAGAGCTCGCGCGTGAGCTTCGACAAGATTCTTTCCCGTGCGGCCTTCGCAGCCGCAGGCGTTCCGATTCCCGAAGGGTATGTGATTGCCCCGGACGAAGACCCCGGCGACGCCCCCCGCCTGCCGCTTCCGGTTGTCGTCAAGCCTCCGCGCCAGGGATCCAGCGTCGGCGTCACCATTGTCCGTGACCTCGCGGACTGGCGCCCCGCCGTCGAGGCGGCTCGCGCCTACGATCCCGACATCATCGTCGAGACCTTCATCCCGGGGCGCGAATGGTCCGTGGCCATTCTGGACGACGAGGCGCTGCCGCCAATGGAGATCCGCCCGAAAACGGGCTGGTACGATTGGCGCAACAAGTACGCCGACGACGCCGGCACATCCTACGAGTTTCCGCAGGACAACCCGGCCGAGGCCGCGCTGGTCGAAAAGGCGCGCGCCATCGCCCTCGCCGCGTACCATGCGGTCGGCGGACGCGGCATGGGACGCATCGACGCCCGCGTCACGCCCGAAGGCGAGGTCTTCGTGCTGGAGAACAACTCGATCCCCGGCTGCACGGCGCACAGCATCCTCCCCAAGGCTGCGGCGAAGGCGGGCATTTCCTTCAGCGAACTCTGCGCCCGGGTGCTGAATCTCGCAAGGTGCTAGTTGGCTAGTTGTCTAGTTGGCTAGTTGGTTTGTTGGCTAGTCGCGTCTTTTCAACCTTTCACCCTTTCCACCCTTCAACCCTTCAACCCACATGACAGCCATCATCGACTACAAGGCCGGAAACCTGACGAGCGTGAGGAACGCGCTCGCGGCCCTTGGGGCGGAAGCCTCTGTCACAAACGACCCGGCGGCCATCCGCGCGGCCGACCACGTGATCTTCCCCGGCGTCGGCGCGGCGAAAAGCGCGATGGAGAACCTCGCGTCGCTCGGCCTCGTCGACACGGTGCGCGAAGCGGCGGCCTCGGGCAAGCCGTTCCTCGGCATCTGCCTCGGCATGCAGATTCTCTTCGAGCACTCCGAGGAGGACGGCGGTGTCGACCTCCTCGGCGTCCTGCCCGGCAAGGTACGGCGCTTCCCCGATGTGCCGGGCTTCAAGGTTCCCGAAATCGGCTGGAATCAAGTCCGAGTAGCTAGTTCGAGTTCGAGTCCGAGCTCGGAGGTCGCCGCGCGGGAGTTCTACTTCGTCCACTCGTACTACGCGGAGCTCGGGCCGTACACGGTCGGGCGCACGGAGTACGCCGGCGTCGAGTTTACGAGCATGGTCCGCAAGGGCGCCTTGCTCGCCTGCCAGTTCCACCCGGAGAAGTCCGGCCGCATCGGACTTGACCTGCTCAAGGAGTTCCTCTCATGCTGACCAAACGCGTCATCCCCTGCCTCGACGTCCGCAACGGCCGCGTGACAAAGGGCGTCAAGTTCAAGAACAACGTCGACCTCGGCGACCCCGTCGAGATGGCGGTGGGCTATTCCGACGGCGGCGCGGACGAGCTCGTCTTCTACGATATCACGGCTTCTGCCGAGCGGCGCCCGATCGACATCGGCATGGTCGAGGCGGTCGCGAAGGCCGTCCACATCCCCTTTGCCGTCGGCGGCGGCATCTCCTGCGTCGCGGACATGGAGCGCGTGATTCTCGCCGGCGCCGAGAAGATTTCCGTCAACTCGCTCGCCGTGCGCAATCCGCAGATCATCGCCGAGGGCGCGCGCGCCTTCGGCCGCCAGTGCATCGTGCTGGGGATGGATCCCGTGCGGAGCGCGAAGTGTCCCTCCGGGTATGAAATCACGACGCGCGGCTTCCGCGAATTCACCGGCATGGACGCCGTCGAATGGGCGCGCCGCGCGGAAGAGCTCGGCGTGGGCGAGATCGTTGTCAACTCCGTCGACGCCGACGGGACGCGCGCCGGTTTCGAACTTGAAATCACGCGGCTCATTGCCGAGGCTGTCGGCGTGCCGGTCGTCGCCTCCGGCGGCGCGGGCTGCCCCGAGCACCTTGTGGCGGCCTTCAGGGAAGGCAAGGCCGACGCGGCCATCGTCGCGGGCATCGTCCATTCGGGCGAGTACACCATCGCCCAGATCAAGGACTGCATGCATCGTGAAGGCATCCCCACGCGCCTAAGCTGGTGACAGACACGATAGGGAGACCTGGGGGATGCTTTGACGGACCGAGACGGAAAGGGCAACTGGAAACCGCTTCTTCGGCTGGCGGTCCCGATCATCTGCCAGAACTTCATCACCTACGGGGTGACGCTGGCGGACAACCTCATGGTTGGCCGTCTGGGCGAGGCCTCCATCAACGGCCTCTTCATGGCCGCCATCGTTCAGCTCGTCCTGCAGATGCTCCTCGCCGGCGTCGACAGCGCCATGAGCGTCCTTGCCACGCAGTACTGGGGGCGAGGTGACACGGAGCGGATCAAGGACATCGTGGCGATCTGCCTGCGCGGCACGCTCCTTCTCTCGGCGCTTGCCGCCGCCGCGACCTTCTTCCTGCCCGAACGTATCATGTCCCTCCTGACCTCGTCGCCCAAGGCCGCGCAGGAGGGGGCGCGCTACCTCCGCCTCGTGAGCGTGTCGTACCTCTTCTTCGGCGCGACGACGCTCTTCGTGTCCGCCATGCGCGCCGTCGAAATCGTCCGCATCGGCCTCATAAACTCCATCGCGGCGCTCGTCATCAACGTGTCGCTCAACGCGATCTTCATCTTCGGCCGCCTCGGCTTTCCGGCGATGGGCGTCGCGGGCGCGGCGCTCGCAACGGACGTCTCGCGCGTGGCGGAGTTCGCCATCGCGCTCTGGTTTGTCGTGCGCGCGGACCGCAACCTGCGCCTGCGTCTCCGCGACCCCGCGCGGCGCAACGGCGCGCTGCTGGGGGATCTCGTGCGCATCGGGTCGCCGCTGCTGGCCGGGCAGGTCGTCTGGGCCGTCAACAAGTTCACGATGCGCTACATCGTGGGCCACTTCAGCCCGTCGTCGTCGGCCGCCGTGAGCATCTCCGAGAACCTGGACGGCCTCCTGTGGGT
>JAEEGL013690332.1_pt1 | contig 12711 bp, 12 predicted proteins | sample 9134231 | NCBI WGS metagenome assembly JAEEGL01 (sample SAMN16246548, study PRJNA631951) | gut metagenome | biome: gut microbiome; feature: rumen; material: fiber-attached | host: Bos | place: Iran: Karaj | collected 2018-10 | reverse complement strand
CCTCGGAGCCGAATGTGTATCCGAGCTCGATGAGCATGTCGGCGAGACCCATGATTCCGAGACCGATCTGCCTCCACTGGCTGACCGATTCCCTCTGCTCCTTCAACGGGTGAAGGGGAAGTCCCTCCTCGAGTACGTCGTTGAGTCCGCGGACGCAGATCCTGACTGACTCCACGAACTCGTCGTTGAGGAACTTGCCGTCCTTGACGAACTTGGCAAGGTTCATGCTTCCGAGGAGACAGCTTCCTCCCGCGGGGAGGGGCTCCTCTGCACAGGGGTTGGTTCCTGCGTATGAATAGTTGGGGAATTCGCTGAGAAGGTTCCAGCTGGAGATGCGGTCCCAGTAAAGACATCCGGGCTCTCCGTAGTCCCAGTTGGTGTAGCACAGCTTCTCGAAGAACTCTGCTGCGTTGAGCTCCTTCCTGATCTGCTCGTTGCTCTCGGGACGATCGAACTTCTGAGTGAACATGGTCCTCTGCTTGACGCAGCCCATGAACTCGTCCGAGACACGGATGGACATGTTGGCCTTGGTGACCCTCTCGAGATCAGTCTTGACGGACATGAACTCCTCGAGATCCGGGTGGTCGCATGATATAGTGAGCATCAGCGCTCCGCGGCGTCCGTGCTGACCGATGAGCCCGGTAACCATGGAGAACAGGTCGGTGAACGATACCGCTCCCGATGTCTGGGAGGCGGTGTTGTTGATCTTGGCCCCGCGGGGAGCGAGCTTTGAGATATCGATTCCCGCTCCTCCTCCGTAGCTGAATGTACGTGCGAGCTTTCCTGCGGTCTCGAAGATGGATTCGATTGAGTCCTCGGGAGGCGTCAGGACGTAGCAGTTGGAAAGTGTGATCTTCCTTCCTGTCTTCTCGAGTCCCCTGTTGGCGAGGATCCTCCCTCCGAAGAGGAACTTCTTCTCCTCGACCATTCTCCTGATTTCCTTGTTGCCGCCGCTGACACGGTCCAGCCACTGATCGAACGTCTCGTTCTCGTAACAGTACTTCTTAGTCCATATGTCAATTCCTAACTGGTTGTCCTCTCCCAGCCAATCCTTTATGTCCATTTCTTTCCCCCAACCGAGGCAATTGCGGATGCATTCCTCTAACTTTCCACGACAAGGTTCCGTAGATAGAAAAGGCTTCCGCGCCCAATATTGGAGATATAATCCAATAGGTACTAAAAACATCCCTAGGGCATATTTTTTGTTAAGGTTGGACATTAATTTGAGTTTTTAAGACAGAATAGGAAACAATTACCGCTTTTTTCCGCCGCACCGGCCGGATCCGCCATGTTCCGAATGATCCTTCTCGGATGTTTCTTACCATTTTCTCCGGAGAAACTGTCAATTAGAATTTTTACATACTAGAAAAAAGCTTTTTATAGTATGTAATCAATTTAGTTATGATAATATGCCCGTTGAATACACCCCTGAAAAAGCTGAATTCGACCTGATGAAAGAAATTTGGACCGTATCGGCCTTGGATGGGATCAGGGGTTCGTTCTACGGCAAGGAACTGAACGCCGCCGAAGTCGAGACAAGAATCACTGATGCCCAGATCCACAACGTGAAGAGCATCCCATTATCCGACGGGCGCGTTCGTTCCATTATCGACGGGGAACTGCCGAAGAGCTACAGCGAATGCCTCGTTGCCGGTTATGACAGGGCCATGAAGATGGTCATCAGGGACTACGCCCACCTCGATTTCGACGAGAAGAGCATCCTGAGCATCCACCGTGCACTGTTCTCGGACCTCCTGTGCGAAAAGGGTAAGTACAGGTCGGGCACCGGACTGGCAATGGAGCAGCTGGTCGAGGACTACAGGTCCCAGACCACGGAGGCGCTGTGCTACATCCCCCGCCTGCTCGACGATTTCACGCGCATATCCCCCTTCAGGGATGGGAACAAGAGGATGAGGGCACTGCTGACCCAGCTCCTCTTGCTGAAGAACGGGTACAAGGCGCAGCTGTACGTCGGAATGGCCCAGGACAAGCCTCTTCTGCAGGCCCTCGTGGACAGCTACAACGAGCTCGACCGCAGATATCCGATCGTGGACAACCGCAAGGTGAAGAAGAGGGACAGGATCCTCCACATCATCGAGACCGCGGACGAGCCCATCAAGAAGAAGGACATCTGCGCGTGCATACCTGACGTGAGCATCAGGACCGCCGATGTGGTGCTGTCCGATCTCATGGAGCAGAACAAGATAGAGAAGCTCGGTTCGTTCAAGGATGCCAGATACATCTTCGTCTGACAGTATTTATACAACTTAACATCTGAACTGGTTCAGATAACATGAAGACTATCAGGGCATCCAGAAGGTCATTGGGAATGGACTACGCTATACGCGAGGTCACCGTTCCAGCCGCAGAGGCGGAGAAGGCCGGGATGAAGCTGTACAAGCTGAACATAGGCGACCCCAACAAGTGGGACTTCGAGACGCCCGAGTACTTCAAGCAGACCCTCAGGGAAGCTGTCGACAAGGTCGACAACGGATACGGAGACTCCCAGGGAGAGATGGCCCTCAGGGACGCCATCGTCGACAGGGAGAAGGAGAAGAACGGCATCAGCATCAGCCATGACGATGTTTATGTGACATCGGGAGTGAGCGAATGCATCAGCGTCATGATGGGAACCTTCCTGGAACCCGGCGACGAGGTGCTGGTCCCCGGACCCGGCTATCCCTCCTACATGCAGTACATACATTTCTTCGAAGGGAGGACGGTCCCCTACAGGCAGATAGAGGAGGAGGACTGGAGACCCGACATCGACATGATCCGCAAGAGGATCACCAACAGGACCAAGGCAATGATCCTGATCAACCCCAACAACCCCACCGGTGCCGTCTACACGGAGAAGGACGTCAAGGCGATGGGCGACCTCGCGGCGGAATACGACATCCCGCTGATCTCCGACGAGATCTACGACAAGATCGTCTTCAACGGGAAGTTCTTCTCCGCATCAAAGCTCAAATCCGACGTACCCAGGATAATCCTCAACGGATTCTCCAAGGTGAACCTCATGCCCGGGTGGAGGATGGGATACTGCTACTTCATGGACGAGAAGGGACTCATGGACGAGATCCGCCTCGGCATGATGAAGCAGTTCAGGGCCAGGATTTGCCCCAACGTCCCCTGCCAGGCAGCGGCGCAGGCATCGCTCCAGGGACCCCAGGACTACATCGTGGAGATGAACAGGAAGCTCAAGGAGAGGGCCGATTACAGCTACAAGAGGCTCAACGAGATCCCGCAGGTGTCCACCCGCGAGGCGAAGGGAGCGCTGTACATGTTCCCCCACATCGATCTGAAGGGAACCCCCTGGAAGACCGACAAGGAGTTCGTCATCGACCTCATCAGGAACGAGGGAGTCGTGTTGGTGCACGGTACCGGATTCTGCGAGGAGTTCGGAAAGGACCACTTCAGGAGCATCCTGCTGGCACCCATCGACACCCTGGATGAGGCGTACGACAGGATGGAGAAGTTCATCAAGAAGAACACGCAGTGACCCGTCACCGCGTTTAGAATGGGATCGGACCGATAGCGCAGCGCTACCGATCCGTTGAATATCACCAGTGGCCCCTGTTGGCCCTTCTGATGAATGCGACGATGACCGAGAAGACCAGCAGTATGATGACCGCGGCCATGCCTATGTTCTCGATCAGCGTATTCTCGTGATCGGTCACGTTGAAGACGAACGATGCCTTGTAGTGGGTGTCGGCGAACAGCTCTATCTTGTACTGGCGGTTCTGAAGATTGATCAGTGAGGAATCGTCGAAACGCAGGGTCTTATCGTCCGGATCCAACGTAGCGGACAGACCGGAGACCACAAGATGGCTGAAGCTGTCCTCGTCCTCATACAGCACACTGACGGTGAGGTCCCCAGTGGGAAGCTCCACTTCCGAGACCAGAACGACGGACCCGGCCTTGCTGTCATAATCCACAGAATAGTTAGTTGGCTCCGGGGGCTGTGAGAATGCCCAAATGGCCACGGCTATGATGGCGATCGCTACGATGAGCCCGATGATCCTAGAGATGCCGCTGTTAGCTCTCATGCAGGCATCATCTTCCGCTGGGTATTTTAGATGTTAGGTCCGGGTTCAATCCACGATGCGGAACTCGGGGTTCTCCCAGCATTTCTGGTAACGGACGTTCCTGGAGTCCAAAAGCTGCATTATGGTCGAAATGTGCAGTCCAACCCCGGCGTTGAGGAACTGGTTCTCGAGATACTTCTGCCCGTCCAGTTCCGCCATCGGATGGAATCCGAGCGCCCTGTGGACGGTCATGACCTGCATCCCGCAGAGATGCCCCTCGCGGTCCAGCATGGGTCCGCCCGACTGTCCTCTGAGTCCGGGGGATGCCGTCTCGATGTTCACGATGTCGCATGTGTTGTCCTTGGACCTCCCCCTGTTGCCGATCAGGGATATCATGCCGTCCGTAGCGTATGCGGAGCTCTCCGTGACCTTGGGAATCTCGAAGGCGTTGGACTCCTCATGGAACTTGGGGATGACCTCTATGAACGGATATCCCAGACGGCATATGCTCTCGCCAATCGAGATCTTAGAAGGCTCAGCGAAGACTGGATACTCCTCGACCCAGGCAGGGTTGAAGTTCTCCAGCCTGCCGATCGCTATATCTGCCTGGCGGTTCACGAGGATATCGTTCATCGCCACACCGTCCCATCCCCACCAGAACGAATGGTTGGTGAGCATGGTCTTGTCGATCCTGATCTCGGAGATGGGGCTTCCTGGCTTCTGGACCCTGTTGGCGTTGATCTCGTTGATCTCCGCCATCTTCTTCTTGTCCTCCGTGAACTTCACGAAGGAATCGAAGACGTGTCCGGCAGTGATAGCCCAGCCTTCCCTGTTGAGGACGATGAACGACGCATAATCCGTGCGCACCGAACCGTCATACTGGCGTACTGAGACCGCCACGGGGCGGGTGTATTTCAATGCGGCACGGCAGGCATCTGCGAACATACCCACCGTTATCTGTTCTGAATAGATAATTGATTCTACGCTGGATTATGGACTCCGACGGGATGAAATACGCATATCTGATACCTATGCCCGATACCGATGAGGTCCGTCACCCTTTCGCTCGTGCAGATGAACTCCAGGATAGATTCTCCTGAGCGTAATCTGGAGAGGATGAGGGGATTCGTCTCCCGCTGCGGGAGATCGGACATCATCTGCTACCCGGAGATGTGCCTCTCCGGATACACCACAAAGGAACCGGGCCGCATCGCCATGGATCCTTCCAACTCGTTGATATCAGAGATCCATTCCCTGGCATCGGAGAAGGATGTTGCCATCATATTCGGATACGTCGAGAGGACGGGGAACGGCCTGATGCTCAGGCAGGAGATAGCCGACGGTTCTGGTGTTCCCAAATTTTACAGGAAGACCCATCTCGGGAGCACCGAGGCCAAGGTCTTCATCCCCGGGGATGAGCTGCCGGTGTTCGACGTCAAAGGCATCCGCCTGGGGATGCAGCTGTGCATTGAATCCCACATCCAGGAGATCTGCTCAACACTGAGGTCCAGAAGGGCCGAACTGGTCCTGACCCCGTTCTCGACAGGGATCTCAGGAGACAGGAGGAGGGACGTCTGGAGAAGCTATCTCCCGTCTAGGGCCAGCGACAACGGGATGTTCGTGGCCGCGTGCAGTGCCGTAGGCGATAACGGTGAAGGTACGGTCTTCGGCGGCGGCCTGATCGCTTACGACCCGAAGGGCAACATCATCGACGAATACTACGGTACCGATGAGAGGGTGATGACCATATCGATCGGCGGGAAGCTCCCGAGGGACGGCCCGGAGACGATGTCAAACATCTCATATTTCGACAGGCGGAGACCCGAACTGTACAGATGATGCTGGTACAGTGAAATCGTCAAGCCTTCTCGGCATGATTGTCCACGATCCCGTCGACGAATTCCTTGAGCTCCTTGAACCTCTCCACATGGATGTAGTAGATGTGGTCGGGACCCTCTACGCGGCTGTTGACCAGCCCTGCCCTCAGAAGATTGCGAAGAGCCTTGTTGGTCCTCTGGGAATCCATTCCGTATAATCCATCCGGGAACGGCGAGCGGACCTCCTTTCTCATCAGACCCTTCAGGATCGTCAGCGAATCGGCATCATCCAGGACCGCGATGATGTCCAGGAGCGGGTTTCCCGAGATGTTCGTAAGTATCGGTCCGCATGCGCATACATGCTTGCTCATCTTCACCTTGGGCTGCTCTTCCATGGATTTCGAAGATTGATGCGCATAGATAATACTACGCGAACAGAAAACCAATTAGTACAAGCACAGCTTTCAGACGCCAGGACGATTCAACATGAAGGTCTTCGCATACGGCGTCAGGGAATACGACGAGAGGGAACTCTTCGAGAGGTACACGAAGGAGCTCGGCATGGATCTCGGTTACACCACGGATCCGCTGTGCGACGGGAACGTCGATCTCGCAAAGGGCAGCGATTTCGTCTCCGTTCTCACCGTTCCGGTGACCGCGGACATGCTTGACAGGTTCAAGGCCATGGGCATCAGGATGGTCGGTACCAGATGCATAGGGTACGACCACATAGACATCCAGCATGCCAAGGAAATCGGCATGGTCGTCACCAATATCACCTACGACACCGACGGTGTCGCGGAATTCACCGTCATGGAGATGCTGATGGTCGTCAGGAGGGTCAAGGAGGTCCTGGCTAACACGATGTCCGGGGACTTCCGTCTTGACGGGATGCTCAGCGGTGTGCTGAAGGACATGAAGGTCGGCATCATAGGCGCCGGGAAGATCGGGATCGCAGTCCTCAGGGACCTTTCCGGATTCGGATGCGAACTCTACTACTGCAACCGCAGTCAGAACGAGAATGCGGAGAAGTACGCCAAGAGGCTCACCATGGATGAGCTGCTGGCACAGTGCGACATCGTATCCGTGCACATCGAACTGAACAAGGATACGTTCCATATGATCGATGCCGCCGCCATCGCGAAGATGAAAGAGGGCGCGATCCTCGTGAACACCGCCAGGGGAGCCATCGTGGACACCCAGGCGCTCATCGATGCGCTTAACTCGAAGCACCTTTCGGGAGCGGCGCTGGATGTGGTCGAGGACGAGTTCGACCTCTACTACTACGATTGCCGCGACAAGGATCTGACCGGACGTTATCTGGCGATCCTCAGGGAGATGCCTAACGTGGTCATAACCAACCACATGGGATTCTACTATCACGCCGCGATCAGGGACATGATCTACAACAGCCTGTGCAGCATGAAGATGCTTGAAGAGGGCAAACCCGTCCCCAGAAGATTGGCCTGATCACTGGAAGAAAGCGGACGAGGCCCCGTCCAGCACATGCATGAAGCGCTGCTGGATGACATTATCGAGCCTGGTCAGGACCATGTTGTATTCCGCTTCCAAATCCTTCTCGTCCTGATCCAGCGCGTTGAGGTAGATCTTGGAATGCTTGGGCTCGTTGGCGGCGTTGACGAAGTCGACGATCTTCCTGATCTGGCACTCGATGTCGTGCCTGCTTCTGACGTTGATGTTCAGTATCAGGTCGATGAGCCTGATGTCCGTCTTCAGGAAATCGATGACGTCCTCGCAGGCCTGGTCCTTGATGTGGCCGTTGAGCTCCTCGTCGATGAAATGATCGATCTTGGAATCCTTCATCTCCCTGACCTTCTTCAGGGTGACCGCGTCCTCGAGGGACACGATGAGATCGAAAGTGCTGTCGTCGGCCATGTTCCCACAATGTGTTATTGATTGATAAAACCGCTCGGATGGACATTCATACAAATCTGAACTAAGGGCCAATACTCGTCCCGGAATCAAAAGATTTAAGAGAACGAAGGGGTTGCATCAATTGGATATATCATCCGAGTGTTAAAATGGATAAGAAAATACTGGCGATACTGGTAGTTGCCATCATGGTTGTAGCCGGAGTCGGTGCTTACTGCTTCATGCCTCACGGTGAGAAAATAGGCATCAATGACCTGGCCAAATCAGGAAACTACCTAAAGATAATAGATAATGCCAGCGGCGATTACCTGCTGAATGACGATGATGTCAAGATCATCCAGGATTACGTCGATGGAAAGATCGAAGTCGGGGACCTTAAGATAGTTAAGGAATCGGATAACCAGACCGAATACTATCTCGCCGATGCAAACTGCGACGGCAAGGTCGATGCCACAGACATCACTGTTCTCAAGGGCATCATCAATCGTTCCGGCCAATATATGAACCTCATCGACACATTCGGCCATCTCTGCAAGGTCCCTCTCAAGATCGACAGGGTCGCTTGCGACTACTTCGCAACAGCTGAGCTGCTGAACATGGTGGGTGCCCAAGACAAGATCGTCGGAGCGACAAAGGCTCTGATTGTTCTCAAGGATTACTATCTCCAGGGTGTCCCTGACATGAGCAAGGTCGTCAACTTCAACTCAAGGACGGCACCGGACTATGAGGCCCTCGAAGTTGCGGACCCCCAAGTCTGGGTCGTTTCGGAGGATTACGCTCCGAAATACAATGGTAACACCAGTGCGGTTGTCGTCGGACTCGATACCTTGGTCTTCGATTTCGACAACATCCTTGCCAGCAGCCCGATAATGTCCGCCCTGCTGATCGGATACATGTTCGACAAGGTGGACAAGAGTATCGAGTATGTGAACTGGTACCTCAAAACCTGGAACATGCTTAATGACAAGACGGCGAACCTTGAGAAAAAGGACCGCCCGACGGTATTCTACACCGGATATGGCGGAAACATGACAATGACTACCGATGGAACATCTACGACCACGGAAACGGCAACCAAGACGCTGCGTTACTTCCCGAGCAACACGGTCTGCTGGCAGGCTGTTAAACTGGCTGGAGGTTACAACCTCATCGATGATTACCCTACAGTATTGGATAAACCTAAGAGGCCCACATCCAATGTCAACATGGATCTGGAATGGCTGTCCACCCAGAAATGGGACTACACCTTTGTCCACTGTACCAAGTATCAGGGGGGAAGCGGAAACATGTCCCCTACCGTACCGAACCACGGATACATCTGTGATGATCCGAGCGAGTACAGGAAGGCACAGGACACACTGACCAACATAACGGTGCTCAAGAATGCCTGTGATGGTAAGAACATGTACCTGACCCCTGGTGACTTCATGAACGGTGCGTCTGGAGGACTCCTCTCGGCTATTATGGTCGCGACTGTCATCCATGCGGACCTGTTCCCCAACCTTGACCTGAACAAGGAGTTCCAGACTTTCATCGATATGATGGGATTCAACTACGATCTTTCAAAGCATGGAGTCTTCTTCCTTTACAACGAATAAACGCCTTAAAGGGGGCTCTGCCCCCTCTACTAAGTGGTACTATGTCAGACGGTAATAAGAAGAGCGTGATAGAAGAGGAGCGCTCCAAGATTCTGAAGATAAAATCGACCAGAGTTTTATTCCTGACGATCATGCTATTATTGATAGTCGCCACGATGGGCTATTCTTTCACCGTCGGTACCGCCAATCTTTCACCATGGGAGTCATATGAGATACTGCTGAGCCAGTTGTTCCCAGGATGGTTCAAGGAATATCCTGACAACTATGTCTTCATCATGATGAATCTCAGAGCACCGCGTGTATTGGTGGGCGCACTAATCGGTGCGATCCTTGCAATAGGTGGCTGCCTGATGCAATCGATCCTGAAGAACCCCCTGGCCACCCCATACACCCTGGGAGTCTCCGCAGGAGCGGCCGTCGGAGCCTCTATTTACTTCATCTTCGGCATTTCCCTCTTCGGGGGAACGACAGGACTAATATCGAATGCATTCTTCTTCTCGATGCTCCCGGTCGTTGCGATGCTCTTCGTCCTGTCCCGCAGAGTCATCAGCTCTGTTACCTTAGTACTGAGCGGTGTCGCATTTTCATACGTTTTCAGTTCGATGAATTCGATCATGCAGTATTTCGGAACGGATACAGCAGTCGCCCAGGTCGTATTCTGGACCATCGGGGACCTGACTTCGTCCGATATGTGGATGGTGCCTGTGCTAGGCATCGGACTGGCGATATTCGTCATATATTCCCTGATAGTCGGTAAGGATTTGGACATAATGCGCATGGGGGACGATACCGCATCCTCCCTAGGTGTCAACGTTAATCTGGTCCGCGGTTCCGCCTTGATAATGGCCTGCCTCATGACGGCGATGTGCGTGGCTTGCGCAGGACCTATCGGCTTCGTCTGTCTTCTCGCACCCCACATCTGCAGGAGATTGGTGGGTTCGGACATCAGGTGGCTGGCACCAACCGCCGCCTGTTTCGGATCCATGCTGCTACTGATTGCCGATATGATCGCAAAAACGATCATCGCACCCCAGATGCTGCCGGTCGGTGCCATCACCGCATTGATAGGCGCTCCGATCATGGTGTACATGCTGTACTCGAGAAAGGGGGTGAAAGCATGACCGATGATGTTATGAAAGCAACCGACATCGTATTCGGATACAATGACAACACCGTAATCCTCGATGGTGTCGGTTTAAAGATAGAACCCGGTGAGATCCTCGGGATCCTAGGACCAAACGGTTCCGGCAAGACCACGTTCATGAAATGCCTCAACCGTCTGTTGAAACCTTCTCAAGGAGAGGTGATGCTGCTCGGAGAGAGCATCGGTTCCTACAGTCGCAAAGAGTTAGCAACGAAGGTCGGGTTCGTTCCCCAAAACACGGAAAGCGAACTGTCCTCACCCATGGTCTATGACATAGTGATGATGGGCCGCAGGCCCCATATGACCTGGCAGTTCACCGCGAAAGATGATGAGATGATCTGGCAGATCATGGAGGAACTGGATATCGCACATCTTGCATCCCATCATTTCAACGAATTGAGCAGCGGACAAGCACAGAGGGTACTCATCGCCAGAGCAATCGCACAGGATGTTCAGGTGATGCTTCTGGACGAACCCACATCAAATCTCGATGTGAAGTACCAGATAGAAGTGATGAGGCTCATCAGGGATCTGGTGGATAGGAAGAACGTGAGCGCATGTGCTATCATCCATGATCTGGATCTTGCCATGAAATACTGTGACAAAGTCGTTCTTCTATACAACGGTAAGATCGTCTCGAAAGGAACACCTTTGGAAGCCCTTCCCCGCGAGAATATTCAGCAGGTATATGGGGTGAATGCGTACGTTGAGAACATCCACGGACGTTACCGTGTCATGATGGAGTGAAAGTGATTAGGTATCGACCGACCGCACAGGGCAATGGCCAGATGGTAATTGTAGAAAGGGCCGTTAGGCCCATGAAATGTTTCAAGGAAGAAGTCCGGCGCTTCTGAGCTCGTCGGCGAGGTTGTCGACAGCCCTTCCGGCCTCCTCGATCCTCTTTGCACCGGCGATGACGATCTTTCCGGATCCGAAGAGGAGGATGACGACTTTGGGGTCGTTGATCCTGTAGACGAGTCCGGGGAACTGCTCGGGCTCGTACTCGACCTTCTCCAGTCCCAGTGTGATCGCGGTGGTGTTGAGGTTGACCTCTGCTCCGAGGTCGGCGGACGAGACCATGTTCTGGATCTCGGTCTTGGGGTTGTCGTAGACATCCTGTCCGATCGCCTTGAGGTCCGTCAGCACTTTCTTGACGGAGGCCTCGAGCATCTTGAGGTCGGTGGATCCAGTGAAGACCGCCTTTCCCGACCTGAAGAGGAGAACGGATGTCTTGGGGTCCTTGACCCTGTAGACGAGTCCCGGGAATGTGTGGGGGTCGTATTTTGAGTCGTTCAGGCCCTCCATAATCTTGTTGAGGTCGAATCCATCTGAAAGCTGTGTGGATGCAACAATGTTCTGTACGTGAAGGTCCCAATCGGTCATGAATATCGGCATTTATAAGCAGTATATAAACCCTAGGCCCTTAGAATCATGTTAATGGTGAATCCTTACCTTCTGGGTCTGCTTCCGCCCTTGAAGGGACGGCCGCCCTTCCTGGCAGGTCCCCTCGACTTGAGCCTCCTCTCGTAACCGTCGTCGGCGAATATGGAGTCGAAGGTCGCCAGATCGGCGGTGGATTCGTAATGCTGCCTGACGAACTCCTTGACGGATTCGTCCGTGCAGACCTTCTTTAGCCACTTGACGGAAGGCAGTTCCACGTCGCCCTCCTTCTCGAAATACAGCTTGGCTGCCTCCATGTCCGCGCCGGTGTCGTGGAGGGCATAGATCATCCTCTTGGACTGGTACCTCTCGTCCTTGGACCTCTCGATGAGCTCGTCCCTGCAGAAGGCCATGCCCTTGTCGCTGTGATCCTTGAGCCAGTCTATCTCCTTTCCTACGCTCTGTTTGCCGAGTTCCCTTCCTACGAGGATTATGCGCTCCGGGTCCTGTCCACAGTACGCATCGAGATAGTACTGGTCATCGAGACCAGCATCGTAGACCTTCAGGAGGCCTTCCAGATCCTCGTCCTTTAGGTAGATCGATGCCAGGCACTTCCTGACATCGTTCCTGAACATCTTCGAGGAGAGCTCCTCCATCGCCTCCGGCGAACCCGCCTTAGCGGCGTTCATCATGACGGACATCCACTCCTCCTTCTTGGCCTCCAGGCTCTTGGCCTTGAGGAACATCCCGAAGGGCGTGTCCTGGATCCTGAACTCCCCCTGCTTGCTTATGATGAGATCCCTGTACTGCGGATACTTGGCCCTGAGCCACTCCACGTTGGTGCCTTCCAT
>JAEEGL013219660.1_pt1 | contig 12711 bp, 8 predicted proteins | sample 9134231 | NCBI WGS metagenome assembly JAEEGL01 (sample SAMN16246548, study PRJNA631951) | gut metagenome | biome: gut microbiome; feature: rumen; material: fiber-attached | host: Bos | place: Iran: Karaj | collected 2018-10 | reverse complement strand
CCTCCTGAAATAATACTTTCAATGTTTTTGTTAAAGCTTTACGACTTAGCTACAGAAATTATAGCATATTGAAAAATTACTTGTGTGCTTTTTTTGACGAATTAACATTTTTAATTCGTGAATGACATCAAATTAAAAAAAATAATAGTTTCCTTCAATTTGCTGCCCGTCAGATTAAAAAATCAGTTCGCTTTCCTTACACCGTCTTTAAGTTCTTTGACAAATTTGCTTACATAAGGTACGCAGTCCTTGCCGTACTGACCTACTATCTTGACGATAGCTGATCCTACTATAGCGCCGTCTGACTTTTCTGCCATCTCTCTGGCCTTCTCAGGATTGGATATTCCAAAGCCTACTGCTGCCGGGATATCAGATACTTCCCTTACAGCGCTTATCATATCCTCTATGTCGGAGGAAAACTCTTCTCTGATACCTGTAACTCCCATAGATGATACTACGTAGAGGAAGCCCTTGGCATCACCTGCGATCATCTTGATGCGCTCTTTGGAAGTAGGTGCGATCATTGAGATCATAGATATTCCATACTCATCAGCGACATCTTCGAATTCTTCTTTTTCCTCATAAGGGATATCCGGTACGATCACTCCCAGCATTCCGCTTTCCTTACACCTTTTCATGAACTTCTCTTTACCATAGGCAAAAATAGCATTGGCGTATGTAAGAAATACCATAGGAACCTTAATACTTCCTTCTTCATACAACTCTTTTAACATATCAAAGAGCTTGTCTGTTGTTACTCCTGCGCTAAGAGCTCTCTCGTCAGCTTCCTGGATAACGGGGCCTTCTGCTATCGGGTCTGAAAAAGGTATACCTATCTCGATAAGGTCACTTCCTGCTTCCTGCATAGCTATTATGAGTTTTTTGGTAGTATCAAGGTCGGGATCACCGCCTGTTATAAATGGTATAAATGCCTTGCCGTTTTTGAAGGCATCTGCAATCTTAATATCTGACATATCTATTAAGTCCTCCCTTAATCCTGAAGATTCTCGCCGCGGTAGCGGGCTATTGCTGCAACGTCTTTGTCTCCGCGCCCTGATAAGTTAATGACCATGATCTGATCCTTGCGCATCTTGGGAGCCAGCTTCATCGCATATGCAACTGCGTGTGAACTCTCTATTGCAGGGATTATACCCTCTGTCTTTGAGAGATATTCGAAGGCATTAACAGCCTCCTCATCTGTTACAGGTACGTACTTAGCCCTTCCAATATCTGCAAGATATGCATGCTCAGGTCCTACGCCCGGATAGTCGAGACCCGCTGATATAGAATATACCGGTGCGATCTGTCCGTCCTCATTCTGGCAAAAAAGTGACTTCATACCATGGAAGATTCCAAGCTTGCCGGTAGCCATTGTCGCAGCTGTTCTTGGTGTATCAGCTCCTTCACCTGCTGCCTCGCATCCTATAAGTTCAACTTCTGTATCATCGATAAAGTCATAGAATGCTCCGATCGCATTGGATCCTCCTCCTACGCAGGCAAGGACAGCATCGGGGAGTCTTCCCTCTTTTTCCAGCATCTGCGCTTTGATCTCTTTGGAGATAACTGCCTGAAAGTCGCGCACGATAGTAGGAAATGGATAAGGTCCCATTACCGATCCAAGTACGTAGTGAGTATCTGATACTCTGGTACTCCACTCCTTCATGGCTGCATTAACAGCATCCTTGAGAGTGCCTGTTCCTGACTCTACAGCATTGACCTTAGCTCCAAGGAGCTTCATCCTGTATACGTTAAGGGCCTGCCTCTCTGTATCCAGCTTGCCCATGAAGATCTCACATTCAAGACCCATGAGAGCAGCAACAGTGGCGGTTGCTACGCCGTGCTGACCTGCGCCTGTCTCTGCTATGACTCTTGTTTTGCCCATACGCTTTGCAAGAAGGCACTGTCCCAGTACGTTATTGATCTTGTGGGCGCCTGTGTGGTTCAGGTCTTCTCGCTTAAGGTATATCTTGGCTCCTCCAAGGTCCTGTGTCATCTTCTTGGCTTCATACAGTAGTGATGGACGACCTGCGTAGTTATTAAGAAGATCAGTCAGCTCATTGTTAAAATCCGGGTCGTCTTTATATCTGTTATAGGCATCTTCCAGTTCCTTAACTGCATTCATGAGTGTCTCCGGAATGTACTGGCCGCCAAATTGTCCGAACCTGCCTTTAGTTTCCATGTATGTTTGTTCCTTTCATTTATTGTACTTAATTGGTGATTCAAACTTTCCACTTGGACGATGCAGTATCTACAAGTGGAAAGTTTGAATTAGTATTTATATTCTTATTATCTTTTCTTATTCTTTTATTTATACAATCTTAGATTGTGGCCTGTATGGCTCTAGTATTCTTACCAGCTTCTCTACCTTTTTCCAGTCTTTATGGCCGTCTGTTTCGATAGAAGAGGAGACATCAACGGCATATGGTCTTGACTGTGCAAGAGCTGATGTTATGTTATCAGCTGATAGTCCGCCTGCAAGGAAGTAAGGCTTATTTAGCTTTGGTATCATGGAGAGTTCGAAGCTCTTACCTGTTCCTCCCGGGAGATTCTCCTGGAAGTTATCAAGTAACAGCATATCTACAGGAAGGCTGTCTATGTCTTTGAATTCAGAACCGTCCTTAACTCTTATCGCTTTCATGATAGGAGCTCCCGGACCGAACTCGTCGTAGTGTCTCTTCTTATCGGGTTGTGATCTGTCGATCCTGTCTCTAAGTTCTTGGATATATGCAGCATCTTCATGTCCGTGGAGCTGGATTATCTGGATTATGGCGCTGTTATAAAGTTCTACGATATGATCTATATCATCATCTACAAACACACCAACTGTAGGAATATTAATATCAAGAGTATTCCTGATCTCTCCTGCCATCTTATCCGTAAGATGATGCCTTGTGTTTGCAAAAACAAGTCCGCAGTAATCCGGTTTGAATCCGTTCATTATTACGCAGTCTTCCTTAGTCATAAGACCGCAGATCTTTAACTTTACCATTTCCATTTCCTCTTTATTTTTCTCTCTAAGATTCTCTTATCTGGATATTAGATACCCTTAAGCCTTTTTATCATGCCTCTTTTATCATCAGCTCTCATCATAGTCTCGCCTATAAGTACAGCATTTACTCCTGCATCTCTTAGCTTGATCATATCAGCCTCTGTCTTGATGCCGCTTTCTGCTACGAATATCTTGTCAGCAGGGACCATCTCTCTAAGTCTTATGCTGTTATTAAGATCTACAGAGAAGTCTTTCAGGTTCCTGTTATTGACACCGATGATCCTTGCATCTATGTTAAGAGCCCTTCTAACTTCCTCTTCATCGTGCGCTTCAACTAGTACTGACAGTCCAAGTGATGTTGCAAGCTCGTGATATTCCTTAAGCCTCTTATCATCAAGGATCGCGCATATAAGGAGTATCGCTGATGCCCCGTATACCTTGGCCTGATATATCATGTACTCATCTATGGTGAAGTCTTTTCGAAGTAGGGGAGTAGTAACCCCTGCATTCTGTATATCTTTTAGATAATTTATATTACCTTTGAAATAGTCAGGTTCTGTCAGTACTGATATACAGTCTGCACCTATATTCTCATACTCCCTTGCAATATCTATATAAGGGAAGTTGTCTGCGATTATCCCCTTTGAAGGAGATGCTTTCTTGACTTCGCAGATAAAGTGGATTCCAGGGCCTTCAAGAGCTTTAGTGAATCTATATTCTGATGCTACAGATTTTGATGCTTTTACTTCTGGTGCTTCTGATTCTTTTAATTCCGTTTCGTTTGTTTTATCAGCTCTTGTTTTATCAGCTCTTGATTCATTTAGTTCCATGCTCCTTATATTAAGAGCCATCTCTTTCATCTTATCGAAAGGTATATCGTTTTTTTCTGTAATTAGGCGCTTTTTAGTAGCTGCCACGAGATCATCAAGTATCATATATATCTCTTTTCCCTGATTTATTAATCACAGATTTACTTCTGTAATTACTATATTTCTTCCTGAGTTTATTACATTATTACTCGACCTTCCTACTTAAACAGTGCAATACCTTTGGTGATACTGCACCATCCAAGTAGGAAGGTTACGAGTATTTTTCAATCTGTATCAGGCACTAAGTTCTGCATATTTGTTGGTTGCAGCTACGAATCTGTCAAGAGTTTCTATCGCTTTGCCTGAATCGATAGTTTCTTTTGCCTTAACTACGGCTTCTGCCATTGAGATTCCGTCTATTCCGAGGTAGATAGCAAGAGCTGCATTTAAGATTACATCATCTCTCTTAGGTCCCTGTTCCTTGCCCGAGAGGATATCTCTTGTGATCTGAGCGTTCTCCTGCGGTGTTCCTCCTATCAGGTCTTCAAGCTTGCAGAGCTTTAAACCAAAGACTTCAGGTGAGAGCTCATAGGTGTGAAGGTTACCTTCTCTTATCTCACATACTGTTGTAGGACCTGTAAGAGTAACTTCATCTATTCCGTCGCTTCCACACACTACGACGCCCCTTGTAACTCCAAGGTTAGACAGAACCTGCGCAAGAGGCTCTACGAGTTTCTGGTCATATACGCCCATAACCTGCATCTTGGCTGCTGCCGGATTGGTAAGAGGTCCGAGGATATTGAAAATAGTCCTAATACCAAGCTCCTTACGAACAGGCGCTGCATATTTCATAGAAGAGTGGTACTTCTGAGCGAAGAGGAAGCATATACCCGCTTCATCTAAAACCTTCATCATCTGATCAGGCTCAAGAGTAATTGTAGCTCCAAGCTGCTCAAGAACATCGGCAGCACCTGACTTGGAAGAAACTGAACGATTACCGTGCTTAGCTACAGGTACGCCTGCTGCCGCGATAACGAATGCAGAAGTTGTAGATATATTAAAAGTTCCAACAAGATCACCGCCTGTACCTACGATCTCCATTACATCAGTACTTGGCTGAACTCTGATACCCTTTTCTCTCATAACATTTGCACATGCTGTTATCTCAGTTACAGTCTCACCCTTCATACGAAGCCCTGTGATGAAAGCTGCAATCTGAGCCTGAGTTGCTGTTCCGTCGAACATCTCGCTCATTGCCTCTTTAGCTGTCTGTGCGTCAAGATCCTTACCTGCTACTACCTGTGCGATTGCTTCTTTGATCATATTAGATCCTCCATTTTAGACTAAAATCCTTGAAGCATCGGTTTTCTTTAGTAGCTGCATGAGATGTATCTTTTCATGATATCTATATAAATATCCTTATATCATGCCCAAACGTCTCTTTTTATCTATTAAAAAAAGCCTCTGCCTCAGTTACTTTAACTGGGACAAAGGCTTTGAATTTACATTCACAGCTTCTGCGGTACCACCCATTTTGATCCGTGACCTTCCGGCCGCGCACCCACTCTTTCAAATACTTTGTATCCTCGTTGCACATCACTTATATATCGCACTATGATCGCAACTAGACCAACATATCTGCCTGGCTGATAACGGTTCAGGTTCCCGTCAGCTCCTACTCGGTATCCCTTTCAGGCTGCCCTCACAGGTCCATTCGGTATTTCGTTACTACTGCCTCACACCAGCCGGCAGCTCTCTGATAATAACAGCCATACGTACTCGTCCTGTTCAACGGTTTGACTCATATTATGAGTAAGATGTCAAAAAGCGCCTTTCGAATCTTACGTCATATTTTGAATTGGTTTTGCTTTAATGAATTAAAGTATAAGTGCAGCGATAATAAAAGTCAATCAAAAATATAATATTATTCAAAAACATTAAATTCGCTACACCGTACATTAATTTTATAATGCTTTTGTTGCACTGGTTTACTACGGATTTCTATATTCCGTATTATACTTTTATATGATTTCTCGATAGTTCTAATATACCATTTCTTATAATGTATTACTCCAATTAAACCGATAAATATATGAAACTTATACTTAGCGCTTGGACGTTGTCGCATCCCACACGTTCCGTTTTTCTTAATTAGCAGTCAGGTTACATTGCTCTTAGAAAGGGAGTATAGCCATGCTTAGAGTAGGTCTATTAATATCCGATTTAAAAAAAGAAGATATCTGTGACTTCTGCGTAGGTGCCATCCGCGCCGCAGAAAAAGAAGAAATCCTCCTCACCATCATGCCTGGCGGAAATTTTCTGTCAGATGAGCAAAAAGAAAAAAATGACAATTATGATTATCAGCAGACAGTTATCTTTGACTATGTCAGCGAAGATAACTTTGACGGACTACTCATAGATTTAGATAGTATTGGCGCAAATATCACTGACTATGCCAAGGACGTATTTCTTGGAAACTTCATATCCCAGAAGATCCCATTTCTTCTTTTATCAGAATTCAATGGTAATAAGACAATCAACAATCCCTGGATGAAGCATGATAGGAATCAAGGCTATCAGGCTATTCTGGATATAGAGAACTATATCACGGCAGGTGAACTCCCAATCCCCGGAGATGATCACAATATTCCTCCGATCGATATCTGCGCTGCTGATTCTATGAAGCAGCTCTCTATCGTTTCAGAGAGACTTCTCCACAGACTACCGGGCACTACACCTGTATATTCTCAGATCATGGAACTCCTAGGTCTTGGCGGTGTCAAGGATGCCTTTATCCTCGTGTATGGAGATGGTATACCCAATACACTCAAAGATCCCTGGATCATGCCTGAAAAGATTCTTGTAAAGGGTCTTCTTCATGACGGCCACAATGTCGATCTTCCTAGCGGTACTATTGTCGATACCATGAATCTTCTTGACGAGTCCACCGAAGAAGCCATGAATCCCGGCGGATGGATCGCCAGAACACTGTATTTCCATGAGAATCAAAATGGTGTCATGGCTATCAAGATTAATAGTAATTTCATGGTTCCTAACTTCGAGAACCTCTTGTTTGAAATCATACATACATCCATTAACAGTGCCTTCAGAGATATTATCTTCCAGCATATGGCAGAAGAGATCATGGCATTACAGGTAGAAGTCGAAAGAGGTGATTCTATCCTCGACCGCCTTGGCGAAAAAGACTATATGACAGGAGAGTACAACAGACGTGGTTTCTTCACTCATGCATACGATTATATGAGAAGGGATTATGTAGAGGGAACCTATGCAATCATCTCTTATGTTGATCTTGATACTCTAAGAAGTATCAATGAACTCTACGGCAGGCAGGAAGGCAATCTTGCAATAAAAAGAACAGCTGTTGTCCTTCATAACGTATTTGGTGAACAAGCCCTTGTTGGAAGACTTAGGGGTAATGAATTTGCTGTACTTCTTATAACTGATAGAAAAGATAAGCTCGAGTACTTAAGAGCTTCTATGCAACAGCAAAATGCAAGGCTCATGGCAGAGCAAGATAAGTCTTACAGTATCCATCTTATGTTCGTTATCAATCAGTTCGAGTATAGCAGCTCTATACGATTTGAAGACATGCTCAAAGAGACTGATATAAACCTTAAGAATATGAAGAACATGATGTAATCAAATATAAACTTTCCGAATTAAAAAAACAGAGAGATAAACTCATCAGTTATCTCTCTGTTTTTAGTATTATGATCTATTTAGAAGTTATCGTCTGAATCTTCTTCAGATTCGTCGCCGTACTCCTCATCTGATTTCTCTTCGATATTATCCTCATCTTCGATTATATCTTCTTCATCAAAGTCATCCTCAGATGATACTACATCTTCTTCGCCTGTATCTTCCATGGCATCGTCCATATTTTCATACTCAACGCTTCCGTCTGATACCTTCTCACGAACCTTGGCGATACTTACAACACTTGCACCGTCGTCAAGCTTTATAAGTCTTACGCCTGATGTGATACGGCTGTATATAGATACATCGCTCATTCTAAGCTGGATGATAGTACCCTGATCAGTGATCATCATAACTTCGTGCTCATCATTAACAGCCTTAACACCTACAAGGCGTCCTGTCTTTTCTATGATCCTGTAACACTTAAGTCCTTTACCGCCTCTGTACTGAGTCTTGAACTCTTCAAGCTTGGTGCGCTTACCGTATCCATTCTCTGATACTACAAGAAGAGAAGAACCCTGAGAGTCTATCTGCATTCCGATGATCTCATCATCACCGTCCAGCATCATACCACGTACACCCATTGCATCACGACCCATGGCACGAACATCTGTCTCTTTAAAGCGTATGCACATTCCGTTCTTTGTTACGAGGAAGATATCTGAGCTGTTTCTGGTTGTCTTAACCTCGATAAGTTCGTCATCCTCTTCAAGATTTATACATCTAAGACCGTTTTTACGGATATTGGCAAAATCCTTGATAGGAGTCTTCTTGACTGTTCCTTTCTTAGTAACCATGAACAGGTGCTTGCCTTCTTCTTCGAAGCTTCCAACAGGGATGATAGCTGTTATCTTCTCATCAGGTCCCAGCTGCAGGAGATTGACAATAGCTGTTCCTCTGGATGTTCTGGATGCTTCCGGAATCTTATAGGTCTTCATAGTATACACACGACCTGTTGATGTGAAGAACATCACATTGTTGTGTGTTGTAGTCATGAGAAGATCTGTTACATAGTCTCCGTCTATAGTACTGATACCCTTGATTCCGTGACCGCCTCTGTTCTGAGCCTTGAAGTTATCAATAGCCATTCTCTTGATATAACCAAGAGATGTAAGAGCGATTACTGTATTTACATTCGGGATGAGATCTTCATCTTCGAATTCAGCCTCATCATGTCCGATCTGTGTCTTTCTGTCATCGCCGTATTTATCAGCGATCTCTGTGATCTCTTTTTTGATAACACCAAGAAGAAGATTGTGATCAGCAAGGATAGCCTTAAGTTCAGCGATCTTCTTAAGGAGTTCTTCGTGCTCAGCCTGAAGCTTATCTCTTTCCAAACCTGTGAGAGTACGAAGTCTCATATCTACGATAGCCTGAGACTGTGCTTCAGAGAGTCCGAAACGAGCCATTAACTGCTCTTTGGCGATCTGAACTGTTTCACTTCCTCTGATGATTCTTATTACTTCATCGATATTATCAAGTGCTATAAGCAGACCCTGTAAGATATGATCTCTTTCTTCTGCTTTACCAAGATCATATTTGGTTCTTCTTGTTACTACATCTTCCTGATGGAGGATATAATATCTGAGCATCTTATCAAGTGATAAGATCTTGGGCTCGTTATTAACAAGAGCCAGCATGATAACACCAAAAGATGCCTGAAGATCTGTATGCTTATAGAGCTTGTTGAGCATAACCTGTGCATTAACATCATGACGCAGCTCTATAACTACGCGCATACCGTCCTTATCAGACTCATCGCGAAGAGCAGTGATACCGTCAATCTTCTTGTTCTTGACAAGTTCTGCGATTCTCTCGATAAGCTTAGCCTTATTTACAAGGTATGGAAGCTCTGTTACGACGATCCTGTTCTTGCCGCCGTTCATAGGCTCTATATCTGTGACTGCTCTGCAGATAACTTTGCCTCGTCCTGTTCTGTAAGCTTCCTCAGCGCCTCTTGTTCCAAGGATTATACCACCTGTAGGATAGTCAGGTGCCTTGATGATAGGAAGCAGCTCATCTATCTCTGTCTCTCTGCCTTCATTGACCTTATTATCGATCATAAGATTTATAGCTCTTACAACTTCTCTAAGGTTATGGGGCGGGATATTAGTAGCCATACCTACAGCGATACCTGTTGTTCCGTTTACAAGAAGGTTAGGTATTCTGCTGGGAAGTACAGCAGGCTCTTTCTCTGTTTCATCAAAGTTAGGAACGAAGTCTACCGTATCCTTGTTAATATCAGCTACCATCTCCATGGAGATCTTGGTAAGTCTTGCCTCTGTGTATCGCATGGCAGCCGGTCCGTCGCCATCGACTGAACCGAAGTTACCGTGTCCGTCTACCAGACAATATCTCATGTTCCAGGGCTGGGCCAGATATACCAGCGCTCCGTATATGGATGTATCGCCGTGAGGGTGGAATTTACCCATTGTATCACCGACGATACGGGCACACTTACGGTGCGGCTTGTCAGGTCCGTTATTGAGTTCGACCATGGAGTAGAGCACACGCCTTTGAACAGGCTTAAGTCCGTCTCTAACGTCAGGAAGTGCTCTTGATGCTATAACAGACATCGCATAGTCTATATAGGATGTCTCCATTGTCTTCTTTAAATCTACTTCCGTTATATCTGTCGTATTGGTCGCTTCTGTCTGATCAAAGACATCATCTGGAAGATCATTTCCGGCGTTTATTCCGTTCTGATTTTCATTGTCAGCCATTCTTTTTTTCCTTTTCTTTTTTCATGAAAAAATAAATCTATTCCATGAATTTATATATTATCTTCAAGATTTCTGATTCATCAATTCAAATGCATTTTCACAGATATCTTATATATCCAGGTTCTGTACGAACTTAGCGTTTGCTTCTATGAACTCTCTTCTAGGCTCAACCTTATCACCCATAAGAGTAGTAAATGTTACATCAAGCTCTGACTCTGCATCATCGTCCATATTGACACGAAGGAGAGTTCTGGTCTCAGGATTCATAGTTGTCTCCCAGAGCTGCTCGGCATCCATCTCACCAAGTCCCTTATAACGCTGGATCTTATTGTTCTGGTCACGTCCTACCTGAGCTATGATATTGTTAAGCTCTTCATCAGAGTAGGCATACCAGGTCTTCTTGTTCTTCTCAAGCTTATAAAGCGGCGGCTGAGCCAGATATACATGGCCCTGCTTGATAAGTTCAGGCATGAATCTGTAAAGGAATGTCAGCATCAGTGTAGCGATATGAGCACCGTCTACATCGGCATCAGTCATGATGATGATCTTGCCATAGCGAAGCTTGGATATATCAAAATCTTCATGGATACCTGTTCCGAATGCTGTGATCATGGTCTTGATCTCGGCATTACCATAGATACGGTCAACACTTGCTTTTTCTACGTTAAGGATCTTTCCTCTAAGAGGAAGGATAGCCTGAGTTGCACGGCTTCTTGCATTCTTGGCAGATCCGCCGGCGGAGTTACCCTCAACGATGAAGATCTCACAGTTCTCAGGATTCTTGTCAGAACAGTCTGCAAGTTTGCCCGGAAGTCCCAGTCCGTCAAGCGCTGTCTTACGTCTTGTAAGATCTCTTGCCTTTCTTGCTGCATCTCTGGCACGCTGAGCCAGAACAGCCTTTTCAATGATAGTCTTAGCAATCTGAGGATTCTGCTCCAGGAAGTATGTAAGCTGCTCTGATACGATACTTGCTACAGCTCCTCTTGCTTCGGAGTTACCGAGCTTTTGCTTGGTCTGACCTTCGAACTGAGGATCACCTATCTTAACAGAGATGATAGCTGTCATACCTTCACGGATATCCTCACCTGTAAGGTTCTCGTCTGTCTCCTTGACAAGCTTCTGAGCCTTGGCATAATCATTGAATATCTTGGTAGTAGCGATCTTGAAACCTTCAAGATGTGTACCGCCTTCAGGTGTATTGATATTGTTAACAAAAGTATAGATGCTTTCATTATATGCATCGTTGTGCTGAACAGATACTTCTACATGTACTTCGTTCTTGTCGCCTTCGAAATACATGATCTGATCATACAAAGGAGTCTTGGACTTATTAAGATAAGCTACGAACTCACTTATACCACCTTCATAGTGGAAGTGCTCAACTCTTGGCTCCTTGATCTCAGCATCTTCCGGGATTCTCTCGTCTGTAAGAGATATCTTAAGTCCTCTTGTAAGGAAAGCCATCTCACGAAGTCTCTGCCTTAGGACATTGTAATCAAATACTGTTGTCTCTCTGAATATCTCTGCATCAGGCTTGAACTCTACACATGTTCCTGTATCTTCAAGTTCGCATGTACCAATCTCCTTAAGCGGATAGCATACATGACCTCTTTCATAACGCTGCATATAGATCTTGCCGCCCTGTTTGACTTTAACTTCAAGCCATTCAGAAAGGGCATTTACTACTGACGCGCCTACGCCGTGGAGACCACCTGATACCTTGTATCCTCCACCACCGAACTTTCCACCTGCATGCAGGATAGTGAATACTACCTCAACACCTGTAAGTCCTGACTTGTGGTTGATACCTGTAGGGATACCACGTCCATTATCTTTTACGATAATAGTATTTCCGGGTGTTATTGTAACTTCAATATGGTCGCAGGCACCTGCCAGAGCCTCATCAACTGAGTTATCAACAATCTCATATACAAGATGATGAAGACCTCTTGCGGCTGTTGTTCCAATGTACATACCAGGTCTTTTACGAACTGCTTCTAGTCCTTCAAGAATCTGGATTTGATCCGCACCGTACTGTACTTCTTCGTTATTAGACATTTATGAACCTCTTTTTTTATCTGCTGTATTTTGGAATCAGTTCTCTGATGTAACAGTTCCGTTTACTACTTTAAACAGCTTATTTATTTCAAATCTATGATTAACGAACTCGTCATAACCTGTGCAGGTGATTATGGTCTGTATATCACCTATTGTATCCAGCAGATAGTTCTGCCTGTTAGAATCGAGTTCGGATAGCACATCATCAAGGAGCAGTACAGGATTTTCCTTCTTGGCCTTTTTAACGATCTCAATCTCTGACAATTTGAGAGAGAGAGAAGCGGTCCTTTGCTGGCCTTGAGACCCGAATTTCCTGATATCTATAGCTTCGTTTTGTGATGCTCCCTTAACAATAAAAGAGAAATCGTCCTTCTGCGGTCCTACACTGGTCTGCTTCAGGAACAGATCTCTG
>JAEEGL013044327.1_pt1 | contig 12711 bp, 10 predicted proteins | sample 9134231 | NCBI WGS metagenome assembly JAEEGL01 (sample SAMN16246548, study PRJNA631951) | gut metagenome | biome: gut microbiome; feature: rumen; material: fiber-attached | host: Bos | place: Iran: Karaj | collected 2018-10 | reverse complement strand
GCTAACGGCCGTGCCGCCAGCGTGAAGGATATGCTCGTCAAGAAGTATGGTATCGCTGCCAACCGCATCAACGCTGCTGGCCAGGGTATCAGCAACATGTTTGACGAATTGAGCTGGAACCGTGTTTCGATTTGCGAAATCATCGTGAAGTAAGTATTAACCAAGTTGTCAGTTGTCAGACGTCAGTTGTCAGCGTCATCCGCACTCAACTGAAAACTGAAAACTGAAGACTGAAAACTCAAAGATATAAACATGAAAAAGCTATTTAAATATTTGTTTATCGGAATGTTTGGTGTGGCATGCCTGTCATCGTGTGACAGTTCATTGCTGGAGACTCAGCCCACCGACTCCATGTCGGGTGCGACCTTCATGAGCGACGCTACCAAGGCATTGATTCCCCTGAACGGTATCTACCGCTCGATGTACACTGCTGGTTGGTCCACCACCGGTAACACTCACCAGTGCTTTGGCATCAGTGCTTATAACCTGATGGCCGAGGTCATGGGTGATGACATGATTATGGGTGCGATGGGTAGTGGCTGGTTCTGGTATGATGCTGCCTACGATGTAAAGGATGCATATACATCAAGCCGTTGGCGTAGCTATGACTTGTGGTATGCATACTACACCTGGATTTCTAATGCTAACTATATCATCGCTGCTGAAGAAACTATGCAAGGTTCTGAGGCAGATGTAGCCTATGTGATAGGTCAAGCTTACGCTATCCGTGCTTACAGCTACTTTATGCTCGCGCAAAGTTTTGCCCGTAACTACAATTTCCAGGATGATCTTTGTGTTCCCATCTACAATGAGCCCACGATGACCACGACAACTGGTCAGCCTCGTGCTAAGGTATCGGAGGTTTACGCCCAAATTGACAGCGACATTAACCATGCTATTGAGTTGTTGGCTAAGAGTCCTGAACAGCTACATCCTAGCCACATGAGTTATGCCGTTGCTCTGGGTCTCAAATCCCGCATTTGTCTCGTTGAGGAAAAATGGGCTGATGCACTTGATGCTGCTCAAAAGGCTATAAACGAGGCAAAAAAATCAGGTAAGGATATCACTTCTGTTAATTCATTTATGGGTAACAATAGTGTAGATCAAGGCAACGTGATGTGGGGTGCTCAGATTATAAGCGACCAAGCTGGTATGTATGCTTCACTGATGACCCATATGAGTGGTGATGCACCCTATGGTTCGCGTGCACCTAAGCGCATCTCGACTTGGCTATATAATAAAATGAGTGCTACTGACGCTCGTCGTGCGTGGTGGAATCCTGCTCAAAGTTACCTCCAGAAGAAGTTTGAGTTCTCCAATGTTCAAACTTGGGAGGCTGACTACATTTGGATGCGAGTTGAGGAAATGTACCTCAATGCTGCTGAGGCTGCTTGCCAGAATGGTGATGATAATACTGCCAAGCAATATCTCATGGCACTGATGAGCAAACGCGATCCTAATTTCACTACTAATTTTACTGGTAAAGCCATTGGCTCTCTGACTACAAGTGATCCTAGTTCATTGCTCGAGGAAATCTTGATTCAGCGTCGTCTTGAACTGTGGGGTGAAGATGGCCGCATTTATACTATTCGCCGCTTGAAACAGGGCTTTGAACGTCCTAGTGAATTTGGTTGGCCCGATGGTCTGTTGATAACTGACCACATTGATGCAGCCAAGGATCCTGCTAGTTATTTGTGGGTACTTACGATTCCTCAGGCTGAGTTTGATGGTAACGTCAATATGAAGCCTGATCCCATCCCCGCTGGTGACCAGAACCCCATTGGTGATTATCCTGGCAAGTAAATAATGTTTAATTTCTATAATTTAAGGAATATTATGAAATTAGGTAAATATATTTTAGGATTGGCTCTCATAGCTGTTGGCATGGCCAGTTGCGACACCGATAACATAGGCTCCATCTATGATGGTCCTGCTATGACTAATATTTCGTTCACAACAGCTAAGGTGGATACTGAGACTGAAGAATCAGTTTTAGAAATTCCTGTTGTGATTACTCGCAATTATTCGCAAGAGCCTGAGACCGTTAATATTAGTATGACTGATGTGAGCGGTAGTAATGTACAATTGAGAGACAACCAGCTAGTTTTTGCAGCTGGTGAGCAAAAGGTGACTACTTTTGTTGTTATATCAGATATTACAGAAGGCAATACTTATACTTGCAGTCTGCATTTATCTCCTGAAAATGTTGCAACTGCTAATAAGTTTGAAAGTCAGATTCATGATATGTCCATTAGTGTTCTTTGTCGTAAATGGAACTCTCTTGGATTAGGTCATTATGACTCGCCTGAATGGTGGGAAGAAGATTTTGATGTCGAGATTAAGCAAGCTGAAGGAACCAATTTATATAAAATTATTGGTCTCTTTGAAGAAGGCTATGACATCAAGTTCGAAATAACTGATGACAATGAAGTTTATGTTGAGAAGCAGGCTTCATGGTATCATCCCACCTATGGCGTTGTTTCTTTGATGGGTTATGCTAAGAGCGATAACTCATGTTACGCTGGTCCTTACGATCCTGAAACAAAAGTCGCTAAGTTGACATTAGTGCATACTGTATCAGCTGGTTCATTTGGTAGTTATGTTGACTTCCTGACCATGCCGTAATAGATCGTCAGTTCTTAAACAGGACATAAATCCACACTGCAAGGGTGGGCGCTTCCCAATCGGGACCGCCCACCCTTCGTTATCGTCTATCCGCTTTCTAAGACAATTATTCCAGTCAGTATTCTTGTAGCAGGAAAGCGAGATACGTTGGCAATGTTATCAAAGGTCCATTTTGCCCAATGTTATAGTCGCCGAGTTTTATAGCAGCGTTAACGTGATATTTCTCTGGGTGATTGAGAATTGTCCTCAAGCTTTTAGCGTCTCCTGTAGTGGCCTTAACTTCAACGAGTGTACACTTCCCTTTGTATCGCATCACAAAACCGATTTCTAGGCCAGAATCCTTTCTGTAATAATAGAGTTTTCTACCCATTTTCCCGAAGATATCTGCCACTAGATTCTCAGCAATTGCACCTTTATATGTATATAGATTTCCTTGAAGGATGTCTGATGCTGTGCCTTGTTCCAGCATTGAGACGAACAAACCCGTATCGGCCAGATACACTTTGAACATATTATCAATAGCATTGCCGTCCAGCGGTAGTTCAGGAATACTTAGATTATAGCATCGGCGAATAACTCCTGCATCTTCAATCCACTGTAGGGAACCTATATAATGGGATGATTTGCCTCCAATTCTTACGACAGAGTATTTGAATTTCTTGTTTTCTTTGCTCAATTGCTTTGGGATGGATTCAAAGCACTCTCTAATTTTGGAGCGGTCAAAAGAGTCAGCGTATTTAATCATGTCTTCTTCATATCCGACGATAATAGACTGTTGCACATCTTGAACTCTTGAAATGTCGTGTGTTGATATGAAGGTGTTTACAGCTTCGGGCATGCCTCCCACAATGGTATATTGTAGTAGCAATTGGCGCATCTTTGAGTGCAAGGCTGTTGTAACAGGAGTAAAAGTTTCGAGGTGTTCCTTTAGACGGTTAATGATGGATTCATTAATGCCGTTAGCCCACAAGAATTCCTCAAAGTCAAGAGGATACATCGTAACAATCGTTTCATAACCAACTGGTATAGAAATGGGAGCATTGCCATGAACGCCATAGCCTTTCACGCCAAGCAGCGATCCTGTGGCAATGACATCTATTCTTCCGTCAATTTTAAAGAATTTCAAGGCGGTTCTTGCTTCAGGACACTCATGGATTTCATCAAGTATCAGGCAGGTATTGCCAGTTTCTAACTTAGATGCCACTCCCATAGCGGTTAGATTCATGAGAATATTGTCTACATCTAACGAGTCTTGGAAAGCTTCAGTCAGTTTAGGCTTTTCAATGAAATTGATATAAATGACATTCTTGTAATTATGATATGCAAAATTCAAGACAGAATAAGTTTTGCCACATTGGCGACAGCCTTTTATCACAAGTGGCTTGTGCTCAGTATCTTGCTTCCACAAGTATAAATAATCTGTAATTTTTCTTCTAAGCATAGGCTTTTTTATTAGGGAATTTATGTATATTACGACCTCTTTTTTAAAGGAGTTTTTGTATAATACAACCTCTTTTTTAAGGCAATTTCGCTGCAAATATACAGATTTTTAAAAAAACACACTATTTTTCCCATGAAATTTTTCTGGTAGCATGAAGTCGTTTGTCGATGGACACACCTGCTGGAAATGGTAAAAAATGCGAGCAAAATTAACCTTAAGTCGATAAAAAATGACTTAAAGTCAATTTTGCTCACTTTTTTCAGTACCCCCTCCAATAGAGTTCCATACTTAAGTTTCGCAAGTTGTTAACTTGCTCACTGTTTAAAGGTTAAGGGTTAAAGATTAAAGATATGCGGATAGCAATTCTGGAAATTTTCTAAAAACTCAGTTATGCAAATAGTAAAACACTTTTTATCCATTAACCATTAAACTTTATTCTTCAAGTTTTAAATGAGCGCAGCTACTTTAGAAACTTGAGGTTCCATAATCATGCCGCGAGGCATGTTTTTGACCCTGTTGCGGCAAAAAAAGTAATTTTTCTTTGTTTTTTTGAAACTTTTTGGACCACTTGTGCGTCTATAGTATAGAAACTAACAATTAAAACTTGATTGGATATGAATAAAACATTGGTAATGAGCCTTGTGGCTCTGGTAGTGATGACGATGACGTCATGTTTGCATGTGAAAATCGATGGTAAGGACTGGAGCATAGGCGGTAGTCACGAGAACAACACCCCCACCCAGGTGCATCAGGTGGGTCAGGAAACGGTTATGAATCCGTTTGACGAGGTAAATGTGGCCGGTCCGTTCAATGTCATTTATGAGCAGGGAGAGGGCCACAGCGTGCGCGTCGAGGGCACTACCGAACAACTCGGCAAGATGACCATTTATGTCAAGAGTGGTGAACTGTATATCGATGAGCGCAAGCAAGAGCCCAACGGCACGTTCAAGGGCCTGCAGGTCTTTGTCACCTCGCCCATGATCGACGGTATCGCGCTTGCCGGTTCGGGAACGGTATCGGCACCCAAAGCATTGAAGGTTAACGATATTAATTTGGAACTCGCCGGTTCTGGCGGCATTACGCTTGCTCAGTTGACCTGCAAAGACCTTAAAATCCAGATTGCAGGCTCGGGCGATGTAACCCTGGGTTCCGTGCAGGCTGGTGAGGTAAAAAACGAAATTGCCGGTTCGGGCGACGTTGAGGTTGCCGCACTCACTTGCAAGAAGGTGAAAAACGAGATTGCAGGCTCGGGCGACGTTACCCTCAACAACATGAATGTTGACTACGCCAAGAGCGATATCGCCGGTTCAGGCAACGTGATCCTGCGTGGTAAAGTAGGCCAGCACGATGAGGATATCGCTGGCAGTGGCAAGGTTCGTATCAATTAGGAATGAGGACGTCATGCCTAGTGCCTCATTCTCAAGTCATCATAGCTGATTCCTAACTGATACATTAGTTCGGTCGTGGTGCTGTGGCGCTTGCCGTTCAGGTCACTCAAATAGGCGTTCACATCGGTGGGCGCCATTTTTCGTGCGTTGTTGAAGCGTTCAGGCCGCGTGATGCGGGTGAACACCACACGTTGGATGTCGTTTTTGTGGCAGCGGCCCATGCCGTAGCCCATCAGTTCGGGATGCTTGCCGGGACCGTTCGAGGACCAGTAGGTGACCGTGTCGCCCTCGCAACCCATGAAGATGACGCTGTGGCCTGCCTCCTGGTCGGCTGTCTTATCATCGTTGCAGCCGATGATGGCGCCACTGTCGCTGCCGCGGCTCTCGTTGCGGTTCCAGAAGATTTTCATCAGGTCGCCAGGTACGGCACGTTGCCAGATGTGGTTACCGCACCATTCGTTGTCGGGCTTGTAGCGCTCGCCCTTCATCTCCTTGTAGCGTTCGCTCTTGGCACCGCGGTAGGCCGTGAAGCTGAAACCTGCTTCTAGCTCACTCACCAGCATTCCCAAGCCAGGACCGTTGGCATTGGCACGGCCCCAGAATCCTACCCCATCGTCTTGACTTAACCCATTGGGATTCAGCTCATCAACAATACCGACGTAGGGTTTCATATTCACCCAGGCATCGCGCTTGATTTTGTGTTTGGTGTCCCAAATGAGCAATGCCTTGATAAGCACGGCGTAAGTAGCGCTGGAACAGAATGATGGCTGTGCCAGCATCGGGTCAAAGCGTGGCCGCTCGTCATTTGCCGTCATCTGGTAGGCTTCGTGCAGGCCGCGCCAGGTCGTTTTGGCAAACAGCTCGTTGGGTTTGCCGCCGGTGTAGTAGCCTCCCCTGTCGGGAAACGAGTCGATGGCTGCCAGTATTGCCCGTTGCCAGCCCTCGTTCACCTTGTCGCCTGCCGCTGCAGTCCCAACAAGGCACAGCATAGCCATAAACGCTAAAAACGCCCTTTTCATCGGCATTTTTTAGTCATTTTCATACCGTGCAGCCACCACATCCCAATCGATAATCTGCCACAGGGCGTCCAGGTGGTCGGGACGGCGGTTCTGGTAGTCGAGGTAATAGGCATGCTCCCACACATCCATCGTCAGCAACGGACGCAGGCCACGCTGGAGAGGATTGGCGGCATTGGGCTCCTGGGTGATTTTGAGATTACCCTCTTTGTCGGCACTCAGCCACACCCAACCGGAACCGAACAAAGTGGCTCCAGTCTTGGAAAAAATCTCCTTAAAAGCTTCAAATGAGCCAAATTCGGCCTGAATGGCCTCGGCCAGACGTCCTGTGGGCGCATTATCGGCCTTGGGGGGCATGAACTGCGAGAAATACAGGTTGTGGTTCAGGATTTGGCCGGCATTGTTGAAAAAAGTGCCGGGACCCACGTTGACGATGATATCCTCCAGTGCCATTTCCTCCAAACCGGTACCCGGCATGGCGGCATTCAGATTGTTCACATAGGCTGCCAAGTGCTTGCCATGGTGAAAACTCAGTGTGTTGGCACTGATAACAGGCTCCAACGCATCGGGAGCATAGGGCAACGTCATCAACTCAAATTTCCCTTCTACAGGCATCGTCTTCTTCATAATTGTCGTTTTTTATGTTGATATTGGTTTTCTTCATGGCAAATTTAGTCAATTATGCCGAAATCATTTGCAAACCAACGTTTAAAAAATGAAAAGACGGCCTTTGCCGATGTCAATTAGGGCAAAAACAGTACCTTTGCAGTCATGATTGAAAAAGATGAGAACATGGTAAGGACGCTGTATGTGAGCGATCTGGACGGGACGTTGCTGGACGACAATTCGCAGTTGTCGGCGGTGACTGTTGCAGCGCTTAACCGCATCATCGGGGAATTGGGCGGCCTCTTTACAATCGCCACGGCACGCACGCCTGCCACGGTGGTGCCGTTGATGCAGGAGGTTCATGCCAGGTTGCCGTTTATCGTCATCGGCGGCTCGGCGATGTGGAATCCCGAGACTTTATCCTATGAGCACACGCGTGGAATCGTCGAGGAGACCGTGAACGCCGTTTTCGACGTATTTGCCCGCCATTGCGCCCATCCTTTCATCTATCGCCGCCATGGCCAAGGCCTGTTACACACTTATCACCATGGGCCGTTGTCGCCCCAGGAGGAGCGCTTCATTGCTGCCCGCCAGCACCTGCCCTTGAAAAAGTTCTTTCTTGACTGCCGCGATTACCGTCACAGCGACGATGAGGCTTTGCTCATCTTCTCACTGAACAAGTATGCCGTGCTCAAGGCCATTGCCGATGACCTCAAGACATCTGTCCCCACATGCTCGGTGATGGTTTACCATGACATTTTTGACGAGAGCGAGGGTTATTTGGAGATTTTCACTGCTGGAACAAGCAAGGCGGGAGCCATACGTGAACTGGCCCGCGAGGTGGGCGCTGGGCGTGTTGTTGTCTTTGGCGACAACCGCAACGACATCGCCATGATGCAGGCTGCCGACCATAGCGTGGCCATGGGCAATGCCTTCCCTGAGGTCAAGGCCGTCGCCAGCGAGGTCATCGGCCCCAACACCGCCGACAGTGTTCCCCGCTGGATCGAAGCCGACCTCATTCAATCCTAAATATTTGCCCAATTCACAGGAATTCTATAACTTTGCCCTCCGTTACAATCAAGTGACCTACCGCATGGCAAACCTGCGCAACATATATGACTCGCGCCGCATCTGGAAGGTGGTGTTTCTCGCTATCTCACTAGTGCTGGTGGCATTGTTCCTGTATATCTCCAACAATCTGGTAAAGGATCTTGCCGAGCAGGAGCGCGAGCGTATGGAAATCTGGGCCGAAGCGACCCAGGAATTGGCGACCATGAGCAGCGGCAGTGAGGTGGATGCCGAAGGCAACCTCATCGAGACAAGTGCCACAGACGTGGACTTCCTGTTGAGCATCATCGAGGCGAACCACAACATCCCCGTGTTGCTTGTTGACGATCAGGACAATATCCTGCTGCACCGCAATTTCCGCCTGCCTGAGCCTGAGGACAGCCTTGCCTTTGAGATCTCTCCGACCAACCTGGAGTACCTCAACAAGAAATTGCACCACCTCAAGAACACCGAGAACAAGATTGAGATTAAGATTGACAATACCACGATACAGTATCTCTATTACGAAGACTCGACGCTATTGCGACGGCTGGCCTATTTTCCCTATATCCAGCTAGCCGTACTGATCCTGTTTTTCGCCATCGCCTACTTTGCCCTGATGAGCATCAAGCGCGCCGAGCAGAACAAGGTTTGGGTTGGTCTGTCTAAGGAGACCGCACATCAGCTGGGCACGCCCATCTCGTCGCTCATGGCATGGATGCAGCTGCTGGAATCGATGGGTGTGGACAAGAGCATCGTCAGTGATATGGACAAGGATGTGAAGCGCCTCTCGACCATTGCCGACCGCTTCTCCAAAATCGGCTCCATGCCCGACAAGGAGCTCGTTCCCATCAACGAGGCGGTGACGACGAGCCTGGAATATATGCGTGCCCGCATCCCCAAGCGCGTCAGCCTGCACATCCACACCAACGACCAGACCAACAACGGCGTGATGCTCAGTCAGACGCTGTTTGCCTGGGTGATGGAGAATCTCACCAAGAACGCCGTTGATGCCATGGACGGCGAGGGACGTCTGGACATTACTGTCGAGGACAGCCCCAACAGTGCCGTCATCCTGGTTAAGGACACGGGCAAGGGCATTCCCCGCAAGAATTTCAAGAACGTCTTCAACCCGGGCTTCACCACCAAAAAGCGTGGTTGGGGTTTGGGATTGACCCTCGTCAAGCGCATTATCGAGGAGTACCACAACGGGCAGATCTATATCAAGGAGTCGGAAGTGGGCAAGGGCACCACATTCGGCATCGAACTCCCTAAAATCAAGTCAGAACCATGATTGCGCCAGGAAACACCACTTCGAGCATCACCATGCTGGGCACGGGCAATGCCATGTGTGTCAACTGCTACAACACCTGTTTTTACCTGCGCTCACCCCGTGGGGGGATGCTGGTGGACGGGGGCGGTGGCAACGGCATCCTGCGCCAGCTCATGAAGGCAAAGATTCCCTTTGAGCGCATCCGCCACATGTTTGTGACGCACTGCCACACCGACCACATCATGGGCGCCATCTGGATGATACGCAAGATTTCGCCACTCATTTTCAAGGGCAAGCACAAGGGGCCGTTCACCATCTACTGCAACGATGAGGTGCGTCATGCGCTCGAGACGATGGCCAGACTGATGATTCCCGCCAAGATATTGAGTTCGCTCGGCTCTTCCGTTATCCTGCGCGAGGTGCAGGACGGCGAGCAGATTGAGGTTGATGACATGAAAGTCACCTTCTTTGATCTCGGCTCGACCAATTTCAAGCAATATGGCTTCCAGGCTGTGTTGCCTGATGGTCAGCGACTTGTTTGCCTGGGCGATGAGCCTTACAGCATGCATAGTGAGTCCTATGCCCGCGGCTGTGCTTGGCTGCTGTGCGAAGCCTTCTGCCTGTATAAGGACCGCTTCGTGTTCAACCCCTACGAGAAGAATCACAGTACCGCCCTCGACGCAGGCATGCTTGCCCAGGAGTTGGGCGTGAAGAACCTCGTGCTCTACCACACCGAGGATACCCACCTCGACACAAGGGCCAATACCTTTACTGCCGAGGCCGCCCAGTACTTCAAAGGACGCATTCTTGTCCCCGCCGACCTCGAATCCTTCAACCTCACTAACAACTAAAGACTAACACTGAACTTGACTAATCGATGGACATATTGGTTGATGATGGTTACCATGGGCATCCTGCTTATGGCGTGCGCCAACATCGGCTCACCCGAGGGCGGTCCGCGTGACTACACGCCCCCCCAGGTAATAAAGTCCTCGCCTGCACCAGGTTCGGTCAATTTCACGGGAAATAAGGTGGAAATCACCTTTGACGAAATCGTCAACCTCAAGGACCAGCAGAAGAAGGTAGTCATCTCACCCGCTCCTCGCACCATGCCCGTCATCCGCACAGTGGGCAAGAAGGTGACCGTCGAGTTCCGTGACACGTTGGAGCCGAATACGACCTATGTCATCGACTTCTCAAACGCTATCGAGGATAACAATGAGAGCAACCAGCTCGACGGCTACACGTTTGCCTTCTCGACGGGCGATGTGATCGATTCTCTTGCTGTGTCGGGCATCGTGTTAAGGGCCAACGACTTGGAGCCGATGCAACACGTCATTGTGGGACTGCACAGCAACCTCGATGACACTGCCTTTACCAACATCCCGTTGGAGCGCGTGAGCCGCACCAACGACCGCGGCAAGTTCACCATCCGCAACCTCAAACCTGGCAGTTACCACGTGTTTGCCCTCAACGACGTTGACGGTGACTACCACATGGCGCGCACCGAGGACATCGCCTTCCTCGACACCATCGTTGTGCCCACGACGAGCGAATACACCTCCCAGGATACCGTCTTCACTTTCGACCGCCGCGTCGATACGGTGATGACGGGCACCCACACGCTCTACCTGCCTAACGACCTGTTGCTGTGCATGTTCAACGAGGGTTATAAGTCGCATTATGTCAAGCAGACGTCACGTCCGGCAAATAACCTGCTGCATGTGCTCTTCGCTGCCCCTAACGACTCCTTGCCCCAACTCGACATCATCCGTCCTGCCGACCATGCCCGTGACTGGTGCCGTGTGGAGCACACACCCGCCAACGACTCGATCTTCTACTGGATCACCGACTCTGCACTGATCAAGACCGACACCCTCATCGTCGGCATGACCTATCTGCGCACCGTCAGCGACGACAGCTTGGAGCTGGTCACCGACACCGTCCGTTTTGGCTACCGCAAGCCCAGCTCACAGGTCAAGGAAGAGGAAAAGAAGGCCAAGGAACATGAGGAACGCGCCAAGCGTCTGGAACAACTGCTCGACAAGCAGGAAAAAGCCGTCGCTCAAGGCAAAGAACTCAGCGAGGGCGAGCTGGAGGAACTCAAGGAATTGCAGCGCGCCAACCCCGACGAGACGCCCAAACTCAAGATGGAACTCGTCAAGGCCGGTGCCATCGATGTGGGCGACTCGATCATCCTCAAGTTTGACGCGCCCATCGCGGCCATCGATCCCGGTGGAGTCCACCTGGAGGTGAGGCGCGACACGCTGTGGGTGCCCTTCCAGGGCAACCTGCCGCAATTCCGACCCGTCAGCGACGGTAACCTCATGCGCTACTGGCTGCCTGTCACCACCCTGCCCGACTCCACCTATCGCCTGACCATCGACAGCGCTGCCGTGACCTCGGTCTATGGACTGCACAACGTCCACTTGAGCAAGGAACTCAAGGTGCGCGGCCTCGAGGAGTATGCCAACGTGTATTTCAAGGTCAACGTCCCCGACGGCGCATTTGTCGAGCTGCTGACCAGTAGCGAGAAGCTGGTGCGCACCGTACCCGTCAGCAACGGCAACTTTGAGCTGCTCAACGTCTCGCCCGGCACCTACTACCTGCGCCTGACCATCGACAGCAACGGCAACGGCAAGTGGGACACGGGCAATTATCGTGACCATCTCCAGCCCGAGGAAGTGTACTACTATCCCAAAAAGCTGCGATTGCGCCGCAACTGGGACCTGGACGAGACCTGGAACATCTATCAGACCGCACTCGACCTGCAAAAGCCTGAGGAAATATGCCGCAACAAGCCTGAACAGGCCAAGAACAAGGTCGAGAAAAAACAGTCCCGTGACCAGGACGACGAAGAGGAAGAAGACGAATTCGGCACCGGCTTCAACAACACCTACACCGGCAACAAATACAACGACGCCAAAAACAACCGCCGCCAGAACCGCCAACGCCTCCCCTAATTAAAACAATATTTAGGCGTTAGGCGTTAGGGGCGCAAGTCATCAGAAGAATCAGAAAAATCCGTAGTCTAAAAAAGAGAAGTTGTCTCAGTTGTTGTTTGTTGTTCAAGTTGTTTGATCAATAATTCGCGAAATTCGTTGTTTATTAATCAGAGGTTTATTGCCGATTTCGTAGAGGGAAAATTTTTTTCAGCATTTTTTTTGACAAAACGCTTGTATATTAAAAAAAAGTACTACCTTTGCACCGCTAAACGCAAAACGTATAGCGCAAACCACAAGCCCAGGTGGCGGAATTGGTAGACGCGCACGTTTCAGGTGCGTGTGCCGCGAGGTGTGCGGGTTCGAGTCCCGC
>JAEEGL012392375.1_pt1 | contig 12711 bp, 13 predicted proteins | sample 9134231 | NCBI WGS metagenome assembly JAEEGL01 (sample SAMN16246548, study PRJNA631951) | gut metagenome | biome: gut microbiome; feature: rumen; material: fiber-attached | host: Bos | place: Iran: Karaj | collected 2018-10 | reverse complement strand
TCGATTTTAGCCTCCGCAAGGATTTTCTTAGAAGTGGTACGTCCAATCCCATAAACATAAGTGAGTGCAATCCACACTTGTTTTTCGGACGGAATTACCACGCTAGCTATTCTAGCCATATTTAACCCTGCCTTTGCTTATTCTTAGGTTTTTTCTTGTTGATGACTCTTAGCACACCTTTGCGGCGGACAATAATGTCATCAGGGGAAATTTTTTTAACACTTGCACGTACCTTCATAGTGTCAAAATATCCTTTCTTTATGCTTTTTCCTGCCTCTTTTGGACAAATCATGTTAGCAGACGCTCACAAAACCGTCCAATTTCGCAAGTAGAAGCGGTTAATATTAATCTTTGAGCCGAAAAGAGATCCGCCCCTTTGATAAATCATAAGGCGTTAGCTCTACCTCGACTCTGTCGCCTGGCACAAGACGGATATAGTTTTTACGCATTTTCCCGCTCATGTGGGCAACAATAATATGACCATTCTCGAGTTCCACCCGAAACTGGGTATTAGGCAACGCCTCCACGACGATGCCAGTGAGTTTAATCACTTCCTTTTGACTAGCCATAAATTACTCTTTTATTATAACAAACTTTATAAAATTTGTAAAGAATAAAAATAAATAGAATTTTGAGCCTCTTGCTTGCAACGGCGATAAATTTATAAAGAATAAAATAGGTAGTTTCTTTTGCCTCTTGCCTGCAACGGCAAAAGAAACTACCTATTTTATTCTACTAGTATCGCCCTTACAAACTGCCGCGAAAGATAAGTACTTTGCGCTTGAGACCATTCTCCCGTACAAGAAATCAACGTCACTGACTCATGCCCTCTCATCGGCGACATCATCGCTGTCGCCATATAATCATTAGAATCAGACAAAGCCACTGTCTTATTCTCTACCACCGAATACAAAAACACCGTTCCGTCCCCTCTCTCTACCCGTATGATATCACCTTCACCAAGCGCTGGCAGATCTTTAAAAACGCCCTGGATATGTGGTCCACCATTATGCCCATCTATAAGCAGCGTCCCGCCTTGACCAGGCTTCCCCGAAGAATAATACCACCCCACATCAAAAATATTATTAGGCGTAGAAAGTTCCCCCGCATCATTTATACCCATCGGAAGCACTCTGGCGTTAGAGATCCCTAGTCTATCTACAGACAAGTATCTCGGCCTATCCGCCGGCACTGTATATTCTGTTACCTCTTCCTTAGTTGGTTCTACTTCTACCAGTTCTTCATCAAATTCCATCGCGATAGCCCGTTCGCTACCTTCTTTCTCATTGTAATATTGATTTTCAAATACCAAAACCCGGATAAAGAACACTGCAAAGATTGTTGCAAAAATCGCAATCAATCCCCACTTCAAAATCGCCCGCCCGTTACTAATCTTCAGAGTCATTTCTAAAATCGTCATATGTTATCATTAATGCTCTCGAATCCACCGACCTTAGATTCTCTAGTGCCACCGTCACTACAATCAGAAGCCCAGTACCAGAAATCGAAAGCCCTAGTGGCGCTCCTGTCGTCATAATAAAGACATAGTCAGTTGCAAAAGGCAACATCGCAATCATCCCAAGAGCCAATGCTCCAAAGAGATCCAATCTCTTTACCACCTTTGCCAAATATTCTGCAGTCTTAGCCCCCGGTCGCACCCCCTCGATAAATCCACCTTGTTTCTGCAAATTATCTGCGATCTCTTTGGTGTTAAAGATGATTGAAGTATAGAAATAAGTGAAGGCAAACACCAAGAGGAAATACATAACTGGGTAGACAAACCACTGTCCCGTGATCCCGTCCGGATATTGAGTAGCAAAATTAGAAGCCGTCGGCGCCGAAAACACCGTAGTGAGCCACGCGCCTACTTCGTTCCCGCTATCAACCGTAGTAATCACCTGCCCGACTAGTGCCGGCAAAGACAGAAACGCCGTTGCAAAAATCACCGGAATCACCCCCGCCGCAATCAGTTTAATCGGCAAAATCGACTTAATTCCACCATAAGATGAGTTACCATGTACCCTCTTGGCGTAGTTGATTGTGATAATCCTCTGAGCTTCATTCAGTTTCACCAAGCAATAGATCACCACTACCATCGCTACTGCAAAGCCAAGGATAATCCAAAATACCGTCGGATTCACTGGAATCTCCAGCCCACCAAAGAGCTGCAAAGTCCCTTCCGAAGTATTAAATAGCGCCGAGCCTAGCTGCGCCATCGTCGTCGGGAGCTGCGAAATAATCGAAGCAAAGATAAGGGTAGAGATACCGTTGCCAATCCCCTGCTCGGTAATCAGCTCGCCCATCCACATCAGGATAAGAGACCCAGCCGTCATTGCCGTTACCGACAAGACCCAATCTCCGGCCGTCGGCACAAAATCCGTCGAAATATTAGCCGAAATCGTAGATTGATACAAAATAAAGATATAAGCAATCGACTGCACAATCGCAAGAGGCACCGTCAGCATCCTCGTCCACTGGTTAATCTTGCGCCGCCCAGTTTCACCATCCTCAGACAATTCCTCTAGTCGTGGCACCGCCTTAGAAAGAAGCTGCATCACAATCGAACCAGTGATATATGGCGAAAGCCCCACCAGTATAATCGAAAACGAGGCCAGCCCGCCACCAGAAATCAGATTAAGAAAGTTCGAAAAATCCGACTTTTCGAGAAGATTAGACACCGCCTCTTTAAAAGTCGATGCATCACCCATCGGCACCGGAATCTGTGCAAGTAGTCTATATGCCACAATAATACCAAAAATCACCCCAATTCTCTTGAGCATATCTTTATTCTTGAAACTTCTGAAAATTGTCTTGAAATGCATAAAACCTCTACTAACTACTATCAACTATTGTAGCACACTTTTTGATAAATTTCTATAAACTTATCTATGGTTTTTTCTAAATCATGCTCACTCGCAATCTCGATAGACTTTTTGGACATTTGTCCAAGAAGTCTGGGGTCAGAAAGTATTTTGTAGATCGACTCGCTCATCCCAGAGCTATCACCAGGCTTCAACAAAAATCCGTTTACCTTATCTAAGCACACTTCAGAAACCGCCCCCGCATCCACCGCAACGAGCGGTAGTCCCGTCGCTGCTGCTTCAATCAGCACAATCCCCTGTGTCTCTACTTCAGAAGCCGTCACGAACACACTACCCATTCTATATATATTATATAGATCCTCCCCTACCACTCGACCGAGAAATTTCACCGAATCAGAAATCCCCATCCGCAGAGCCTCACGCACTAGGCGGTTTTTGTCCACGCCATCCCCCACCACCACAAACAACGTCTTTGACAGTCTGTCAAGTTTATTATCATTACATTTTTTCAAAAATTCTTTAAATGCCTCAAGCACCACCGAAACTTTTTTCTCTGGGTCTAGTCGCCCTATATATAATATAATCGGCACGCCCTTAGAGATGCCATATTTCTGATACAGAGCCTCCGGCACCTTCCCCGGTTTAAAGGCAGAAAGGTCTACGCCATTACTAATCGCTTCAAACGGCACTTTTAACTCCTTACTGTTGAACAAATGTCCAGCAGCCATTTTTGTCGGCATCGTCACGAAATCCGCCTGAGACAACCTCTTCCGAAAATACGAAGAGAGTGCCACATTCGCCGGTTTCTTCAACACTCCAGTAAGCGGCAAAGATTCTGTCAAAACTTCCGGCTGATTATGCTCCGTCATCACCAGTGGAATATGGTGACGCTTAGCATATTTAGTAGTCGAGAGCCCAATCGGATCCGACCCTTGTATATGTATCACGTCTGGCTGAAATTCATCCAAAATCTTCCGAATCTGCCTCCCCGGGATCACCGAAGCCTTGAGACTGTGCTTATAAATCAACTTCTTCTTTTTTGGCACCGTATGAATCTGGTCTGGATATACATAGAGCTTCGTAGCATCAAGATACGCTACTTTTACCCCTGAGCTGTTGGACACATGTCTATCACCGGTATGACTTGGTGTGATCACTAGGACTTCGTGCCCTCGGCTCGCTAACCCCATTGCCAAATTATGCGAAAACACCGCCACCCCGTTTATTTGAGGATAATAGACCGGTGTTGTAATCGCGATTTTCATTCTCCTCCTTACAGAGCCTTTGCCTTATCCATCTGCGGATCACGCATTTTATTGATGTCTTCCGAAGTCATCTCTACTACCTTGTCTGGCTCTACGCCAATTTTGTTAATAGAATTATTCTTTGGGCTCATCCATTCTGCCACTGTTACTTTGAGCATTCCGCCATCAGACAAATCATACATTTTTTGGACTACACCTTTACCATAAGTCGTCGTCCCGACCACGGTCGCCTTACCATAATCTTTGAGCGCCGCCACCACAATCTCCGAAGCCGAAGCTGTCGAGCCATTCACTAGCACTACTGTCTTCATATTAGAGAGAATCGCCCTAGAAGATAGAGATGAAGTTCTCTCTTCTCCAAAATGCACTGATTTTTGAGTCAAAATCAACTGATTGTCTAGCCACAAAGATAGAAGGTCCTGCGCCGCCGACACGTACCCACCGCCATTCCCTCTAAGATCCAAAATCACTTTATTTATTCCCTTAGAAGAAAACTCTCTAGCCATCTCTTGCACCTTGACGCCAGTATCGGTATCAAATCTCAGCACCGTCACAATCGCCGTCGTCCCATCGTATTTTACATAGGCAGATACATTGTTAATCTCTTCACGTGTCAGGGTAAAATCCAAGGTCTTGCCATCTCGCACCATCGTCACCGATACAGTTGTACCAGCTTCTCCTCTTAATAGCTTACCGATCTCCGCCGTAGTCCAAGTATAGACTTCTTGCCCATTGACTTTATAAAATATGTCGCCGATCATAATCCCCGCCCTAAGCGCCGGGTTGTCTGGCAAAACTCGAAGCACCCTCACATATCCGTCTCGGAGTCCAAATTCTACCCCAATCCCCGCTCCTACATCTCCATGTAGGACCGAACTCGTATATTCTTTCTTTTCTTCTGCATCCATGTAGGTAGTATAGATATCTCCCACCGCATCGACCAACCCAGCTTTTGCCCCCTCGATCAAAGCATTTTTGTCTATCTCTCCATTATAAGAAGACGTCAATTTATTATAAACTTCATTGAGGCTAGACCAATCAATACCAGAATTGCTCGTCCCCCCGATATATTGCGATACCCCCGGAAGCCAATTATTTAAATTAACCCCTACAAAAAGTCCAATAAAAGCTAGCACTGCACCAATGATAATCGCGTTGCCGAGGCTAACTTTCTTTTCTTTCCACTCTGGAGCGTCGCCATTCCGGCCACCAGAAACATCTACCTTTTTTCTAGCCATATATATTATTGTACCATATTTTTTAGTCAAAATGGAGGAACCACGTGCCAGCCGAGCCTACACCGTTTCTCGAACAAAAGTCGCCCAGGTAGCAGCCAATCGAAGACCAGTTTACGTTATACTCAGTCACATTAATCGAACCATCTGCGTTAACACTCTCTACCCACATCACGTGTCCATACGCTCCGCCCAGTTGAATCGCAATCGTATTTGCCGCCGGATTTCTATCCACATAAGTCCTGCCACCAGTCGAAGGTACATAATATCCAGAAGCGTTTACATAATTATATGCGTGTCCACCCCAAGTATTCGTAATCCCCCATTTTTCGTAAGCCTTGTAGCTTGCATAGCTAGTACACTGGCAGACTGCCCCACCATAAGCTGAATACCGCACGTTATCCTGTGGGCAGTTGTATCGGTACGGATAAGTATTGTTAGCACCCCAAGCTCTCGCACCATAACCCACTGTATTAGATGGTGGCGTCCAAGCCAGAGCCTTGAGCTGTTCTTCCCAGTAAGAAGCCAGCGCCGTCGCATCATTAGCACTCTTTTCGTATTCAGACTTCAAAACTTGTTGGTCGGATTTTTTCGTCGCCACCAGTCTCCGGTTTTCCTCGCTTATCGCTAGAGCCTTTTCGGCTTCTTCTTTTTGAGAATTTAGCTTTTCTTTGATTTCTTTAATTCTCTCACTCGCCGCCGTGATTTCTTGCTTTGCTACGTCTTCGCGCGCCTGTTTCTCAGCATAATCCGAAATCGTCTTACTTCCAGCCAAAATCGTAATCGGCTCCGAATCTCCACTAAAATGCATGTTTACCAGCATCTCGGCAAGCGCCGCCTGAGTCTCCGACAGCTTCTTTTCGTTCGCTTCAATCTCGGTATTTAATTCTGCCACCTTGGCCTCATTTGCCGCAATCTCTGCACTTAAATTATTAATCTCTGCGTCTAACTGCGAGATCACTTGATTCACCGACTCAGCTTTGTCAGTATATTGTTTCGCCTCACTTTGATTAGCCTGCATATTAGCCTTTGCCGCTTCGCACTCCGTATCGCCAGACTTACAATTATACGCATCCACCTTTGCTGCAGTCACTACGACCAACCCCAAAAAAGTGAATACAAATACATATCCAAAGATCTTCTTCAAAAGGTTTTTGTCTTTAAGCATTACCATAACTCCATGATACCATAACCACAATCAAAAATCAAACTAGATTTTGCAGACTTGCAAATGAATGTAGTTATGCTAAAATAGAGTTATGATTTTGCTCGATTCTGTAACAAAACTTTATCCTGGTGACGCCAAGCCGGCGCTTGATAATGTTTCTCTGCATATCGAGCCAAATGAATTTGTATTTCTAGTAGGTAAATCTGGTGCGGGTAAATCTACTCTCATCAAGATGTTAACGAAGGAAGAAGTCCCGGATTCTGGCAAGATCGTCATTGGCGGAATTGATCTAGACTATGTTAAGAAGCGCCACATCCCAAGCTATCGTAGGAGGCTTGGAGTAGTATTTCAGGATTTTAAACTTTTGCCACGACGTACTGTATATGAAAACGTTGCATTCGCTCTCGAAATCATGGGGATGAGCGGCCGAGAAATCCGCAATACCGTACCAAAGGTACTTGAGTTAGTAGATTTATTACCGCAAGCCAAAAAATTCCCAGATCAGCTTTCTGGTGGACAAAGACAGAGAGTGGGGATTGCGAGAAGCGTAGCCAGACAGCCGAAGATTTTGATTGCAGATGAGCCTACCGGGCAGCTAGACAAATTAACGACCAACGAGATTATCGACTTGCTCAAAAAGATTAATGATTTTGGCACGACCATCCTTGTGACGACTCACAATGAAAACATAGTCAATGATCTAGGTAAGCGCGTGGTGACTCTTAAAGACGGTCGCATCGTTAACGATCAAAAGAATAATGGTGTTTATAAATTAGACGAAACCCCAATCCCAGAAAAACCTGAAAGGGTTATCCAGGCACCAGGCCATGCCTTAAAGAAACCAGTCGCAGAAAAGACCCCGATTTCAAACAAAGTCACAGAAAAAACTCCAGTGAGAACTCCAGAAAAATCTCCAACTCCAAAAAAGATTCTGACCCTAGAAGAAAAGAAACCAGCCGAAAAGAAAAGAAAAATCACCAAATCAAATGTAATATAGGCAAAACAAAATGAGCAAAGACAAAGAACTAAAGAAAATTTCCAAAAAAGGTCTGAAAACCATGCAGAAATCGCGGGGGCATCATCCTCTACGTAATGAAGGCCGCGTAGTGAAATACGGCGCCAAAGGTTTTATGCGTAATTTTTGGTTATCTTCTGCTTCTACTATCGTAATGGCTATTACCATGATTATACTTTTTGTGACTATTGTAGCCAGCGTGATTCTGACCAGCACCGCCGAAATAATGCGAAACAAAATCGATATTACGATTTATCTGAAGCCGGGGACGTCGGACTCGGTACTAGAGCAATTGACGGATATCATCTCGGAAGATAAAAATATCAAAAGTGTAACTACCTTGAACTCTGAGCAAGAGTACGCGATGCTTCTAGAAGAGAATTCTGAAAGCGACATCACGAACATCTTTGATGAAGACATGGAAAAGATAATGATTTCTAAATTGCAAGCCACTATGCGCATCAAAGTTTACAATATTGACGATATTGAAAGTATTAAGACTTTGGTAGAAAAAAATCCGTTATTCCAGGACTATCTAGATGATGAAATGTCGCCGACTTATGATGTCAATCAAGCAGAGATCGCTACTATCTCTTCTTGGGCACGAATCGCTAGGACTGGCGGAATTATCCTGGCGGCGGTATTTCTAGTAATTTCGGTTCTCATCGTGTTTTCGACTATCCGAATGGCGATTTTCTCTCGCCGCGAAGAGATTTACATGATGAAGTTAGTCGGTGCAGATAAAGGCTTTATTCGTGGGCCATTCTTAGTAGAAGCAGAAATCTGCGGATTAATCGCTGGGGTGGTAGCTGGAATAGTTTGCTATTTTGGATTTAGTTTTATGGCACCAAAACTATCTGGTTATGGCATCGATGTCAGTACTATTACTAATGTTATGGAATCAAATCAGTTGATTTTGGTATTCTTAGTATTTATCGCAAGTGGCCTCTTGATCGGAAGAATCGCTTCTGGTCTTGCCGTATCAAAATATCTCCACAAAGCCTAGCATATAAGTACTTGACAAGTTATACTACTAAAAGATATAATAAAATTAGATGAGGTAATCACTAGGAAATTGCCTCTAGGTTGGGGATTAGGTCTTAGGACCTAATCTTTTTTCTTCGGTTGCTTGCTCTTTTTGCCGAAATTCAATATGATGAGTGCGATTTGCGTTAACCCGCTTTTCTTATACCACACCCAAGCTCAGTTTTCAACCCCCACCCCCATTGTCAAACTTTATAAAATTTCTAGCAAAAATGAGGAGCCTGGTCTTGTATTTCTGCTGAAGTTTTCCGTACAAAAAGAGGCTGGTTGTCCCGTCAATAGAACTTGCCAGCTCTTAATCGGGATCTATTGTATACACTGAAGTATCTTTAGTATCCCTATACTTCTATTATACTAAATATAATCTCTTATGTCAACAATATTGCCATTCTTTCTGATTACTAGATATGTACCAGATTTTCTTCTCCTCTTTTTAAAACAATCGCGGATTCGTCCGATAGCTTTTTCTTCATACATTTTACATCTTCTTAAATCGATTATAAGACTTACGGACTGTTTTCTAGCGCCGTGTATACTATTATGAATCGTACATTTTCCGTCACCAATTGGACTTTTTAGCTCCCATGTCTGCCCTTTTATCAATAGGTCTGGGCTTTTTAGTGATGTAGGTCTTAAAAACACGATGTCGCATTTAAAATATTCGGCTACAAGCTCTGAAGCTGACATTTCAAAATCGTACGGTTTATCTTTTTCTAATGTTTTAGTGATTACTTTATATTTAGTTTTCATAATAGCTCAAAAATCCTTATATTAATTAATAATGTTTTTAAGCTATACAAACTATTCCACATATTATACTATAATAAATTCAAAATTTCAAACTGCATATATTGTCTCATAGCCTTTGCAGCATAAAAAGAGGGGCTTGACTATTCTCGAGATGCGCGGTAGAATATTAGTAGGTTTTGTTATTTGTCCTTCTTATGAGGGACAAATTTCAGTTTTCAACCCCCACCCTCACTTCTTACCACAAGCATTATAATAATAGTAGGGCGTCCAAGTCGCCCCGACTCAAAGGCCATAGAATTATCATATACCGGCGAGTCGCATTAAAAATGAGGTGGAGGTCAGGGACACGCTTCAAGTATTGGAGTTAGAAACGCTTCTTTCTATCCCAAGGGATAGAGGAATAACAAGTTGTTCCTTACCTGGACTGCAAGTCCACAGGTAGACTATACCATCAGCGTTCGCACTCCCGGACAAATCAAATAAAACCGTAGCGTTTAGCCCAGTCGCAGGCGGCAACTACAACGGCGGTACGCTGAACAATACCGGGAATGGGAACTGGTGGTCTAGCAACGCGAATGGGGGTACTAATCGCTGGAACTTGAAATACAATAGTTCCTACCTGTATACGAAATACAATAGCCGCTACAACGGCTTCTACGTCCGGTGTGTCCGCGCGTAGTAGTAGGAGTATACTCGCTCTCTCAGCACTCCACCTCATAATGATTTGCGCTGAATCATAAAAGCCAAATCAGAAAGCCGGTCTCGTAAAAGGACCGGCTTTTTATGGCTCTCAGGCTTTATCGTCCCCAATTCTATCCAATTCTATCATTCCAAGACTCTAGTTCCAGTCTTCTCAAACTTTCCCCAAAAGTCCAGCGGCAGTCCTACGCTCTCACAAATACCATAGAGGCATTTATAATGTTTCATGTTTTTCATATGCCCCACATAAGAAACCAAAGTATCCTCATTGTGCGCCCCATGCGCATATTTATAAAAAGCCGTTCGCGCATTTTTGATTAGCCTTTTGCCTGGATGAATCACATTTGGATACACTACTACACCCAGAAACGGCACACCATTATTTACTGGCTGCACCCGAGTTTTCCTCGGATGTAAAGTCAATTTCAAGGTCCTAAGAAATCTCTCGATGCTTTTGACATCCGTAAGCGCCCTAGGGAGCTCATCTTCCGTTACTAAAATATAAAAATCATCCACATACCGCCCATAACGTTTGTATTTTAGTGTAGAATGAATGTATCGATCAAGCATATCTAGATATATATTAGATAGAAGCTGCGAAGTCAAATTCCCAATCACAATTCCGACCCCCTTCGGCTGTTTCAAAAGAGATTTATTGTCTGGCATATATCGCCAATCCTCCGGCCAACCTTTCAGCCGCGCACCCTTTACCGGATCATCCATAATCACTTCACGCAAACAAAACTTCAGCATAGAGTACATCAACCCTTTGTTACCTTCAAATTGTTTATCTAGCCCCCACATTGCCCGTTTATACAGTCTTTTACGATCCAGACTCATGAAGAATCCTTGTATATCCATAGTAATCACATATACTTTCTTCCCAGTCCGCATCGCCGAGCGAATATGATGCTGTAGCCTTTCATAACCCAGCTTCGTACCTTTTCCCTCACGGCCAGAATACGAGTCATATATAAAATGCCTATCCCACCAGTCATAAATCATCATATAGATAAAATGATGTACCACTCTATCTCTAAACGATGCCGCAAAGATTTCTCGTATCACCGGATTGAACACCACGTGTGCTGTCCCCCGCATCGGTTTGTAGACGCCCTTTTTTATCGACTCTACAAGTAGATACAGATTTTCAAAATCATTCACTTCAAATTTGTGCTCATCAAAGGTCTTTCTCTTGCCGCCTTTCCTAGCTTCAAGATATGACACAAAAAAATAAAAATATACCTCGTTGTCTGGATCACGCATCCAGTCGAGGTCTTCTTCTGCAATTAACTTCATTATGCCACCTTATTTTTATCTGTTTTAAATTCTTTTTTTAGCCTTACCACCTTTTTGTCTACTTTTTCTTCCGGATCGTAGTATAGCATTTTGCCTTTAACCAAGAGTTTTAGCTCCGAAGCCAGTTTCCCTAGTCTAGCCACGCTTGATGCTTCAATCAAGTTTAAATCTATAAGCGTAGACAGTCTATCAAAGAAAGTGTCGATATTTTTTATCATTTGCAATGCCGCTTCATGCGTATCCATATCTCCATGCGCCATTTGCGAATAAAATTCCGAAAGATTCAACACTGGGTCGAGGACTCTATTCTGCAAAACTTCCCTATCAGCCCTCGGAAGTTTCATCATTTTATGGTAAGTCGTAGTTTTGAGCGTCAGCACCTTGCTATGGATATCCGGAAACAGCACTTCACTATAAATAATTTTATTCAATTGTTGGCGTTCATCACGATGCGCTTCAATCAAATTTTGGATATCATCGTCAGTATATATTCTATTTAATTTAAAATAGACAATGTCGTCATTGTCGTTCTTGCGTTCCACCCTATTAATGTCTCTCTCAGCAAGCAAAACTGTCAGTTTTTCCAAATTCGCAATCGACACCATCCCGCGTTTGAATTTATAGTCCCCAAGGTCAAAATCCGGTTTCAGTTCAACATGAGGTCGCCCAATCATTGGCGCTATTTCATAAGCATAAATAATCGCAGATTTCCCACCCATATGATAAAATTTCTTCTCCTTACCTGGAACTTTACCGTCCGAAGCCAAAAAAAGCACCAAATATTGGTGGTTTCGACTTTCCGCTTCAAAGGCGATTTTCTTTCTAGCATAGTAGTCTGCGTAAAATCGCTTTTTCTCGGCCGCGGTAAGACCGCGACCTCGATGGTTGGGATTTAGACTCTCCTCTGCCATCATTTTACGTACTTCTTTTTTACTTAAATTTTTAGAATCCGACATTTTTTATTATTTCTTTTTTTCTTACTGTGTTATTTTATTGCTTATCGTTTACTAGGTCTAGCCTCCATCGGGGCCGCCGGTGCCGCTGGCACACGGCGGCGTTTGCTCCGGTGGAGGTCTGAGAGAGCGAGTATACTCCTACTACTACGCGCGGACACACCGGACGTAGAAGCCGAGGTAGCGGCTATGGTAGTGCGTATACAGGTAGGAACTAGTGTATTCCAAGTACCAGCGATTAGTACCCCCAGTCGCGCTGCTAGACCACCAGTGCCCATACCCGGTATGGAGCAGCGTACCGCCGTAGTAGTAGCCGCCTGCGACTGGGCTAAACGCTGTTTTGTTAGATGCCGCTGCAGAAATCTCTGAATGGTTTGGCAATCTCCAACCACTTGGACAGACTGAGGAAGAAGCTTCGGTAGTATTGTTGTCTCCAGTAATCGTGCCAGCGGTTGCAGCTA
>JAEEGL011649558.1_pt1 | contig 12711 bp, 10 predicted proteins | sample 9134231 | NCBI WGS metagenome assembly JAEEGL01 (sample SAMN16246548, study PRJNA631951) | gut metagenome | biome: gut microbiome; feature: rumen; material: fiber-attached | host: Bos | place: Iran: Karaj | collected 2018-10 | reverse complement strand
GCAGAGGGATACTCCGCATTCATCAACGGAGGTACGGTGATTGCCGTTGGCGGCGGCATGCAGGCCATATCTTCTTCATCCAAACAGGCCTGCATCGCCGTCAGCGCATCACTGGGCACCACCGTTGGCGTGCTCGACGGCACCACCGCCATCCTCGGCTACACCATGCCCGCCAGCAACAGCGGCACGTCGCTGATGATCTCCTCGCCCGCGTTCAAGACAGGCTCCGCCTACACCCTCCGCAGCGGCTGCACCCTCGACGGCGGCACCTCGTTCTACGGCCTCACTACGGGCTGCACCATCGGCAGCGGCACGCAGAGTGTCAGCGCCACCGCCTCCACCTCCGTCAGCGGCTCCATGGGCGGCATGGGCGGCGGCTTCCGTCCCGGCGGCTGGTAAACCGCACACCGGGGTCAGTCCCTATTGTGCGATTTGGATATAAAGAACCCACGGGAACATATATCGTGGGTTCTTTATTCTTTTCAGAAACTTGCCAATGGGAATGGTTTCGGATAATTTTATCAGATCCGTTTCTTTAATTTCTCAGGATTCATCCGCATATCCCAGATATCTACGATGTGAACTGTATCAGACGAAGGATAATAGACGTAAACCAACTTGAAGTTCTTCATCATGATGGCACTCCTATATAGACGTCGCTTATTTAGGACAAATGGCTCCGGGGTATAGGATTCAGGATAGCGTCGAAGTCTGGCTTCTATTTTGTTTACCCAATTCATCCATCGTTTAGCCGTGGTTACACCAAACTCCTGCCGAGCATAAGCAATATGGTCTGCTAAAAGAAATTCCGCTTTTTCTTCCAAATTATCTTAGCCATGGGAATATTTTGAGGAAATCTTTGTGCATTTGTTCCGAAGTGACCCATTTCTCTGGGTCTTCAAAACCAGCTTCAAGACAACAGCAGCCTCTTTTGCAAGATTGTAAAGTATATTCAATATGAATTAATCAAACCGAAACTGCCTAAAAACGCCCTAAAATGGGGCCTTGGACTTTAGACGGACTAAAGTGGGATTTTACCCTAACTAAAGTCCAACTTTACCCTAACTAAAGTCCGGGTTTACTTAGGGGTAAATTCCGGTGGTGAGATGTCGACAACAACATGTTGATATTTTTTATTGTTGCGACAGTTATATTAGTCACTAAGTAAGAAAGTCACTTGTAGACAAGAAGCGACACGATGCTGGCAGGAAGCGAAGATTCTTATTAGAACTTAATTTATTATTAATAAATATACTACTATAATTACTATTATATCTATCCCTCTTCTCCCACCTTTAAAAACATTCCTGTCTACAAGTGACTAAGTGACTTTCTTACTAACCAACGATCTTACTTCCCTGTTCCATTCTAAAAAATATCGCCAAAGATTTGGAACTTTCAGAATTATTGCCTATATTTGCACCGTCAATATAATGTTGAACTCTAAAAACTAAATCGCTTATGGTAACATAACATAGCAAAAAGAAAAGAAATACGTTGAAGCGTCCGCTGAATCTTGTTATTCGAAATCTCCCAATATTCGAAAAACTATCAAGACAAAGTAGATGGTTCACGCCTCAGGGCGTGGGCATTACTCGTTGAAGATAGTTGGGTGTTTGGGAGAACCTCGAATAACGTAAGCGAAGTAAATTGCTCACGTTTTATTTATGTCTTTATTCTAACAATTATTAACTTAAAACTTATTTTGATTATGATGCTTATTAACATTGCTTTTTTCTTAGTTGTTGCTGCCATCATTATAGCAGTAGTAAAGCCAAATTCAAAAACAGATGTGTGGCTTTACAGTATTATCGTTCCTGTAGTGCTTGCTTTGGTGATAGCCATTGTAGAAGCATCTCTATCTGAATCTAGTTGGAGCTATAGCAATAAAATAGCTGCCTCTATCGGTGGCAGCTTTGTCTCTGTTGTAGTTTCAATTCCAACTATATATGTCTATCTAAAAAAGAAATTAGAAACTGGTGAGCAATTCAAGTTCCCCAAAGGACTTATTATTTCGATTATAGTTTTAATAGTCCTTGGACTGTTTTCAGAGTGGGGGAATTATTATCGTGAAAAGGCTATGACACAAAATGGTAATAAACAAATTGAAGATAATGAATTTGTAAGCCAAACAAAGAAAGATGCAAGAAATCTCATACAAAAGGAGGTTGAATCGACTAACAGAAAATTACCAATTACAGAAGCAGGCTTTACATTTGACTATTTAGAGATAAAAGATGATGTTTTAATTGCCCATTTTTCTATTGATGAGAATGAATTGAATTTTGATGATTATATACAACATCTTGATAAATATAAATCAACTTATTTTAAACAATCAACTGGTCATAATCCGAGATTTGTAAACAATCTATTAGTGTCTGATTATGGTTGGACTTTGGTTTTGAATGGAATTAATACAGGAAAGACAAAAACTATATCATTGTCAGCCAAAGAACTAAAAGAAGTTGCAAGAAACATGTAAATGCTTACTTCACTGACACTTTGTGAGTTTAAACTTAATTGAGTATTTCATAATTATTTTCGGTAATATTTGCATTTGTTGGAGATTCTTTATATCTTTGCAGCAACAAATAGTATTTAATTATGGATTACATTGACTTACCCCCCTCGTTTATCTACAAAGCAAAAACTGACATCAGCGATTTCCCTATAAGCGTTGACCAATCCTTGGAGCGTGAATTTTTCAATTTGCTCAAACGCCGACCTTTCATTCATGAAAGTGAAGATGCACCCCAATATGTGCTTGCAATTTATAACAATGCATGTTATATCTGTAGGCTCATTGTTTTGGAGAAGAATCCGACACTATATCTCAAAAAATATATGAAGATTGCTTCGGATAATCACAAAGACATCTTATGGGGGAATCATATGCTGCCTGCAACGATGGCTTTGGTATACAATTGGATACGAACAGAACTTTTTAAATCTGCTCAATCGTTTTATTCAGGTATTCACGAAGAGGAGCGTAAAGAATTCATAGAAGATGTTTTAAATACCTTTCAAGATTGGGATTTAAAAGGTGCGTCAATAGGAAAGGAAGACTTTTATGGTTTGATTATTGACACTAATCTTCATAAGACTCATATGGGTGATTGTGATTTCGATATGCGTGATATTAAAGAAATAATAGAATCTCCAGATGCCTATCCAATTGATATTGTTAAAGGAATTGACTATATTCTAGACCTAATCTCCGATGGTTTATATGATACAAAAGCGGAAAGCATATGTTATTTGTTGAGGATGCAATATTTTTATGAAAACAATATTTATGTTGGACTTGATCATAATTCTAATCGTGCCTTGATGAAAATAAAAGAACTGATAAAACAATTAGAGGCAAAACCATCGAAAGAAGAAAAACCAGAGTTATCTTTTTTGACGCCCCTTGATTATGCACAGACAGACGACACCTACCCCCAGGATAGTCAAATGGGGGAAAAAGACATAGAAAAGGAGAAGATAGAAATTGCGGATTCTAATTATGATGAAGAAACTGAAACATTATATCTAAATAATAACTCAAATAATACCAACAAAGGATCTAAAAAGAAAAGGACAGGTCGTCCCAAAGCAAAACCTTTTGAAGAATATATAAAAAAAGATGCTCCAGAAGGCTTTATGCATGTGTTAGTGGAAATGATGGAAGGAAAAAAGGGAAAGGATGCTGCTCTAATAATAAAGGCATGTACTGGCTATTGGATTGATTCGCCTGAAAATAAAAGCGTGGTCGATAGATTTCCGAGTGTAAAGTCCACTTCATATAATAATGCAATGGGAAACCCAACCCTTTTCAGTAGTGAGCAAATAGATAATGTCAGGAAAGAATTTGAACTAAAACTGAAAAGAAAATAAGAAACGATCTGCTTTAAAAGCGGAATAAATAGTTTAAAAACGGAATAAACTCCACCCATAGTTTATTCCGCTTTTTTCTTTTGGATTACACAGTGTTCTTGCATAACTTTGCACCGTGAAGTTAGATTTCGAGGCGCATTTTTGTAGTTGTCGCCTGTCTGGAAGTAAACCTTCCCACGCAATACCGGTTACGTGTGGACACTTAATGTTCAATCTCCTAAATAAAAAGAAACAAGAAAATGGAGACGAAATTGTTAAAGGTAGTAGAACAAACAAATATGATCTACGTGCCATCAAAAAAACAAGAAGGCGGCCAGTTGGCAAAGTGTTATATCAGACTTCGCGAGCTGGGCGGACAGTACGAGAACGAGTACGTGTGTGCGGTTTTCGGTAACCTCGCAAGTTGTGTGTTTAACGAAGGTGATCTGGTGGTGGCTTCGCTACGATTCCAGACGCACGAGGCGAACGGACAATATTATCAAGACATTGTAGTTAATGACCTTATTAAATTATCAAAGTAATATGGCTCAGAAAAATGTAAATAATCAGCCCAAGCTCCGCCGTGTGCGGGGCACGGGCATTTACGAGGGCGACGAATTCACATTCAAGCCTTGCGAACAGGGCGAACCTGCCCAGAGAAATGTCAAAGCCGTGAAAGGGGCCAAGACCTACGAGACTTCCTCGGAGAAGAAGCCCCTGAAGGTGGCGTATCTGACTTGCAGTGCCGATAGTGCCGATCCTTATACCGAGTACATCAGTCAGCTGGATAGCCTCGGCATTAAGCCCCAGACCAAACAGCAGTTGCCTGAGAGTCAGCGGTTGGTAGACGAAGGGGGCATGCAGGTGTATCTCAATCAGAAACAAGGTACGCTGACCTATCAGGGCTGCATCGACCTCGGCAAGACATTGAACTGGCAGAGCGACGTGATGCGACAATTGCAGATCATTGTCCGCACGCTGCCCATACACGAGAAATTCAAAAAGATTATCAACAAAATCAGGAAAGGAGTACTGAAATGAGATTCACTTATCAAGACAACGTTGAGCAGCCAACCAAGGAACTGGTTGCCCAGGTGCTGAAGGACTTGACAGAGGCTCCTGACACAAACACACTCATCGACGAATACCGCCAGTTGAAGCGCAAGATGGCCGAGGCTCAAGCCAGTGAGGCAGTAGACAAGTTTGTAGACGAAATGAAAGAGACTCAGGACTACAAAGAGTGGTTGGCTGAAGGTCTACGAAAAGACGAGAAGCGTCGCAAGAAGCGCATTCCCGACAGTGATCTGAAACGAGTGGCTCTGTTCATCCAGCAGAAAAAGAACTCGCTGTCCGCCGTGATTCCTACAGCCTATTTCACAGAGAGCACAGACCGATGGAAGCGTACTGCTCTTTGGCGCGTACAGGCCAACGGGTATCTGACGGGGTTAGCTGTGTTGGATGCCGACCATGTGGCCGATCCTGAAGCCATCATTAAGGGATGGCTCACCCGCGAGGACTTCAACGATCTGGGCATACTTTGGATATTCATTACACCATCAGGCGAAGGTGTCAAGGTGGTGTTCAAGGCCCGCGAGGACTGGGGCAATCTTCAGGATAATGCCTACGAGATGGCAGAGACCCTCGGTGTGCTTGACTATGCCGATGGCCAGACTAAAAACTCTGATCATGCCCACTTTGTTCCAAAGGCCAGTGATGTGAAGTTCATTGACTGGGAGGAACTCTTCTCTTATGAGAATCCTGCCTATGAACAGCGTTATGGCGAGGCCTACCGCCGAGGTGAGTCGGAGCCCACACAGCCCAAGTGGCAGGAGTTCGAGCGTCAGCGTAAGGCATCAAGGAAGCGTGACACGACAGCCGGGAAACCGGCCGTCGTAGCCACTGCCGAGCCCAAGTCTGTTTCGACACCTGTTGAACTGACGGAACGCGATGAGGCTATTATCAAGGCCCTCAATGAGTATTACCCAGACAGTCTGCCCGAGGGTCAGAAACATCCTACGTTCACAGAAGAGACATCCCATTGGTTGTGCTGGGTGTCGGACAATAATCCTGAGAAAGCCATCGTCATGGCTCTCCGTCTGAATTGGGTGATAAACTGGAGTAATCGTCAGCCTAACGAGATAGAGGATTTGATTCAGTCTGCCTCAAAGAAGAAGATGCTGACGCGCTGCCCCAAGGCTCTCAAGGAACTGCTTCAGAAGGCAGGCATCGACAATGACGCTTCGCCAGCGTCGGGTGGTGACGACGATCTGCCTTTCAATGAGTGGATAGAGCGGATTCGTGGTCTGTTCGATGTCTATCCCTGCGTCCGTGAGATCTGCGAGCCTCATCCCGAGAAGCTTTGGCCTTTCCTGCTCTTTGCTGCTGCAGCTTTCATAGGTACGGACATGACGCTCTGCTACTGGTATTTCTACGATGATCCCGAGAAGAAACGCAGGTTGAACTACAATGTCCTGGGTATTGGCGACCCTGCTGTAGGTAAGGCTCCTCTGGAACGCATTGAGGCCTTGCTGACAGAACCGATGGACCAGTCGGACCAGTTGGCCAACGATGCCATCAACAACTACAAGGAGAACTCGCTGGCGAAGGGTGCCAACAAGGATAAGGAGGGCAAGCCCAAGGTCATCGTCCGCAAGCACGGAGCCCGTACCTCGAACAACGTGTTTATCAACGACATGGTGAATGCCTGGGTTGAGGTGGATGGCGAGCGGATGCAGATGCACATGCTGACTACCGACTCGGAAGCCTTGAATAGCATCAAGATGCAGAAGGGTGGCCAGTGGATTGACAAGAACATCATGGAGATCAAGGCATGGTCGAACGAGAAGGATTCGCAGCAATATGCCAATCTGGATTCAGTGTCTGGCCCCTTCTACGTGTATTGGAACCTTGTCAGGACTTGTACCCCTCCGGCCCTCAAGGTGCTCGTGAATGAGCGGAATTTTGGTTCAGGTTATCCTCTGCGATTGTATGCCATTCCTGTTCCTGACAAGGGCTTCGACATGATTCCTCTGCGCCGGAAAAGCCAGAAGGCCCTTGATTCCAACGAGGTCATCCGTCAGTGGGGCTATCGCATGGACAAGCGTCAGGGTGAGTTGCCTATCTGGCCTCTCGTTGAACATGCTTGGAACTGGACTAACGACCACATGGAGATTGCTGCTTTTAATGATGACAAGGCCGACCGTATGCTGCTGAAGCGTTGTTCGGTCAATGGCATTTGCATCGCAGCCCCTTGGGTTGATATGCGCCATTGGGATGAGCGTGAGAAGACGGGTACCTATGAGCCTGACGACACTGATATGGCCCTGCTGGATTTGGTGCTTGATATCCAGTATCGCACACAGCGCCACTATTTCTATGAACTGGCACGTAATTACTTTGATGAGCAGACCAAGGACTCTACCACGTTCCGTCGTCGCACCACTCGCTTCGAACAGTGCTTCCTGCGACTGCCTGACGAGTTTACCACAGACCAGTTTACCAGCGTCTTCGGCTATGCCAATAATCGCTCTGCCAGTAAGACTATCGACCGTCTGCTGAAAGACAAGGCCATCGAGCGTACCAAGCGCGGTGAGTATCGTAAACGTGTTCAGAGCATCGGCTAAGTCAGAAAGTAAGAAAGTCACTTATAGACAGGAATATCTCACAATAGGGGCAATCCTTATTGTGAGATTTTTATTGATATTTTATTAAAAATAATTGGAAAAATGTTTGGTAGTTTCAGAAATTATTTGTACCTTTGTAGTATAATAATAAAAGCGGGAGGCGGTGACCCGGAGTAGTTCGCCGCATAAGATCTAATACCATAAAAAACACAACAAAATGGCAAGATCAAACATTCCCATGGTCATCAACCTTCGTCAGAACACGAATGATGACTCAACGGCCTTCGGCAAGTGGTTCGCCGAGGTCGACAGTAAAGAACCGCTGAACCTGAAAGGTCTGGCAAAGCACATGATGGAGCACGGCAAGATCTCCTCTGAGGAGATGTGTAACCTGGTGCTGGGTGAGATGGTGAAGTGCCTGGTACACCTTCTTCGTGAAGGTCAGCCCGTGAAGCTCGACGGCTTCGGCACGTTCTCTCCCTCTGTGGACGGTCAGGGCAACGGCAAGAACGACATCGAGACGGCCGTGGCCAGCGGTGCCGACGCGATGATCAACGGCATCCGCATCAACTTCACGCCGGAGAACACCAAGGGCGAGCAGCTCACCTCGCGTGCGCTGAAGAAGGAGTGCGTCTTCGAGTGGGGCTACGTGGTGCAGAGCGTCATCCGCACCGTCGGCGGCAAGCAGAAGCGCTTCCAGAACAAGACGCCGATCTGCTACGTGCTGGCTCCCGAGGCGGACGGCAATGGCGGTGGTAATGGCTAAGCCGTGAGAAAAGCGGTTGTTCAGACCACCCCGCCCTGACGGGCACCCCTCCTAACTCAGGAGGGGAAACAAACCGGACGGGACTCGCATCACGAGAGGATGCGGGTCCTGTTTTATTATGATACAGCTGTAAAACTGAAGGCGAGCAGGGTGAGGTCGTCGTTGGGTTCTGCGCCGTCGCGGAAGCGGTCTGTGTCGGCTTTCAGAGCCTCTACGATGTCGCGGCAACTGCTGGCAGACAGCGAGGTGAGCAACTCGACGATGCGTTCGTCACCATATTGCTCCTGCAGACGGTTCTCGGCTTCATTGAGCCCGTCGGTATAGAGCAGCATCTTACGGTCGCTCAGGTATTCTATTTCCTCACCTTCATATTCCAGTCCCGGCCATAATCCGATGGGAGCATTGGGAACCACGTCGAGGAACGAGTACTGGCCGTCGGCATTGCCGATGAGCGGCGGGTTGTGCCCGGCGTTGCAGTATTCCAGCCGACGGAGTTTCAGGTCGAGCCTACAGATGAACATGGTGACGAACATGCCTTCCTCATTGTTCTCGGTCAGTTCGTAGTTCAGTCGGGTGGCTATCTCTGCGGGTGTCTTTCCCGTCAATGCCAGTGTGCGGAATCCGCGTGTGGCTATGGCCATGAAGAGCGAGGCGGGCACGCCCTTTCCGCTGACGTCGCCGATGCAGAAATACAGTTTGTCGTCGAGTATGATGTAGTTGTACAGGTCGCCACCAACCTCCTTGGCCGGCGTCATCGAGGCATACATGTCGAGACCGTCAATTTCCGGAAATGCGCTGGGCACCATCGACATCTGGATGTTGCGGGCAATGCGCAGTTCACTCTCCATGCGCTCCTTGGCGGTGGTGGTTAGCTCCAATTGTTCGTAAGCTACCTTCAACTGGTCATGGGTATCCTTCAACTGATCATGAGCCTTTTTCATACGGGCTTGCGACCGTTGGCGCAAGAGGATGTAGATGAGGAGGAAAACGATGAGCGTTGTCATGCCTATGAGTCGGCCGATGTGGCGCTGGCGAACGTAGCGCTCGTTCTCTGCCGTTATCTCCAGTTCCTTCTGGTGTACAGCCGCCTCTTCCCGGGCTTCGGCGTTGCGCGAAAGGGTGATGGCCGAGTCGAGCCGTTCGGTGATGGCCATGCTCACGGCACGGGCGGTGTCTATTCGTCCAGCCTTCAGATTGACTTCATATTTCCTCAGTAGCAGCTTCTGTATCATCTCCAGCGAATAGCTGGTGCCGTACTCCTTCGTCCATTCATCCAAGCTTCTGAAGTTGTCGGCGGCATCCTGCCAGCGTCCTGCCAGTCGCAGATAGTCGCTGGCCAGTAACTTGCCCTCTGCCGACCAAAAGTATTTTGTCGTCCGGAACTGCTTGTACGCCTCGGCGGCTTCATCCTTGTGTCCCAACCCCTCCAGGGCCCTAGCCAGATAGATGTTGTAGCGGGCTCGCTGTCTTTCGGTATAGTCGGGGCGAGCGTCGGCCTGCTTTTCGTATCCGTCGATCAGTTGTTTCAGACGGTCGAGCCATAGTTTGGCCTTCTCATAGTCTGCTATCTCAAGATAGTTGTAACTGATGTTGGTCACACCTACGATGGCATCGCGGTAGCTCACGGCATTCTGATGTTTCTTGATGATGTTGAGATGAGAGCGATAGCCATCCTCCATATTCTTGCTGGTCATCGTTTCATCGAGTCCGAAATGGCTCTGACAGCAACCTATGTAAATGAGCATGTTGGTGTATTCGCTGGTGGTGTCGCGCCCCAGGCTTTTCAGCCGTTCCGTAGCGGGTATGGCCACTTTCAGGGCAGCTTCATATTCAGTCCATGTACTCAACAGACCCGTCAGGCGGTTGGCAATGCCGGCATACACCTGCACGTCTTCGTCGCCGGTAGAGTTCTCCACTGCGGCGATACCCGTCTTCCAGTACAGCTCAGCCATGCGCTTATGCATCATCCGGTCGTAGGCATAACCCAGCCAATAGTCGGCCTTGCCCTCGGAAATACTTCCCAGCGGTTTAAGACTGTCCACAAGTTCTATGATGCGCGGATAGTCCTTGGCTATATAGGCCTCGTAGACCATGTTTTCTGCATCTCTGCGCAGCCTTTCCTGTTCTTTGGAGTTGCCTCTGCATCCTGACAGGAACAAGGCGGCGACGACCGTCACCACCAGAGTCAAACTGCGAAGTATGTTTTTGCTCATATATCAGGAGGATAAAGGGTCGCCCCTATGTATTGAATTTATTTCAGCGTGACGGTGCTTTTGGAGACTACCTTCTGTCCCATCGTCTCGGTGGTGGTATCGACCACGATGCTCTTCACCCAGCCGTCGTCCTGGAGTTCGTAGGTGGCGCTCTCCTTATAGTCCATCTTCAACATACCGGACTTCATCAGCTGGTCGATGTTGTCCTTAATCATCTGTACCTGATCGGGAGCACTCTGCTCCACCTGCTTGATGATGGTCTGCTTCATCTCTTCCTCCGTCATGTTGATAGCCGAGTTGGCGATGATGGTCTTGCCGTTGACGAAATACAGGCGCTTCATCTTGATGCCATCCTTGTTGACGAACTCCTCCTGAGCGCCCGTCATGATGGTCTTGCCGTTGAGTGCCAGGGGCGACGTGGCCTCCTGCAAGGTCTGCACGAGGGCTTCGATGGTTAGCGACTCGGACACTTGCTTCTTCAGGGCGTCCTTGGAGACGACACCTGCGAGCTGGGGCACGTCTGTCATCAACTTGTCGATGAAGGCGTTGGCATTGGCGTCGACACCTGCTTTCACCTCGTCAGCGTTCAGGATGTTCTGCACGCGGCCGTCCTTGTCGAGGGCAGCACGCACCACGGAGCCCTTCATCATCTCCTCGGCAGCTGACATGAGCTTGCCGGCGATGTTGCCGGGATCGCACTCCGTCTTCACGTCCGTGCACACCATATCGAGCTCATAACCGTCGGCGGTGGCGTCGGCAATGGTGAATTTCGAGTCGGTCGTCATCTTCAGGTCTCCCTGTGAGGGAAGCGTGATGACGGATTCTGAGACATACGTTTTTACTGTGCCCTTCTCCATTTTCGGGGCTACCTTCATCTGTGCCTGTAAGGCCATGGCGATTGTCAGCATCAGGCTGACGGTCATCAGTTTTTTCATTCCTACAAGAGTTTAGTGTTAATTATTCTGCGTGCAAAGGTAAGCAATATTTTTGAATCTGCAAAAAAATATCGGATTCTTTCGCCGAAGGATTTGGTATTCTCGGAAACTTGTCGTATCTTTGCACCGACGAAGTATGGCTTATCTTAAAATCATAACAATTAACATAAACAATTAAACTGATAAAACTATGATGAAGATCTTGATGATCGGCGGTACGGGCACCATCAGTAGTGCCATTACCCGGCAGCTGGCTGAGAGCGAGCATGAACTGTGGTTGTTGAACCGTGGTAACCGTCAGGCTGAGCTGCCTGCGGGAGTGAAACAGATTGTGGCTGACGTGGAGGACGAGCAGTCGGTGGCGGAGAAGCTGGGCGACATGACGTTCGACGTCGTCTGCGAGTTCATCGGGTTCCTGCCTGAGCAGGTGGCCCGCGACATTCGGCTGTTCAGCGGACGTACGCGCCAGTATGTCTATATCAGTTCGGCCTCGGCCTACAACAAGCCTGCACGCGGCTATATCATCAACGAAGGCACGACGCTGGCCAACCCCCATTGGGAGTACTCGCGCAACAAGATCGCCTGCGAGGAACTGCTGATGAAGCACTACCGCGAGGAGGGATTCCCCGTGACGATCGTCCGTCCGAGCCATACGTATTGCGAGCGCAGCGTGCCCCTCGGCATTCACGGTCTGAAAGGCAGCTGGCAGGTGGTGAAGCGCATGATGGAGGGACGGCCCGTGCTGATACAGGGCGACGGCAGTTCGTTGTGGACGATGACGTGGAATGAGGACTTCGCCCGTGGGTTCATCGGTCTGCTGGGCAATCCGCACGCCATCGGCGAAGCATTTCAGATTATGAACGACGAGACGCTCACGTGGACGCAGATCTATCAGGCCATCGCCGACGCCCTCCGCGTGGAGTTGAAGCCGTATTATGTATCGTCTTCGTTCTTGGCAGACGTCTGCCCGAAGGAGTATGATTTGGAGGGTTCGCTGCTGGGCGACAAGGCGGTAAGCGTGGTCTTCGACTGCGCAAAGCTGAAGCGCGCCGTGCCCGGATTCCAGGCGACGGTCAGGTTTGAGGAGGGTGTGCGCCGCACGCTGGACTACATCTTGAAGCATCCGGAGCTGCAAGAGGAAGATCCCGAGTTCGACAGTTGGTGCGACAAGGTCATCAAGGCGCAGGAAGAAGCAAAGAGGAAATTAAAACAATAGTATCATGAGCCACAGATTACACAGATTCTCACAGAAAAAGAGATTCACACAGATGGAAGAATCACAGAAATTCTGTGATAATCGTTTCTTCTGTGAT
>JAEEGL011301664.1_pt1 | contig 12711 bp, 10 predicted proteins | sample 9134231 | NCBI WGS metagenome assembly JAEEGL01 (sample SAMN16246548, study PRJNA631951) | gut metagenome | biome: gut microbiome; feature: rumen; material: fiber-attached | host: Bos | place: Iran: Karaj | collected 2018-10 | reverse complement strand
CCGAAGGGGTAGAGAGGCTCGTTGTCGACATCCAGGTAATTGCTCGTGAACTTGGTAAACCACTTGGGATTGGGGCGACCCGTGTTCAGGTGGTTGTAGTAGATGGGCACTTGGCCCACATTCTTGGGCATGCTGGCGGTGAGGTGACCACTGGGAGCCACATCGCCAAACACCACATCGCAAATGGCGTCGGCAGCCTCGCTGCCACCGAACCACACATTGAGGATGGTGGAGAAGTTCTCTTTTTCCCAGGTCATGACCGTGGCTCGACCTGAGAAGTTGAGCAGTACTATAGGTTTGCCGGTGGCCTTGAGGGCGGTGAGCAAGTCCTTCTGGGCATCGAGGATGGAAATGTCGCTACGGCTGCTGGCCTCGCCACTCATTTCGCTGGGTTCACCCATGGCAGCCACAATCACATCGGCCTGAGAGGCAATGCGTAAGGCTTCGTCACGCATTTCTTCGGCGCTGCGCGGGTCACGCATTTCGCGGCCGAACATGGTGCTGTTTTTCTCCAGTTCCTCGTCGTAGCACACATTGCAGCCCTTGGCATAGAGCACTTGGGCCTTGTCGCCCACGGCTCGCTGCATGGCTTCGAGCAGGGTGCTGTAGCGGTCGCTGGTAGCAGCCACGCTCCATGTGCCCGGCATATTGGCGCGGGTGTTGGCAAGCGGGCCAACCAGTGCGATGGTTCCTTGTTTCTTGAGGGGCAGCAGGTTGTCGCTGTTCTCGAGCAGCACGAAGGATTCTGTGGCAATGCGGCGTGCTTCGGCACGGTGCTCATTGGTATAGATGTCGCGTTTTGCACGCTTGGCGTCGAGATAGCGGTAGGGGTCGTCGAAGAGTCCCAGTTTGTATTTGGCTTCCAGGATGCGACGGCATGCGGTGTTGATGGCCTCGAGGGTGACTTTGCCCTCCTGGAGCGATTTCTCGAGGGTGCCTACAAAGCCGTCGGCCACCATGTCCATGTCGGTGCCAGCATTCAGGGCGAGTGCCGATACTTGCTGGAGGTCGCCCAGACCATGATTGATCATCTCGCTGATGGCAGTGTAGTCGGTCACTACAAAACCATTGAAGTGCCACATGTCGCGGAGCACCTCGGTCATGAGCCAGCGGTTACCGGTTGCCGGGATGTAGTCTACCGTATTGAACGAGGTCATGAAACTACCAGCACCAGCATCGGCAGCGGCTTTATAGGGTGGGAAATACTCGTTGAACATGCGCACACGGCTCATGTCGACGGTGTTGTAGTCGCGTCCGGCTTCGGGAGCACCATACAGAGCGAAGTGCTTCACGCACGCCATCATGGTGGAGGGGTCGGTGAGGTCGATGCCCTGATAGCCACGCACCATGGCCTCGGCAATGCGGCTGCCCAGATAGGGGTCTTCGCCACTGCCTTCGCTCATGCGGCCCCAACGAGGTTCGCGGCAGATGTCGACCATGGGGCTGAATGTCCATGCGATGCCGTCGGCAGTTGCCTCGACCGAAGCTATGCGCGCCGATTGCTCAATGGCCTGCATATCCCATGTCATTGACAAGGCAAAGGGGATAGGGAACACGGTTTCGTAGCCATGAATCACATCCATGCCAAAGATGAGAGGAATATGAAGTCGGCTCTGTTCAACAGCAATCTTCTGGATTTCGCGAATCGCTTCAACGCCTTTCAGATTGAAGAGTCCACCCACTTGTCCTAGCTTGATTTTACCAGCGATGTCACTGCTCTTGGCTGTTCCGGTAACAATGTCGCCGGTCACTGGTAGATTGAGTTGGCCGATTTTCTCTTGCAAAGTCATCTTGCTCATCAGGTTGTCGATAAACTGATTCATCTTTGCGTCACTGGCAGCCCATGCGCTTGCGGCAAATAAACAGGCAGCCAAAAAGACTGATAATTTTTTGTGTTTCATAGGAGATGTATTTATTTGTTGATTTTTCAGAGTGAAATTAATTAGTCTTAAAACCAAGTTTTGACAGACCATCCTGGATTTCAGGGCAACTCATGAAAAGGTTCCAGAGCAATCCTGAGCGGTAATTCTCGATCATTGGGGCAATCGTGCATTGGTCGATGGCCAGATAGTGGGGGACTACCCAATTGCTACTCTCGCTGAATGCGTCGTAGAAGCCATATTTTCCCCAAATCTTTGGTCCCTTTTTCCAGAATCCTTTCAAAGCATCCATCGACTCTTGTGGGGTATATGGCATTGATGACAGTGCGGCAGTGGGGGTGATGACTCCCAGGTCGTTGCTTGGGCAATGGGCCGAGTAGCCCACGGTCGAATAACTGGCAGTGAGGCCCCAGCAATCTTTGCCATACCCTTTGTAATGCTTGGGATTGGCAACGCAGTAGTCGTAATTGCTCAATGCGTGATTGCGCACCACATTCCAATAGTTGGCGTATTGGTCACTCAGGTTTCGAGGATCAAGTCCTATCCAGCTGTAGTGAGCCCAGAAAAGAGGTCCTCCGGTGGCTTCGGCACCATTGTGCTTCAGTTCCAACGGATGGTTATAGGGAGCTGCTGTAGTGGTTATGCCACCACTTCGTGCCCAGCCTTTGTGATAGGCTGATGCCGGTACTGGATGGGTGGGGGAGGCTGCTGCGAGAATATACACGATGAGGCACTCGTTGTAGCCTTCAAGCGGGAAATTCATTTCCCATGCATAGTTAGGCGACCAATGCCAATAGATGACATCTTGTCCGCCATGCGTGTACCAGTCAAACTCCATATCACGCCACAATGCATCGATTTTAGAGGCAAGAGCTTTTTCGGCTTCGTTGCCGTCTTTGAAATATTGTCGGACGCACAGCAGACCTTGCATCAAGAAGCAGCTCTCGACAAGGTCGCCACCGTTGTCTTTTTCCCCGAAAGGCTTGACTTTGCCTGTGGGTCCATGCAACCAATGGGGCCATACGCCATGGAATCGGTCGGCCTTCGCAAGATAATCCACGATTTTTGTGAGCCGTTTCACTCCTTCGTTACGAGGAATGAAACCTCGTTCGATGCCCACCAAAAGGCCTGCTATGCCAAAACCGCTTCCACCAGTAGTAACCACATCCTGGTCGTTTTGTGGATAATTGTTGTCTAAGTGAATGCGTTCACATGCCAGTCCCGATGTGGGTTCAGCGCCATCCCACATATAATTGAGATGCACTTTTTGAATGTAGTCGAGCAACTGGTCGTCGTTTTCAAAACTGAGCGGTCGTCCAGCGGCATCGGTAGTGCCTGAAGGCTCGTCGCTCGATGTGTTATTGCCAGCTGCCTTGTTACAAGAAAACAAGACAACAAATGCAGTGGCGATGATAATGTATTTTAGTTTCAGCATAGCTTATAGATTATTTGACATAAATTGTTTTAGAAAGTTTACTGCGGCCTGATTCATTTAATGCCTCGATGGCAAATGAATAACTGGTGCCAAGGTCAAGTCCTCTCAGGTCATACTCATTTGCACCATTCACTGTAATGCAATGATACAGCTTGTCGGGAGAGATGCCGTAGTAGATGTTGTATCCATAAGCATCGGGTTGAGCGAGCCAGGTGATCATGGCATTGCGTGGGTCGTTCTTGTCACGAGAAACTTTGAATTTCTTCACTTCGACGGGTGGGATGCCGTTGGCGTTGCCAAAGATGCGCAAATCGCTCAGGCAGAAGTATCCATTGCCTGGCATGTGAAGATTCTCGACTTTTATGAAACGGGATTTGAGCGGGGCGCGGAGCTGCACATAGTCGTGAGGGGTGTCACGGTCGCTGTCGCTCTTGTCAACGACAAGTTGCCATTCTTTGCCGTCGTTGCTGCTCCACACTCTATATTGATAATAAGTGTCGTTGGCGCGATTGTGTTGTAGGGTGTGATGGTCGTAGTAGTTCAACTGAAACGCATTGATGGTCATCACCTTGCCCAAATCTATCGTGGCCCATTCACCAGGATTGCCTGAGGCGGCACTCCAGTAGGTGCGCATGTTCTCGTCGGTAATGCTGCTTGCTGTGAGCGTACTGTCGGTGCTCGAGACGGTGACTGGTTTGCCGAAAGAGAGCAGCATCCAACCTGTGAATCGCTCTGATGGGTATTTCATGTCATAGTCGGCATTCCAGCAGGGATAGTCGCCAAAAGCAGTGTTGCACCACATGATACCGTCGTTGTCGAAGTACACGGGATATAGGCCGATACGGCGTTCGAATTTGTATTTGAGCGAGAGCATGCAGGTACCCACATGCCAGTAGTTGCCGTTAAGGTCGGTAAATGTGCCTCCATGTCCCACACCCTGAACAAACCCACCGGGCTTGTAGCTCATGGGATTGTGCCGCTGGTAGGTGAAGGGTCCAAGTGGGGAATCCCCCACATACACACCGTCGGCATACACCTTGAATTCAGTGCCCGGGGCACCATATTGGAAATAATAAAGCCCGTTATGCTTGGTCATAAACGCCCCTTCCATAAAAGGTTTCAGGGTCACTTCATCGTCGTTGTTCATGCCAAACCGTTCCCACCCGTGCTGCTTGGGCTGGAGCAGCACCAGGTCGTGTATCTTGCTGATGGGGGTGAAGTCTTGACGGCTTATCTGCACGCCTTTCACCGGATATTCATTGCTTGACCCATAATATTCATAAAGTTTTCCGTCGTCGTCTAGAAAAATGTAGGGATCCCATGTCGGGAGGGTGTTGCGCTCAATGGCTCGGCGAAAACGACCGCTTAGGGGTTGGGTGGTGTACCAGATGGGCAGACCTTCGTAGGTAGAACCTGTATAAAATAATGTGTCGCCACACACCCAAGCAGCAGGGGCACATTCATCATCGTCGTGCGGATATCGCTGAAACGAGGCTGGCGTGAAATCCCAGTCGCTCAAGTTCTTGGAGTAGTGGAAGCCGCCTTGATTGGTCGAGAACAGGTAGTATTCACCCTTGTAGGTGAGTCCCATAGGGTCGGCACTTGAGCGAAACGAACCACCATTGCGGGTGTTGTTGTTCCATGGTTCATAGTTGTAACTGATGTTCATGGGGTTGCAGTAGGTGCTCGTGGTGTTGTCGGTCGGGTCGTACCATTGCGTGGCTTGTGCGGCTTTTCGTTCGAGCGCTGTAGATTTGCTGGTCTTGGGCTGCAGTTTTACATTCACTTGGCGTTGCTGGGATAGTCGCTCCATGATGAGCATTTCTTTGCCGGGATAATAGATGCACAACTTGTTGTCGTTGTCGGTTCCGATAATTGAATATCGTCCCTGGGCATCGGTGTTGCAGTGCGCTGGACTGTAAAGCCACATCACAGTCGCCCCTTCGAGCGGTTGGCCATTCTCGTCGGTGACGATACCGGTTACCTCATAGTTGATGACTTCAGGGATATAATAGTCGCTTATTTGCCCTTTTACGACCTTGATAGAATCGGCGGCAACTGGGGTTGAGGTCGCAAGCGCACCGAGACATAGACATGTGAGATATAATCGGTTGAATGGCATCGTTGTGAGTTTTTTAAAAAAAGGGGTGTCGCAGCATCAAGTGTTGCTTGAAGTGTAACACCCCTTGAACTGAATTAGAATAAAAACATGTACTATGATAAGTGCAATGCACTCATGTGTTGTTTATTCGTCTTTCGGAGTATTGGAAAGTGTTTCTACATTCTGAAGCTGAGTCAACGGATAGGGATAGTAGCGCAGGCTTTCGTTCCATCCGCTGAGTTGGCTGCTTGCCTTGCCGGTGCGGCACAGGTCGTTGTAGCGTTCGCCCCATTCGCACACGAGTTCCATGCGGCGCTCGTCAAGAATCTGGTCGACAGTCACATTGCTGAGGGTTGGCATTTTTGCGCGAGTGCGAACTTGATTGAAGGGAGCATCACCATTCTTGTTCTGACGAACCTTGGCTTCGGCATTGATGAGAAGCACATCGGCATAGCGAAGGATGCGAATGTTGTTGTTTGAACCATATTTACTGCGGCCAGGTGTCAACTGGTTGGTGGGCGTATAGGCCTTGCCGTTCCAGTTGTTGGTGTTGTTGGGGTTACCTTGCAGAGTAATCACATCGCCATCACGAGTGGTGGTTCCGCCAGCAAGTACCGAAGTTTCAAGACGAATTGTTTCGCCACGAGCCGTGGCCCAGTTAATGAAATTGTCGGTAATGCCTACAAAGTTCCATCCGCCCATGCAACCAGGGCCTTGGAACACAAACCATTGGTCGGCATCGACCATGTCGCCAGCTCCTTGTCCGAAGTCGGTGCATTGGCATTCGAGCAGGCTCTCATTGCACAACTTGCCAGGAATCTTGAACAGGTTGTAGTAGTCGCTGTAGAGCGAGAACTTGTTGCTGTTGATGATTTGGTCGGTAAGCGATTCGGCTTCGGCATTTTCGCCACGATTCAGGTGAATCTTGGCGGCAAGATGCATGGCGGTGAAAGCAGTTGCTGCGCCATAGTGCTCGGCCTCATTGGGGCGCACCTTGTCGCAATTTTCAATTGCATACTGGAGGTCTTCAAGCATATACTTCTCTACAGCATTCACTGTCGATGGCGTCATGTCGGCCTGGTTGTTGTCGCGCAGGATGGTTACGGGGCCAAATGCTTGCGACAAGCGATAGTAGGCATAGGCGCGAAGGATTCTCACTTCGCCACAATATGCACGATATTTGGCTCGCATTGCGTCGGTTGAGATGTTCTCGCTGTAGTTGTCGAGGGCAGCTAGAGCACCGTTAGCAACCTTGATAATGCCATAATATTGGTTCCACATTTCGTTCAGGCCCCAGAATGAGTTGTCATATTTCAAGTTGCCATAGTCGACCAAGATACCTTGGTCATCTACACGGCCACTCCACACGTCACCATCACGAATGATGCTCAATGGCCAGATAACCCAGTGCATACCACCCGTGCGCAACTTGCCATAAACACCCGAAACGGGCATATACATATTATCAATATCGGTGTAGTCCACTTCCTTTTCGGGAACAGTGTTCTCGGGCTCTTTGTTAAGGAAGTCGTCGCACGATGTGCTGCCTATCATCATCAAGGCAGGCAGTGCGAGAATCATCAAATATTTCAAAATTTTCATTGTCTTGTCATTTATTAAGTTGAGAGAATGTTTAGAAATCAATTGTTACACCGAATGTGTAGGTGGCTGTGAGAGGATATACTTCGGTATCCCATCCTTCGGCATCGCTCAATTCAGGAGTGAAGGCATTAGCACTGAAGAGGGTGAGCGGGCGGTCGGCTGTTGCGCTCAGACGCAAGCTGGGAAGGGTGTAACTGCCAAACTTGATGTTCTTGAATGTGTAACCGAGCGTGATGTTCTGAATGCGGAAGAAGTTAGCATCTTCAATAAAGAAAGAGTTAACTCGCTGGTCGCTCACATTCCAGGTGCGAATCCAACCTTCGGCACTGGGATACTTGTTGGTTGATCCAGCCGAAGTCCAACGGTTTGCAACCTGATCGTGGTCGAAGTTGTAGTTTGATTGTGCATAGCGAAGCGCACGCTTGCGGTTAAACATTTGTGCACCAGCATTGCCGTAGGTCGTGATGCTGAAATCAAGATTCTTCCATTGGAACCCAAGATTGATGCTGTAAATGAAGTTGGGCAGGTAGGAACCCAAAGCGGTGCGGTCGTTGCCGTCTACAATGCCATCGCCATTCAGGTCTTTATATTTGAAGTCGCCAGGCTTCAAACCATTGGCAATTGCAGTGGGATCGCTGGCACACTCGGCCTCGGTTTGATAGATGCCTTCCTGAACATAGCCATAGAACGAATTCATCTGTTCGCCTACAATCTGATAGGTTTTGCCACCAGCGATATAGGGCAGACCGTTGAGGTTCTTCACTTCGTTCTTGATGTACGACAGGTTTGCGCCAATGTTGTAACGGAAATCGTTGCCGATGCGGTCGCTCCAGTTGATAGAGACATCAACACCAGTGTTCAGTATCTTGCCGTGGTTGCCTGCAAGCACATCGTTGCTGAAGGGCAGACGAGGCGAAATCACAGCCTTCTTGGTCATGCGATAGAACCAGTCGATGTCAACATCGAGCCTATTGTGGAACATGGCAAAGTTCAGACCCACATTGGTCTCGTCAACAACCTCCCATTCGAGATAGCTGAAGTAAGAATTGTTTTGGAAACCAGAGAAAACACTGTTGCCAAATACACCGCTTGCATTATAGCCTGTGCTGATAGAAGCAAACCCGTCGCTTGCAGCCACGTGGTCGTTACCTAAGCGACCCCAGCTGGCACGCAGCTTCATGTAGTCGAACACATGCTGGTCTTGCATGAAGTTCTCGCGAGAGATAACCCAAGCAGCACCCACCGAGGGGAAGTAACCCCATTTCTCTTGATACTTGCTCGAACCGTCGGCACGGAAGGTGAACATCAGCAAATACTTGCCAAGGTAGTCATAATTCAATCGTGTGAAATATGACATTCCGCGATAAGTGGTTCCGTCGTCGTCGCCAGTACGAGTGCTGGGTGAACCCTGATGAATGTATTGGTACTCGTCGATCTGTCCAGGCACATCATTAGCCGATCCAGTCAGGAAGCGATAGCTTTCTTCACGCATTGAGAAACCCAGCATGGCGCCAAAGTTGTGGTCGCCAAAAGTGTCTTTGTAGGTGAGGATGTTATCCCAAATATAATTATTAAAGGTGGAATTAGACTTGGTGAGACTTGACTGGTCGCTTTTTTGCTGGTTTGATACATAGTATTCGGGCACATAGGAACGGCCACGATAATTGATGTAGTCGTAACTGTAGCTTGTGCGCAAGTTCAATTTGTTAGGAATAAAATTGATTTGAGCGTAGAAGTTAGTCAAATACTGGTTGCTTTCGTTCTTGCTGTCAAAGTACTTGGCCGAAGCCACAGGATTGTAGAAGTTGTTGGTGAGGCCAACACTTTCGGGCGAGCCATAACGCACGGGAGTGCCAACAGTGTTTTTATCGTCCATGACTGTGTAGATGCCAGGGGCGTTAAATGCCTGCTGCCATGCTGCATTGTTGGGGACTCGCTGGGTCCCTTTGCTAAATACTCCATTGAAGCCCACTTTCAACCACTTGGTAGCCTCGTAATCAAGGGCGGCACGGAAATTCAATCGGTTGTAATAGTTGTTTACATTCATTACACCATCCTGATGCAGATAGTTGAATCCCAGTGAGTAAGTGGCTTTTTCTCCGCCGCCGGCTATGCTCAGGCCGTGATTGGTGATCATGGCAGTGCGAAGTAGCTCGTTATACCAGTCGGTGTTGGCTGCATAGGTCCAGTTGTGGAAATCACTGTTGGCATAGCTGCCTCCGTAATGGTCGATAGAAGCCTTCATGTAGGATTCATAGGCCGAATAGTTGGCTTCAAGGAGCATGGTTGCATATTCAGATGAATTTGCCATCTTCAGCACATTGGTAGCCTTCTGGAAACCAACATAACCATTATAGGTGATGCGTGCAGGCTGGTTTTTGTTACCTTTCTTGGTTGTGATAATCACAACGCCGTTAGCTGCGCGTACACCATAGATGGCTGCTGCCGATGCGTCTTTCAAAATCGACATGTCTTCGATGTCGGTGCTGTTCAAAAAGTTGATGTTGTCGTAGAACATACCATCAACAACATACAAAGGAGAGTTGGCCGAGAACGAACCGTTACCGCGTATCGTTACTTTTGGTCCCTCGCCAGGAGTACCGCTGTTAACCACATTCACGCCGGCTACCTTGCCTTGCATAGCGGCCATGGGCGATGAAGAAGGAGTAGAAAGCAGTTCGTCGCCTTTCACTACTGTGATGGGAGATGTCAGGTCTTTTGCTTGAGCCGAGCCGTAACCAATCACGACCACTTCGTCAAGATTCTTCACATCGTCCATCAGTTGCACATTCATCACATCTTGCGCAGGCAGTTCTTGTGACTGCATGGCAATGTAGGTGAACTTGATGATCGCTCCGTCGGGTACATTGTTCAACACAAAGTTTCCGTCAAAGTCGGTCACTGTGCCATTAGTCGTCCCCAATACGGTAACGCTGGCACCAATCACGGGTTCGTTGACTTGGTCAACAACCGTTCCTTTTACTGTTCTGGTTTGTGCGCCAGCAAAAACGGCACACATGAGAATGAGTAAAAATGTTGCGATTTTCTTTTTCATTACTTAATGTTAATGGTGAATAATATGATAATTAAAAAATTTAGTAAAATACTGGCTTTTGGTATCGTTTTGATTGCAAATTTATAAAAAAGATGACAAATATGCAACACTTATGCTATTTTGATAATGATTTTAATTATGGTGAAACTGCGATTATTCTACGATATGATTTGTATTTTCCTGGTTCATAATGCTTTAGAAGGCTGCATTTATTTTACAATTTCGACAAAAATACTTCATTATATTCGTTTATTTTGCATATTTTGTCTTGATTTGCATGTTTTTTTCTGCCCTTTTCCAACAATGATTATGCTTAAATGTCATTTAGAATTGTATTATTTAGCTTTACTTTTATGATGGCTTCATGTGGCCAATGGTGCCACTGCTGAGCAATTCAGTTGCCCGAAGGAACCATACTCTTCGACTTTCTCATCCACTTTGAGCATCCCGCTTTGGGTGGGTATCACCACGTCGGTGCTAAAAAGTTGACTTTTCAGTCAATATTCACCCGTTGTCTATTGTAAATATTAAAAATATCCGTACCTTTGCAGTCCAATAAAGAAATTTTTCGTTAATTAAAAGACATAGAAGAAATGAAAGCATTTGTATTTCCCGGTCAAGGCGCACAGTTCGTGGGTATGGGCAAGGACCTGTACGAGAACAATGCGATGGCCAAAGAAATGTTTGAGAAAGCTAATGAAGTGCTCGGTTTCCGCATCACCGACTTGATGTTTGAGGGAACTGAAGATGACCTGAAGCAAACTAAAGTTACACAACCCGCAGTGTTTCTGCACTCGGTGATACTCGCCAAGACGCTGGGCGAAGAATTCAAGCCCGACATGGTTGCCGGTCACTCGCTGGGCGAGTTCTCGGCATTGGTTGCCGCTGGCGTGCTGCCCTTTGAACAGGGTCTGAAACTGGTAGAGGCTCGTGCACTTGCCATGCAGAAGGCTTGCGAGGCGAAACCCTCGACAATGGCTGCTATCATTGGCATGGACGACGAGAAGGTTGAAGAGATTTGCGCCAAGGTCGAAGGCATTTGCGTGCCCGCTAACTATAACAGCCCCGGTCAGGTGGTGATCTCGGGCGAAGTTGAATCGATCGAGAAGGCCTGTGCCATGTTTAAGGAAGCTGGCGCCAAGCGCGCTCTGCCCCTGAAGGTGGGTGGCGCTTTCCACTCGCCCCTCATGGAACCTGCCCGTGCCGAGCTTGCCAAGGCTATTGAAGAAGCCGACTTCTCAGAGCCTATGTGCCCCATCTATCAGGATGTGGATGCCAAACCTCACACCGATCCTGCCGAAATCAAGGAGAACCTCATCAAGCAGCTCACCGCTCCCGTGCGTTGGAGCCATATCATGGCTGCAATGGTTGCCGACGGCATGACCGAGGCCGAGGAACTTGGTCCTGGCAAGGTGCTGCAGGGCCTCATTGGCCGCACCTATCGTGATGTGACCGTTACAGGACGTCAGTAAAATGATTCAATGCTAAATAATCGGGCGAGCTACCGTGCTGGTGGCTCGCCCGTTGTTGTTGATTTAATCAATCTTTTCAATGATTAGCGGTGTGGAATTGTCTTCGAGCGCGTTGTGCTCATCGTAGTGGATATGTGTTCCGCGCATTTCATTGGCTAGGGCCATAAAATGCTTGGCGAGTGACAGCAGTCCTTCTTCGTTGGCCGAGATGGTAACGGCATGGTTATCGCTGCTGACATTGATCTTGAATCCATCTTCCCATTCTATGTCCATGATTCTTGATTACGAGTGTGAATAAGGTGTAAGGATGAGGTTATTCGTCTTTTGTGGCGTCGGACGAGAGCTGGTTCATCTCCATTTTGAGGGTGTTGACATCGTCGAGCATGTTCCAGATGCCGTCTTCGCTGAGCACGCCGCACTTCAGGCCGTCGGGCAATTTGCCAGCCTCGCTGTCGCGAAAGTCTTTTTTCCACTCCTTGCTGCTCAGGTAGGTTTTGAGTTTTTCGATTGACTCTTGTGCATTGACATACTGCTCAATAGCCAGCTCAAGCGATTTGATGGCGGCTTGAGCCTTGTCGAGATGCTGTTCCATTTCCTGAATTCGTTCTGTTTGTTTCATAGTGGTGGATATTTAGAATGAGGGTACTTCGTCGAGCCGTTTTGACGACTTGTTGCTGGATTTGTCCTGTCGATTTGCTTTGCTTTTATGCTCTTTGCTTTTTTGTTTGTCTTTTGTCTTATTGGACGGTTTCTTGTGGTGCTGGTGATGGGTTGAAACGGAGTCGATAGCTTCAACCTGTTGCTTGAATAGCTTGACCTGCTCCGTTGTGCCGGGAGGTAATGAACCACTGCGTGCACAATGCTTGGCGGCGACGAGTGCTATGACGGCTATTGCGAGCACGACGGCCACGACAAGCGTGCCGATGCGCTCACGACGGGTCATGCTGAAAAATTGGGCAATCTTTTTTATAGTCTCACTCATCGTATTGCTGAAATCGATGCAAAAATAATGAAAAACAAAGGTTGTTCAATGGAAAAAGGGAAAAAACGCAAAAAATACCACTAATTGTATTGTACGGTTATTGAAAAAACATTAATTTTGCCGTGAATTAATACTAAGACCATCATAGTTGAGTTCACATCATAAACACATACTGGAAAAAAGT
>JAEEGL010574602.1_pt1 | contig 12711 bp, 11 predicted proteins | sample 9134231 | NCBI WGS metagenome assembly JAEEGL01 (sample SAMN16246548, study PRJNA631951) | gut metagenome | biome: gut microbiome; feature: rumen; material: fiber-attached | host: Bos | place: Iran: Karaj | collected 2018-10 | reverse complement strand
GAACCGGAGATAAAGTTTTCAAACGTATAGCGGGGATTGAGGCCGGCCGTTTTAGCCTTGTCGTGGATCACGACCTCCTGTTGGAGCTTCTTGGCCGCCGCCATGGTGTAGGTACCTTCTTTGTAGATTTTGAAGGTGAGGGGAAGACCCAGTTCATCGAAGCACATGAGGATCATGTCGGAATAGCGTTTCTCAATGATGTCGATGGCCATGGGCAAGGTCGTTTCCATGATCAGGATCCGATCATTTTCGATCGTGATTGGTTTTAATCCCGAAAACCAGGTATTGTAGCTGATCTGTGAAACCCGCTGTTGCAAGAGTTCCTTCAGATCGGCGCATACTTTTGATGCGTCCAGATTCATATATTGCCTCCGAAAAACGAAGAGTTGTTAACAAAAAAGCAAGGTAAGATGTGGATAACCTGCAAGATTTCTGTCATTTTCCGCCCAATTGTGGACAGAGTAGAAATATCATAGCAAAAAATCAGGGAGTTATCAACAATTTTGGAGCAAATTGAAACTGTTTACAGAATCGGTGGATAAAGTGGAAAACTCGGGTTTTTAATGCACAGGGTTTAAAAAGTGGGAGGAAAGCACGAAAGACAGCGCCCTGAAAAAGACATTTTCACCGAAAAAGTAGAAAAGTGGAAAAACGGTGGATAATTTTGTGGATAACCCGGTTTTTCGGCAAAAAACAAAAAGATGACAAAAGGGGTAAAATCATAAACATTGTGGTAGGGGTTGATAAAAAAATACAATATGTTGTGGAAGAGGTAAGGTTTTGTACAAGCTATGGACGAGTGTTCACAAATCCCCATTTTAAGCCATTTTAAGGTAATTTAAAAGTAAAAAAAAAGCTTGACGGAAGGGGGGCGTTTCAAATATAATACCATAGTGCTCTAAATGAAGGAGGTGTTCACCCATGGTAACCACATTTCGTCCGAAGACCAAGCAGCGCAAGAGAGAGCATGGTTTCAGAAAAAGAATGAGAACCGCTAACGGCCGTAAAGTTCTTTCCAGAAGAAGAAATAAGGGCAGAAAGGTTCTGACGGCTTGATTTTTCCATACTCGGATCCAATTTGAATCGGCAAACGGCACATAAACAAAAATGGGCCTGTTTTCCGATTCAAATTTTATCTTTCGAATTCTTTCGGAGAATCCAATTCTATGGAAAGTCTAAAAAATCCCGATTTCAGACGGATCCACAAAAACGGAAGATCCCGCGCGGACCAATCGATCGTCATGTATGTTTTGGAAAACGATCTGCCCGAAAACCGTTTGGGTATCACTGTGTCTAAAAAAGTTGGAAACAGTGTGGTTCGGCACCGTGTCAAGCGTATCATCAAGGAAGCTTACCGGCTTCACGCAGATGAATTTCGATCCGGATGGGACATTGTTGTTATTGCCCGTCAAGGCGCCATCACAAAAAAGAGCACCGATATGGAAGTATCGCTGCGCCGGCTGGGCAAGAGTCTTGGCATCGTAAAAGAAAAGCAATGAAAAAAGTACTGCTTGCGGTGATTACCTTTTATCGTAAATGGATATCGCCGATGAAAAAGCCGTGCTGCCGCTTCTACCCTACCTGTTCCCAGTACGCACTGGAGGCGGTATCGAAATACGGCGCGGCAAAAGGCAGCTCGCTGGCTGTCAGGCGGATCCTTAGATGCCATCCGTTCAATCCAGGCGGATATGATCCTGTCCCATGATCATAAACCGCAAATAACCGTTCAGAGAGAGGAAGAATCCTATTGATGAAGATCGCGCTTGCGGCAACGACCAACTGGCTGTTGAAGCCGTTTGCCCTTTTACTTTCCCTGATCTTTAACGGTCTTTTCGCTGTAATCAGCGGATGGACAACCAGTCAGGCGCTCGCCATTACGATCGTCCTGTTTACCCTGATCGTGCGTCTTGCCATGATGCCGCTGATGCTGAACCAGCAGCGTTCGTCCAGAAGAATGACGCGCCTTCAGCCGAAGGTTCAGAAAATCCAGGAAAAGTACAAAAACAAGAAGGATCCCGAATCCAACCAGCGCATGCAGGCTGAGATCCAGGAACTTTACAAGCAGAACAAGGCCAATCCGATGTCCGGATGCCTGCCGCTGCTGATCCAGATGCCCATCATTTTCGCGTTGTTTGAAGTACTGAGAAACGTTCCTTTCTACGTCAATTCCATCGGTTCCCTTTATGAGAACCTTGCGGCGATCGTACAGGGACAGTCCGGATACGGCGATATCCTGACCACGAATTTCAGCACGGTTATCAGCGGACTGAGAAAGTTCGATGTAACGACCAACACCTCCGTGATGGACCTGCTCTATCATCTGACCCGCACGCAGTGGTCGGAGCTGATCGAAACCTTCCATCTGAGCAGCAACACTGCGTTTATGCAGGATTACGAGCTGGTTACCAAGTACAATACGTTCGGTATCGAAGGGGTGGAAGCCCTTACGTTCAACCTGTCGGAAGCTCCCGGCTGGAAAGGATGGGGCATCTTCTTCCCGCTCTTCTCCGGCGCGACGACCTTCCTGCAGAGCTGGCTCGCACAGCACGCGACCGAAAAGCGTCAGAAAATGGCCAGCCCGGACGGGATCGCTGACCAGTCTCAGCAATCCATGAAAATGATGACCTACGTTTTCCCGATCATGACTCTGTTCTTCACGGCGCAGATGCCGCTGGGTCTTGGTCTGTACTGGATCGCGGGTAACATTTTCGCTATCTTCTCCCAGATGATCTCGGATGCGATCATCGATCGGGAGGAATATAAAGAAGCGGTGAAACGCCGCGACGAACTGGCGGCCAAAAAAGCCGCGCAGGCTAACAGCAAATCAAAGGTGGACAAGGCCACCGGCGGACGTTTGGGTGCCGCTTCCAATGCACAGAGTAAGGCAGCTCTTTCCGGTAATAAGCGGGCTGCGTTAAATCAGCAGGCGAAGCAGACCTCTGCGACCCCCGCTGAGGCTAAAGAGGACGTTGTTTCCGCAGTCGTCGGAGAAGCTCCGGAAGTGATCGAGGAAGTGATCGCGGACGAAGTCGAAACGAACGAAGTCGCAGAAACGGCAGAAGAGATCTACGAAGAAGTCGAAAACACAGTCGAAGACGCGGTGGAAGAAACCGTGGAAGAGACGGTGGAAGAGGCAGTCGAAGAGGTTTCGGAAGCGGTTGAGGCAGCGGAGGCGGAAACGGCGGAGGCTCTTGACGACGTGCAGAAAGGAGAGGTCTCCGAATGAGATCCGTTGAAGTAACCGGAAAAACCAAAGACGAAGCGATCACAGCCGCTATCATTGAGCTTGGCGTGCCGCAGGATCAAGTCGATATAGAAGTCCTGAGCGAAAGCAAGGGCCTGCTCGGATTGTTCTCCAAATCCGTTAAGATCCGCGCAACGCTGAAGGAAGAGCCCGAGCCGGAAGAACCTGTCGTGAAGGTGGCGCCGGTCGAGAAAGCTCCGGAAGTCAAACCGGAGAAAAAGCCCGAAAAAAAGGTTGAAGTAAAAACCGAGAAAAAGCCTGAAAAGAAGCCCGAAAAGAAACCGGAGACCGCGCCTGCGGTTCCCGCTGAAGCGGTGGAGGAAGAGCCGGAAGAGACGCATACCATCGAACTCGAAGGCTACACCGTGACCGGCGAAAAGGTCATTCTGAACGATACGATCGAGCAGCGCCTGAGAAAGGCAAATGCCGGCAAGAAGCCCGAAGACAGACAGCGCCGTGAAGGTTCTCAGGGAAACCGTGAGGGCCGCGACAACAACCGCAGCCGCGGACGCAGCAATGAGCGCAGCGATCGGGACCGCAGCGATCGTGACAGAAATGAGCGCCCCGAGCGCAGCGAAAAGGCAAAGCCGACCGAGGCGAAACCGGCTCCGCAGGAGAAGGAAAACGCTCCGGAAGCGCGTACCTATGAACCGAAGGTCTATCCGATCCCCGCAGACGCTGACAAGGTGATGGAACAGGTTCGCGAGTTCCTGACCACGCTCCTGAAAGCAATGGGCATCGAGGCGACGATCGAGACCGCGTTCTCCGAAGAAGGCATTCTGGATGTCAACATCGTCGGAGAAGGAATGGGTCTTATTATCGGAAAGCGCGGCGCGACGCTGGATTCTCTCCAGTATCTGGCAACGCTGGTAGTCAACAAGGATCGTGAAGACCATGTCCGCCTGAAGCTGGACACCGAAGGCTATCGTGCCCGTCGTCAGGAAACGCTGGAAAAACTGGCTGTCAACATGGCCAAGAAGGCAAAGCGCACCGGTCACCGGGTCGTACTGGAACCGATGAATCCTTACGAGCGCCGGATCATTCATTCGGCTCTGCAGTCCGACCACGGCGTCGAGACGCACAGCGACGGTGAAGAGCCGTACCGCAAGGTGATCATCACGCCTAAGAGAAGACATTAACATCGTGGGTGCTGCAGAAAATGCAGCACCCCATTTATTTACGCGAGGAAATGGGGCAGGACACCTGCCGGGTGTTCGATAAGATACAAAGGAGGGATCCCTGTGAGAGACGATTCGACGATCTGCGCACTGTCAACGCCGGTCGGCGTCGGCGGATTGGCTGTCATCCGTGTTTCCGGACCGGATGCGATCGAGATCGCAGGCCGCGTTTTCCGCGGCAGATCCCTGCAAAAGGCCCCCACGTATCAGGCGCGGCATGGTGTCATCGTGGATCCGAAGAGCGGGGAAATGATCGACGAGGTCGTTGCGCTGGTGATGCGCGGACCCCGCAATTTCACCGGGGAAGATACCGTCGAGATCGATTGCCATGGCGGCATGTATATCTGTCGGCGCATTCTCGAAGCGCTTATCCAAAGCGGCTGCCGCATGGCCACGCCCGGAGAATTCTCGAAAAGAGCGTTTTTAAACGGGCGCATGGATCTGACCGAAGCCGAAGCGGTGATGGACATGATCAACGCGGAGACCGCTTATTCGCTGAAAGCCGCCACGCACCAACTGAAGGGCGGGCTCTCGGAAGCGATCGAAAACGTGCGGCTCATGCTGCTGGATTGCATCGTGAAGATGGAAGTCAACATCGATTATCCCGAATACGATGTGCCGGAGATCACGGATGACGAGGTTTTCGAAACCTGCGAGGCCGCGCTGGATAAAGTGGAAGAGCTGCTCTCGACCGCGGACTCCGGGCGCATGCTGCGGGACGGGATCGGGGCAGCGCTGGTGGGCAGCCCGAACGTTGGAAAAAGCAGTTTGCTGAACCTTCTGCTGGGGAGCGACCGCGCGATCGTGACGGAGATCCCCGGCACAACGCGGGATGTAATTGAAGAAAAGCTGGATCTTGGCGGGATCCCGATCCGGATCATGGATACTGCCGGGATCCGCGAGACAAGCGATACGGTCGAGAAGATCGGCGTAGAGCGGTCTTACCGTTCGATGGAAGAAAGCGACGTGATCTTCTGGGTCGTGGACGCGACCCGTGATATCAGCGAAGAAGAGCAAGCATTTAGAAAAGCTTCGCTTTCTAAGGGCGGTAAGCCGTATCTGGTGCTGCTGAACAAGACCGATGAAGGGCGGCTCAGCAGAGAAACACTGGCAGAAACGCTGCAGATCGATCCGTCCCGGATCGTGGAAATGTCGGCGAAAGAAAAGACCGGGATCCCGGAGCTGACCGAGAAGATCAAGGAAATGTTCTTCGCGGGCGAAGTGCTTTCGTTCTCACAGCCGCTGATCACGAATCTGCGGCAGAAGGAAGCACTGGCGGGCGCCAGAGAAGCGCTGCAAAGAGTGCTGGACGCGGAAGGCATGCCGCAGGATCTGTTGGTGATCGATATTCGCGAAGCGGCCGAAGCAATCGGACGCGTCACGGGAAAAAGCACCCAGGAAGAAGTCATTACCGAGATCTTCAGCCGGTTCTGCCTGGGGAAATAAGGCGAATACGCGGAAGATTAGCCAAAGACTTTCGAATTATTGGAGGATAGGGTATGTACGTGGATGAGAGAGTGGATGTCGTTGTCATCGGCGGCGGCCACGCGGGCTGCGAAGCAGCGCTCGCGGCCGCCCGGCTTGGTATGCAGACGATCCTGTTTGCGATCTCCCTCGATTCGATCGCGATGATGCCCTGCAATCCGAGCATCGGCGGCACTTCAAAGGGCCATCTGGTGCGGGAGATCGACGCGCTCGGCGGGGAGATGGGGAAAAATATCGACAAAACCTACCTGCAGTCACGCATGCTCAATACCTCGAAGGGCCCCGCGGTCTATTCGCTCCGCGCACAGGCCGACAAATTCCGCTATAAAGAAGAAATGAAACATACGCTGGAGCGGCAGGAAAACCTGCATATCCGGCAAAATGAAGTCGTCCGCATCGACGTTCAGGACGGGCAGGTCGTCGGCGTAGAGACCGCGACCGGTGCTTATTATCCTTGCCGGGCCGCGATCATCGCGACCGGGACCTATCTGAACGCGCGCTGCATCCACGGAGAATACCAGACTTTCACCGGACCAAACGGAATGCAGGCCGCCAGAGGCGGATTGACCGAGAACATCGCGTCGCTGGGCATCCGTCTGAGACGCTTCAAGACCGGAACACCGGCCAGAGTCGATGCGAAGACCCTGGATTTCAGCAAGATGGAGCGGCAGGACGGAGATAAAGAGCTGGTTCCCTTCTCGTTTGAGACAAACGCGGAGGATATCCGCCGCGTGCAGCTGCCTTGCTATCTGACGTATACGACCAAGGCTACGCACGATATCATTCGCGCGAACCTGCACCGATCCCCGCTGTACGGTGGAGAGATCAAAGGGGTCGGACCGCGCTATTGTCCGTCCATAGAAGATAAAGTGGTACGCTTTGCCGACAAGGAAAGACATCAGCTCTTTCTGGAACCGGAAGGCGAATTTACAAATGAATACTACGTTCAAGGCATGTCTTCCTCCCTCCCGGAGGACGTACAGAGAGATATGCTTCGGACGATTCCCGGCATGGAGAATGTCCGCGTGATGCGGACAGGATACGCCATCGAATATGATTGTGTCGATCCGCTGGAGCTCAAACCGACGCTGGAGATGAAAAAAGTCCACGGTCTTTTCTCCGCGGGACAATTCAACGGAAGCTCGGGCTATGAGGAAGCCGCGGCGCAGGGCATTGTGGCCGGGATCAACGCGGTCATGTCGCTGCTCGGGCAGGAACCGTTAAAGATCGACCGCACGAACAGCTACATCGGCGTATTGATCGATGACCTCGTAACAAAGGGAACGAACGAGCCTTACCGCATGATGACCTCGCGCTCGGAGTACCGTCTGCTGCTGAGGCAGGACAACGCGGATCTTCGCCTCACGGAGGAAGGTCACCGCGTCGGACTGATCAAGGAGGAACGGTATCAGCGGTTCCTTGAGAAAAAGACGATGATCGAAGAAGAGATCGAGCGGCTCAGGAAAACAAGATCCGTAAAAGGAAACGGGATCCTCGCAACGATGCTGCTTCGGCCGGAAAACACGTACGAAAGCATCGCGGAGGATGATCCGGACCGCCCTTCTCTTCCCAAGGCGGTTACGGAACAGGTGCAGATCCAGCTGAAGTACGCGGGCTACATTGAGCGGCAGATGCAGCAGGTGGAGAAATTCCACCGGCAGGAGCGCAAGCAGCTCCCGCAGGATCTGGACTATCTATCGATCGAAGGCCTGCGGATCGAAGCAAGACAGAAACTGCAGGCGGTAAAGCCCGCGTCGATCGGCCAGGCAGAGAGAATTTCCGGTGTTTCGCCGGCAGATATCAGTGTGCTTCTGGTCTATCTGGAGCAGCAAGGCCGGATGAAGCAAACTACGGAGGAAACGTCATCATGAGAGATACCTTACAAAGCCTTAGCCGGCAGATGGGCCTTTCTCTGACAGACTTGCAGATCGAACGATTCGAAAAGTACGCAAGGCTTCTGGTGGAATGGAATGAAAAGATGAATCTGACCACCATTACCGAACCGGAAGAGATCGCGCGCAAGCACTTTATCGACAGCCTTGTTGGCTATGAGACGATCGAAAGTGTGATAGAGAGATGCCGGGAAAAAGGGAGAGCGATGAAACTCATCGATGTCGGCACCGGTGCCGGATTCCCGGGACTTCCTATCAAGATCCTTTTTCCCGAGATCGAGCTGACTTTGCTGGATTCGCTGGGAAAGCGGATCACGTTTCTGGAGACCGTGGTCCGGGAACTGGGATTGAGCGGTGTGTCCTGTATCCATGGGCGTGCCGAGGAAGCGGCGCATCTTCCGGAAATGCGGGAGGTCTATGACATCGCGGTTGCCAGAGCGGTAGCGGCGCTGCCGGTGCTGACCGAATATCTGGCCGGATACGTCAGACCCGGCGGGCTGGTCATGGCCTACAAGGGGCCGACGCTCCCGGAAGAGCTGGCGACATCGGGAAAAGCGCTCCGCACCCTCCACCTGTCACTGGAAAACAAGATCCCGGCGACCGTTCTCGGAGAAGACTTTGCGCATACGGTTGCGGTATTCAAAAAGACTGCGGTGCTTGGGTTGCAATATCCGCGCAAACAAAGTAAAATCAAGGCCAACCCGCTCAGCGGCGGGAATGAGGCCTCCAAAGAAAAGAAATAACAGGCAGCAAGATCGTTCGGAAATAGAGGATTCGCCTGGAAAGAATGAGGATATTTACGTGAACAGTAAAGCGTATATGATCGAGGAGCTGAGCCGTCTCTGGCCGGAGCTTGAAAAAACGCAGATCGAGACAGGTCTGGAGATCCCGAAAGACAAGAAGATGGGAGATTTTGCGTTCCCGTGCTTCCGCCTGGCAAAAACCATGCGCAAAGCGCCAAACATGATCGCGCAGGAGCTGAAAAACAAGCTGGAAGGCGAGACGATCTTCGAAAAAGTCGAAGTCGTCGGGCCTTACCTTAACATGACGATCGACAAGAAGTGGCTGGCCGGGTTCGTACTTTCCCAATTTGACGAGGCAGAAAAGGAAGGCAAAGCCTACGGTTCCTCCGATGAAGGAAACGGCAAGACCGTTGTTCTCGACTATTCTTCGATCAACGTTGCGAAACCGTTCCATATCGGACATCTTCGGACGACCGTCATCGGCAATTCGCTGACGCGAATCCATCAGTTTCTTGGATATAACACCTTCAGCATCAACTACCTCGGCGACTGGGGCACCCAGTTCGGCAAGATGGTCGTCGCGTACCGCAAATGGGGCGACGAGGAGATGGTTAAAAAGGACGGTATCCGCTATCTGGTATCGCTCTACGTGCGGTTCCATCAGGAAGCGGAGAAGGATCCGAGCCTCGATGATGAAGCCCGCGCGGCCTTTACGTCCATGGAGCATGGGGACGAAGAGGCGCTCAGCTTGTGGAAATACTTTATCGAGATCAGCCTGAAGGACGTCCAGAAGGTCTACCGCGTTCTGGATGTTAAGTTTGATTCCTATCAGGGCGAGAGCTATTTCTGGGATAAAACCGACGAATTAATCGCGCAACTGCAGGAAAAAGGCCTGCTGCAGGACAGCGAGGGCGCCAAGATCGTGGATCTTTCCGATTATAATATGCCGCCGTGCCTGATTCTGAAGAAGGATGGCAGCACGCTTTACGCGACTCGTGACATCGCTTCCGCGATGTACCGCAAAAAGACCTTTGACTTCTACAAAAACCTGTATATTACCGGTCTGGAGCAGAATCTGCACTTCGACCAGTGGTTCCGCGTTGTCGATATGATGGGGTACGACTGGGCCAAAGATCTGGTCCACATTCCCTACGGCCTGATTACGCTGAAGGACGGAAAACTCTCCACCCGCAGCGGCAACGTGATCTGGCTGGAAGACCTGCTGAATGAAGCGATCGCCAAGACAAAGGCGATCATGCAGGAGAAGAACCCGAATCTGGAGAACATGGACAAGGTGGCGGAAGAAGTCGGTGTCGGCGCGGTCGTCTTCCATGATCTGTTTAACAACCGGATCAAGGAAGTGACGTTCGACTGGGATGAGGTCCTCAACTTCGACGGCGAGACCGGTCCGTACGTTCAGTATACCTACGCGCGCGCGTCGAGCGTGCTGGCGAAGGCCGGATGGAACAAGGAGGAACTCCACGAAAACGCGGACATGTCCTGCCTGACGGATGAGTATTCGCAGGAAGTGCTGAAGCTCATTGAATCCTTCCCCGGCAAGGTCAAGGAAGCCCTCAGCAAGTACGAGCCGTACATCATTACGCGCTACACGGTTGCGCTGGCCACGGCCTACAACCGTTTCTACCACGAAAACGCGATCCTTTCCGCGGAAGACAAGGTGCGCGATGCAAGACTGAAGCTCACGGACGTCACGACGAAGGTGTTGAAACAGGGCCTGTATCTTATCGGCGTGCATGCGCCGGAGCAAATGTAACGATTTGGCGATCTAAATGAAAAGGGAAAAGAGTTTATCTTGGAGAAGAAAAAATCCAAAAAGAAAACGGTGATTATCGTATGTGTGATCGTAGCAGTATTTCTGCTTGCGCAGAATCTGTTTATCGGGTGGCGTTTCAGTTTTGGGCTTTTTAAGGGTCTTGGTGATTTGCGAATGGCGAAGATTCCCGGAAACAGCGAAGAATATGCGATGAACAAAGTAGAGGCTCTTGAAGATGCACCGCTCGCAGGTGAAAAGGTGCTGTTTCTCGGATCTTCTGTTACTCGCGGCGAAAGTTCGCTGCGTGAAGGCATACCTGAGTATTTTGCAGCAAGAATGGGGTGGCAGATTACCAAAGAGGCTGTGAGCGGCACGACTTTGGCCGATACGGGAAAGAATTCCTATGTGCAGCGACTGTTAAATAAAGTTGATCCTCAGGAAAACTACAGCCTTGTTATCGTTCAGTTATCTACAAACGATGCGGGCAAAAACAAGCCTCTTGGTGAAATTGCAGAAAGCTTTGATCAGGCGGATTTTGATACCGAAACCACTACGGGTGCTATTGAGTTCATCATCAGCTACGTCCGCGAAACCTGGGGCTGTCCGGTAGTTTTTTATACCAACGCACGATATGACAATGAAGCGTATGAGCCGTTGGTGGAGCGACTGCTGGAGCTGCAGGAAAAATGGGATATCGGAGTGTTAAATCTTTGGTCAGATGACGATTTCAATACCATTACCGATGACGAACGCAGCTTGTATATGTATGATTCCGTTCACCCCACAAAAGCGGGCTATCGCGAGTGGTGGTGCCCTGAAATGGAACGTCAGCTTTGCCAATGGCTTGACGAACAAAAGTGATCATAATTAAAACGACATTTCACTTCGATTTAGTGAAATGTCGTTTTTTTGTTACTTTTCTTCGTGCATTCGGAAGGCGTCGCCGATGGAGCAGCCGATGATTTCATCGCAGTTTGCGACGGTTTCGCATATTCTGCGGAATTTATCCCAGTTGCTTTCTTTGGTGCCGAAGTCGAATTCGTAGCCGTGGGCAAACATGAGGAAAAACGCGTCTTCGTCCCCGGCTTCCATATGAATAAAGTCGTCCAGAAGCTCAAAGGTTTTCGGGGATATGTGCCAACAGCTTAATGGCATGGCCAGAGGATCTTCCGGAAAGCGAAAGCCTGGTTTGCTGGTGGCGAGGCGGGCATATTTTATGCCGGCAGCTTTCAGTGCTTCACGGCTCTTGGAAGCACCGACGCCGTAAGGAAAGGCAAAGCCTGTAACCGTCTGATGGAACTTTTCAGACAGAGCCTTAACATCGGCAGTGAATCTCAATTGCTTTGTTGACGAATTCGGCCGTGCCATCTCCGCCATAGCTGTCGATGTTGGCTGTGAATTCACCACCGGCCGCGTACATTTTTCCGAGACCGCTTAAAACCGTGTCCGAGCAAGTGTAAAAGTGCTGGGTTATGTAATTCTGCAGTTTTTTTACCAACTCCTGCGCTTCCGCCGAGGCTGGATCGGTTTCTTTGATCTTTCCGAATTCGCGGAAGACATCCATCATACCAATACCGATACCGGAAGTTTCCTCCGTTGTGCGGCCTTTCGCTTTTTCTTCATATTCCTTGTATTCAGGCGTAGTGCCCCAGGCAGCTTTGGCTTGTTTGGCGTATTCGTCCATTTTTGAGTTGTCAAAGGCTTTAAATGACATTTTGTTTACCTCCGAGTTTTGGATTTCCGTTGCAAGGGTGATCAGGTTTTCAATATGTTCCTTCTTAAGTTTCAAGAGATGAATCTGTTGGGTCAGGGCTTTAGCTTTATCGAAATTCGGCTGAGTGATGATCGTTTTAATGTCATCCAGAGAAAACTCAAGTTCCCGGAACAAAAGGATCTGCTGAAGCGTCTCCAATGAAGCCTCATCGTAGAGTCTGTATCCGGACTCTGTATATCTTGCCGGACTAAGCAGCCCGATTTTGTCATAATACTGCAGTGTACGGATACTGACACCGCTCAGTTCACTGACTTCCTTCACTGTCATCATGGACACGGACCTCCTTGCCTTGATAAGCACAGTATAAACTATGACGTAACGTAAGAGTCAACAGGGAGTCCAAGTTTTTTTGACAAAGCAAACCCATAAAAAAGCTAAGCTCGAATGTTCCACGTGGAACAATAACAAACCAGATCACACTCCTAATAAATGATAAAGAACAAAAATGTTCCACGTGGAACATAATTGTCCGAATTATTTCCCAATCACAAAAATCGGACACTTTGCCACTGTCATTAGCTCCATCCTTATGATCCCATACGTTGTTGCTGTTGTTTTCTGTACGGCGTTTTTGGTATGATTAAAGCTGTTTCTCAGCGTTGGGATTTCCTCGCTTAGCCG
>JAEEGL010287294.1_pt1 | contig 12711 bp, 11 predicted proteins | sample 9134231 | NCBI WGS metagenome assembly JAEEGL01 (sample SAMN16246548, study PRJNA631951) | gut metagenome | biome: gut microbiome; feature: rumen; material: fiber-attached | host: Bos | place: Iran: Karaj | collected 2018-10 | reverse complement strand
GCCCTGCACGGAGACGCCCCGGAGCCGGAAGACCTCCGCCAGAGGCGACATGCTCACCCCGCCGATGCCCACCAGGTGGGCCTTTTTGCCGGGCTGAAGATACGGAAAGATATCGGATACGGTCATAGCCGCTCCCTCCTCTGAAAGCGCCGCCCAGGCGCATCATTTCACCTTATCCGAATCATTATATTCCCCGGCTTCTTTGAATACAATAAAAAGTTTCCGCTGCATATGGATATTTGCCTTCCGCCGGGAGGGCCTGTCATGTGTCAAAGTGTGACAAAGGGGATGTGTGACAAAGTGTGTGACAAAGGGGACTGTCCCCGGTGACAATTCATTACCTGTTACTTATCAACTGTTAACTGTTACCTATTACTTATTAACTATTACTTGTTACCTTGTCACGCCTCTTTCCCGCTGAGCGTCTTCCCCTTCGCCAGCGCGCCGCCCACCAGATGGCCGAAGAGCACGCTCCGGCCGTGGTTGGAGCCGGGGCAGGTGACGGGGTAGGAGTTGGCGAAGAAGTCCCCCTGCATGTTGCCCACGGCGAAGAGACCGCCGATGGGCTCGTCGGCTTCCGTCAGCACCTGGGAATCGGCGTTCACGTGGACGCCGTAGCCCACGTTCAGGAGCCAGGCGCTCACCCTGCCCGCGTAGTAGGGGGGCTTGATTACGCTGCTCAGGAAGCGCTCCGGAACGCCGAAGTCCCTGTCCTCCCCGGCGCGGCACCAGCCGTTGTAGCGCTTCACCGTCTCCTTCAGGGCCTTGGGGGGCACGCCCATCTTTTCCGCCAGCTCCTCCAGGGTGTCGGCCCGCAGATAGTCCCCGGCGGCCACGGCGGCCTCCATCTTCTCCTCCAGGCCGGGCAGCAGCCAGGCGGCCTTATGGGGCTCCTGCTTTTTCACGTTTTTGGCGTAGCGGCTGTCGAAAACGGCCCAGGCCACGTTGCCGGGGGCGTTCAGCCTCGCGTTGGTGACGATGGGCTCGAAGCCCATCTCGCAGCAGAAGCGTTTTCCCTCCCGGTTCACGGTGAGCCAGCTGGTCTGGATGCCGGGGCCCAGGGGGGTGAAGTTCACGGGGTGGATCACGGGCACCGCGCCGCTGCGGGTCCAGGCGGCCCCCGCCGCCTTCGCGAGCAGAAGGCCGCTGCCGTCGTTGCCGCCCTTGGGATAGTATTCGTTCTTGTCCGCCCGCAGGGCTTCGGGACAGTATTTCTCCAGCAGCTCCCTGTTGTCGGTGATGCCGCCGGTGGCGAGGACGACGCCCCGGGAAGCCCGGATGCGCAGCTTTTCCTCCGCCGTCTCCGCCGTAAGGCCGGTGACCCGAGCGCCGGACTTCGTCAGCTTCACGGGGGTGCAGTGGAAGAGGAACTGCGCCCCGTGGGCCTCCGCGTCCTTCCGCAGCATGCGCACGAAATGGCGGATGGCGGCCTTGTCCTCCACCGCGGCGGGCTGATCCGCGGGGGCGAAGTTGTGGGCCGTGCGGAACATGCGGAAGCGCTCCTCCAGCCCGTCCCAGTCGGGCCGGGCGGTCATGGAGTCGTTGAGGGTCACCTTCAGCCCGTATTTCTCCGCCAGGTCGATGTAGTGGTCCATGACGCCGCCGCTCCGGTCCGTATAGACCCGGATGAGCTCGTAATTGCTTTTGCTCTGGCCCCAGGCGTAGATGAGGCGGGCGGCCTCCAGGGGGTCGATCTCCACGCCGCTGGCCTTCTGCAGCTTCGAGCCGATGGCCCCCACGTCCAGGCCGTGGGCGGTGACGGTGGAGGCCCGTTCCACCACGACGACCCTTGCTCCCGCCTCGGCGGCGGACTGGGCGGCGGCGCAGCCGGCGATGCCCGCGCCGATCACGGCAACGTCGCATTCGATGGTCCTGGTTTTCATGGTCATGCTCCTTTCAGAGTTCGGTCAAAGTATTTTTTCCATGCCGACCTTGTACGGCGTAAGTCCGAGCTTTTCGTAAAACCGCATCGCGCCGGGATTGCAGCTCCACACGTTCAGGGTGACGTTGTAGCAGCCGCACCGACGCGCATGGGCGAGGATGTGCTCGTAGATCGCGCTGCCCACGTGTCGGCCCCGCGCGGCCTCGTCCACGCAGATGTCGTCGATATAAAGCGTCAGGACGTCGTTCAGAAGCTGGGTGTTTTCGGGACGCTGCAGGACGCAGAAGCCGTGGCCGAGCACACGTCCGGCTTCGTCCGTGCAGACGAACACGGGGGTCCGGTCGTCGGCAAAGATCCCGCGCAATTCGTCTTCCCCGTATTTTGTCGCCGGCTTGAACAAGTCCGGACGGCCTTCGTAATGCACCCGGTTGACCTGCCTGAGCAGCTCCATGACTGCGGGTATGTCGCGCTCCTGCGCGCGGCGAACAACGATTGACATAATTTCCTCCTTTGCGCGATCAGCGTATTCAAGCCTTGCTTTTGCCGGGAAGCTATGGTACACTTCCTTAAAATTCCGTAGGAAGGAGCGGGCGCTTGAAGAATTTTCTGTGGATCGTGCTGGTGAGCATGGTCCCCATGATCGAGCTGCGGGCAGCCATCCCCCTTGGCTGCGGCATGGGCCTGCCCGCCTGGCAGGTGTATGTCGCCGCCGTCGTGGGCAATATGATCCCGGTGCCCTTCATCGTCCTCTTCATCCGCCGCATCTTCGCTTTCCTGCGGAAGCACTGGAAGAAGCTGGGCGGCCTGGTGGACCGGATCGAGGCCCGGGCGATGAAGAAGAGCGGCCGGGTCCGGCAGTTCGAGATCCTGGGCCTGATGCTCTTCGTGGCCATCCCCCTGCCGGGCACCGGGGCCTGGACGGGGAGCCTCATCGCGGCCCTGCTGGACATCCGCCTGAAGCGCAGCATCCCCGTCATCCTCCTGGGGGTCCTGATCGCCGGGGCCATCGTGACCGCCGTCAGCTACGGCTTCCGCTTCGGCATCAGCGCGATCGCAAACTGAAGACTGGAACACGAAACACGGGGCTGCCTGCGCAGCCCCGTGTCAGAATATGGACAAAGCATCGCAGAGGCCGCGCCCGCAGGCGAGAACAGAGTGGAGCATAACATACTGGATAAGATTCTTCCTTTGCATGATTCTTTCTCAGGAGCACGCCCGATTGAACCGCATCGACGTTCTTTGAAATCAATCCTCCCGCTTGTGATGCGGCTGCGGCTCATATTTCTCTTTCCGGTATTTCCTGTACTTTTCAGTACGTTCCGCCGGTTCCGGCGCTTCCAGGGTCGCTTCATCATAGCGGATCGGTTCTTCACAGACCGCGTCCATCAGGATCTTCTCCAGATGCTCATATTCCGAATACCGGTCCAGCGACGCCATGACAAAGGAATCCCGAACATAACCGGAACAGGCCGCCATCAATTCCTGATCCATATAGTATCCATGATGCTCCACGAAGAAGGTCAGCATCATGACGACGGTCCTGGTGTTGCCCTCACGGAACGGGTGGACCTGCCAGATCTTCGGAAAGCAGTTTGCCAAGGCCTTGACAAACTGCCCTCTGTCCATCCGAAGCCAATTGAGAGAACGAATGGCGGCAAAGGCTTTCTCGAGGTCGGCGGCGATATCTTCGGCATTGCTGTACCATACGCTTCGTCCGGCGAGGAGCTTTTCCCGCTTTTCAACGTTGACGACGCGGTATTCCCCCGCCCATTCATAGAGATCGCCGAACAGGGTCCTGTGGATCTCGCGGAGGCCTTCCGGGCTGAACTCATGGAAACCGCGCTCATACAGCAGCATCATATTCTGGCGGGACTGCTCCGCCTCGATCAAGTCCAGGGTCTTTTCGTCCCGCAGCTCCAGCTTGTTCCTGAGGACGGGCACGTCCTCATACAGGTAAACGTCAGGCACGGCTGCGCATCCGCTCCGCGATGCTCCTGTGATAGAGGGAAAGCGCGGCTTTCATCTGCTCTCCCGTCAGTTCCCCCCGTGCCCAGCTGGCAGAGAGCCGTCTGGCGTAGTCCGAGACCGGGACCCCTTCGATGGCGTTGATGGCATCTGCTGTCTTGACGGCCGCCAGGCGCCTGCTTTGCTGTTCTTTCGTCACGGGCAATCACCGCCGTTGTCGTGTTTTAATGGATGATTAGTATGAGATTGCGCTGAGTAAATAATCCCGGACAAATCTCCTGCCATGCTTCGCACGGACGGGCGCCGGGCGAAGAATCCTCGCGGCAAATCAGGCCGCCTTCGCCCCGTCCTTGGCCAGGCGGTTGCGGATGAAGAGGATCACGGCCACCGCGAAGGCGCAGGCGGCCACGAAGCGGTAGCGGAAATCCGTGGCGCCGGGGACGAGGGCGTTTGTGATGTTGGTGAAGACCACCGGGCTCAGGAAGCCGCCGGTGGAGGGGGCGATGGCGGAGATGATGACGCTGGTGACGGCGCTGTTCGTGGGGTCGGAGTTGACGCTGACGCCGAAGATGCACCAGGGGGTGAAGAGGCTCAGGGTGAGGCCGCAGCAGAACACGGCGATGAAAATGAGGGGCAGGGCCGTGGTGAGGAAGCTGAGGGCCACGAGCCCGGCGGCCAGGATGCAGAGGGCCAGTACCAGGGTGTCGTCCTGCAGTTTCCCGGAGATCTTTTTGAAGAGCAGGCCGGAGACCACGCCGCCGCCCATCTGCACGGCGGAGCAGATGCCCGCGATGGTGGAATAGTTGGCGAAGTAGGGGGCCAGGTGGGAGGAGATGTTCTGGCTCACGGTCACGTAGCAGAGCATGAAGACGAAGGCGGAAACGGCGTAAAAGAAGACCTTGGGCCGGATGGGGGAGCGCTTGCCGCCGTCGGCCGCCTTGGGGGTCTTGTAATTCGGGATGTTGATCGCCGCGACGATGGCGATGATCACGCCCACGGAGAGGACCAGATAGCCGCCGTACCAGAAGAAGCCCGCCAGGAGACCGCCGGTGAGGGAGCAGATGATGCCGCCCAGGCTGATGCAGGAGGTCTGCAGCCCCGTGAGGCCCTGGCGCTCGTCCGGCTCGAAGCAGTCGAAGATGATGCCGAAGGCGTTGGTGACGAAGAGGCCCAGGGCGGTGCCGATCAGGGCGGAGAGCACGTACACGCACCAGAAGGCGTGGTGGAACAGCAGCACGAAGACGACCGCCAGGACGAACAGGCTCTGCCCGGTCACCACCGCCTGCTTCTTCGTGAGATAACCCCGGTTGATGAAGTACATGGCGACGAGGCTCACGCAGATCTGCAGCACGTTGGTGGCGCTCATGGCGGTCTGCACCGTGGCCAGCTCCACGCCGAAGAACTGCCGGATCTGCTCCGTGGCGGGGGAGAGGGCCACCGAGATCATGTTGGTCAGGGCGACCAGCAGCAGGGTATATTTCAGAGCTCTTTTCTTCTTTGCGTCCAGATTCGTCAAGGGGATCCCTTCCTTCTTTCCGATGCGACAATGATAAACGATTTTCCTGCCGATTGCAAGGTTTTGCCTTGACAAACCGGCCCGGGGAAACTACATTATAAAAAGATATTCTTTTGAAAAGGGGTATAAGACTATGAACTCTCCTGCTGAGGTCGCAAAAAATTATATCGCGATCGGTAAGGGCAAAGCCACCAACGGCATCTGGAAGCTGCTGATCCTGGGCATGCTGGCGGGCGCTTTCATCGCGCTGGCCGGCGTGGGCGCCACCACCGCCGCCGTCAACATCCCCGGCTCCGCGGGCAAGTTCGTGGGGGCCTGCATCTTCCCCGTGGGCCTGGCCATGGTGCTGCTGGCCGGCAGCGAGCTCTTCACCGGCAACAACCTCATCATCATCCCGGTGCTGACCGGGGACATCAAGTTCCATCAGATGCTGCGCAACTGGATCATCGTCTACATCGGTAACCTGATCGGCGCCATCATCGTGGCCTTCCTGGTGGTCTACGGCCACGTGGGCAACCTCTTCGGCGGGGCCGACGGCGGCCTGGCCGCGGCCATGATCAGCGCGGCCAACGGCAAGGTGACCATGTCCTTCGGCGACGCCTTCCTCAAGGGCATCTGCTGCAACTTCCTGGTGTGCATCGCCGTGTGGATCTCCTTCGCCGCCAAGGACGTGACCGGCAAGTTCTGGGGCCTGTATATGCCCATCATGCTCTTCGTCCTCTGCGGCTTCGAGCACTGCGTGGCCAATATGTACTACATCCCCGCCGGCCTCTTCTGCAAGGCCCTCTACGGCGTGGAGAAGGAAGCCCTCACCTGGGGCGCCTTCTTTGTGAAGAACCTCATCCCCGTCACCCTGGGCAACATCGTGGGCGGCGCCGGTCTGGTGGGCCTGCCCTACTGGTTCATCTATCTGCGGGATAAGCAGTAAAAAACCGAAAAAACGTCCGCCCGGTTCCGCAAAGGGAACCGGGCGGAATCCTTTATCCGGGGATACCTCCGGAAGCTAGAATTTCCCGCTGTGGTGGCTGAAGCCGCTGCTGCGAACGCTGGTGCCGTGCCCCCCGCCGCTCCGGCTGCCGCTGTCGTCGCTGCGGCGCACCCGGGTGGTGGTCTTGTTCAGGAAGCGGTCGGTCCGCTCGGTGAGCTGCAGGTCGCTGTCCAGATAGCTGTCGGCCCTGGCCTGGAGCCCGGCGCTCTTCATCTTGCCGCGCATCACCAGCACCGTGATGCCCGCGGGGATCAGGCCGATGATGAGGCTCATCAGGACCATGGGGGCGGTGACGTAGAAGCCCTGGCGGCGGACGGGCTCGTCCCAGGGATCGTCCTTCCCGTAGTAATCCACGGGATTCCCCTCCCGGGCCTGGCGGAGATAGTCCGCGCAGAGGTCGATGTATTTATTGAAGCCGCCGTACCAGTCGTCGTCGCCCAGGAAGGGGAGCACGTCGTCCATGAGCCAGGCCTTCCCGTAGTCCGTGAAGGCGACGTTGCCGTAGCCGTAGGCGGCCAGGTCGTAGTCCCGTTCCTCCATGCTCAGCAGGAGGATGACGCCGCTCTTTTCTTCGCCCCAGCCGTAGTCGAATTGCTGATACACGGCCTCCGTGTAGTCCTCCACGTTGTAGCCCTCCGTGTCGGAGACGACGACCACGATGATGTCGCACTCGTACATGGCGGAATAGGTTTCCGCCGACTGGTTGAGGGCCTCGTCCTCCTCCTCGGTGAGGAGGCCGTAGGCGTCGCACACCAGGGGGAGCTGCCGCTCCGAATCCGCGGCGGCGTTCAGGGCGAGGGCGGCGAAGAGGGAAACCGACAGCAGCAGGGCCGCCAGCAGGCTGATGATCCGTTTTTTCATCCCGCGCACCCCCCTCAGAAGATATGGGCCGCCTGCAGCAGCAGCGCGGCAACGGCCACGACGCCCCAGATCCCGAAGAGCCAGGCGCAGAGACGCCCCTTGGAGATGGGGAGATCGCCCACCAGCCGCCCGGTCTGTCCGTTGACGGAGAAGAGGTATACCCGGTCGTTCCAGCGGGTGCTCAGGAGCCACACCGGCAGCAGGGCGTAGTGGAGGCCCGTGCGCCGGTACTCCAGGTCCGTGCTCTTGGTCCTGACGCCGGAAAACCCGGTGACGGTGGCCTCCATGGCGCTCACGGTGCTCTGCTCGGCCCGCTTCCTGGCCCGCTCCTCGGCGGTCTGGGCGTCCACGTCGTATTTGTCGGCCATATAGCCCGGCAGGTAGGCCGTGGAAAAGGGCTTCAGCTCGCTGTAATCGAAGGGCTCGATGGCGTCCATGTGCTCGTCGGGCATCTTTGTGGAGCTGTCCACCGGGATGCGGCTGAAGCGCAGACTGCCGCTGCGGACGCATTCGTAATGGGAGGTCTCCGTCACGTCGTATTTGCCCTCGGTCCAGCGCCGAACCTTCTCGGCGCTGAAGACGGCGGTGCCCGCCGCCTCCCCGTCGCAGAGCCAGAAGGGGGCGTAGACGCCCTTGATCTCCTCCAGGTGGTTCTGGCTGGAGAAGAGCTTGGGCAGCAGGGGCTTTTTCCGATAATGGTTTTTCAGGGCCTGGATGGCCTGCTCCTTCGTCAGCTTGAAGGGGATCACCCAGTCCGGACGCAGAGCGCCGCTGAGCTCCCCGGGGACGATGGCGGGATTGCCGCAATAGGGGCAGCTGGAGGCAGCCGTGGTGCTGTCGCAGATCAGCTCCGCCCCGCAGGAGGGACAGTTGTAAACCTTGAGGCCCGCAGCCTCCGCTTCGCTCCAGGGGGAGCCCTCGGGGGCGCTCTCCTCCGCCCGGGCCGCCTGGGCGGCCGCCGCGGCCTCGTCCTTCTCCGCGTAGAGGGCCTCGATCTCGCTTACCTCATAGCTGCTGCCGCAGTATTCGCAGACGAGCTTCCCGCTGGTGGGGTCGAAGTGCAGGGGGCCGGTGCAGGCCGGGCACTGATAGTTGGTGATCCGATCCGCCAAAAACGCTCACTCCTTCCGCAGCCGTTTTCCCCACTATACAGGATTCGAAGGGAAAACGCAACGGGAATCGGGGCTTCCCCCGGCGCGGACAAGCCGAAAATTCATAAGATCTTAATCGCTTTTCTATTTCATCTTTATGCCCTCCGGTAGTACAATGGCCTCACGAAAGGGGGGAGCGCCCTTGCCCGGCATCCTCATCTGCGACGACGACCCCGATATCGTCGGCGCCCTGAAAATCTACCTCTCCCAGCCGGAGTACACGGTCTTCACCGCCGCCGACGGGCGCGAAGCCCTGGAGACCCTGGAGCGGGAGGAGATCCACCTGGTGCTGCTGGATATCATGATGCCCGTCATGGACGGGATCACCGCCCTGGCCGCCATCCGGGAGCGGAGCTGCGTTCCCGTGATCCTGCTCACCGCCAAAAGCGAGGAGGCGGACCAGGTCCTGGGCCTGAACCTGGGGGCGGACGACTATATCACCAAGCCCTTCCGGCCCCTGGAGGTCTGCGCCCGGGTGCGGAGCCAGCTGCGGCGCTACCTGCGCTTCTCCGGCGCGCCGAAGCGGGAGGAGCTGCTTTCGGCGGGCCCCATCGAGCTGAACGACCGGACGAAGGAGGTGCTGCTGGACGGGGAGCCGGTGACCCTCACCCCCAAGGAGTTTGAGATCCTGCGGCTGCTGATGTCGAATCCCGGCGCCGTGTTCTCCCCGAAGGAGATCTACGCCGCCGTGTGGAAGGAAAAGCCCTTCGGCTCGGAGAACACCGTGGCGGTGCACATCCGCCACCTCCGGGAGAAGCTGGAGCTGGACCCGGCGGAGCCGAGATACCTCAAGGTCGTCTTCGGCCGGGGCTATAAGCTGGAGAAAGGACGCGACGCATGAAGAGGTTTTTCCGCACCGTGGGCGGCAAGGGACTGCTCTTTGCCGTCTGTATCCTCTCCCTCTGCCTGCTGGCGGCCTTCTCGGCCCTGGCGGCGTTCCTCCTGTCGGACACGGCGTTTTATACCGCCTCCGAGGGGGAACTGTACCGGCAGTATCTCTCCCGCCCCCTGCGGGCGCAGGGCTACGGCCTCCTGGAGGACTGCCTTCTTTCCGGCAGGGACGCGGGGCCGGACTGGGGCAACGCCCTCTGGCAGGTGGAGGACGAAGCCGGCAGGGTGCTGGCCCGCAGCGCCGGGGCGAAGGAGGAGGGGCCCTGGGAATTTCGCTTCACCTACGCCTGGGACCCCGCGCGGGAAGCGGTCCGCTGGGTCAGCTCCTTCGCCGACCCGGTCCCGGAGGGCCTGGAATACTATGAAGTCGCCTTCTCCCTGAAGGCGGGGCTGCCCGAAATGGACGAGCTGGCCCTTATCGCCCGGCTGGTGCACGCCGCCCGGGTCCTCCGTTATTGGGTCTATCTCGCCGTCCTGCTGGCTCTGGGGCTCTCCGTGCTGTCCTTCGCGGCGCTGATGTGCGCCGCCGCCCGGCGGCCGGATTCGGAGGAGCTGCACCCCGGCCCCCTTTACCGCGTTCCCTTCGATCTGCTGCTGGCCCTCTGCGCCGCGGGCTTCCTGCTGCTCTGCTTAGTTGCGGACGAGCTGACCGCCCTCGATCTCTTCACCGCCGCCGCCGTCGTCCTGCTGTGCTTCCTGGGAGCCAACCTGGTCCTGGGCCTCTGCATGAGCGCCGCCGGGCGCATCAAGGGCCGCACGCTGCTGAAAAACACGGTGATCGCCCTCTGCCTGCGGGGCCTGTGGCGGCTCCTTCGCTGGCTGGGGCGGCTGCTGGGCAGCGTCACCCTGGTGTGGAAGCTGGCCCTGGGCTTTGTGGGCCTCAGCCTCGTCGAGCTGCTGTTCATCGCCATGTTCTGGCCGGATCTCGGGCCCTGGTCGGTGTTCTGGTGTGTGGAAAAGCTCGTCCTCTTTCCCCTGCTTCTGGCCCTGGCCCTGCAGCTCCGGCGGCTGCAGAAGGGGGCCGAGGCCCTGGCCGCCGGGGACCTGGGCTACCAGACCGATACCGGCCATATGCTCCCGCCCCTGCGGGCCCACGGGGAAAACCTCAACAGCATCGCCGGGGGCATGGCGGCCGCCGTGGAGAAGCAGCTGAAAAGCGAGCGGATGAAAACCGAGCTCATCACCAACGTGTCCCACGATCTCAAGACCCCCCTCACCTCCGTCGTGAACTACGCCGAGCTCATCGGGAACGAGGCGCCCGGCAGCGAAAAGGCGGGGGAGTACGCCAAGGTGCTGCTGCGCCAGGCGGAGCGGATGAAGCGCCTCATCGAAGACCTGGTGGAGGCCTCCAAGGCCGCCACCGGCAATCTGGAGGTGGACCCCGTGCCCTGCGATGCGGGCGTCTTCCTCTCCCAGGCCGCCGGGGAATATGAGGAACGCTTCCGGAACGCGGGCCTCCGGCCGGTGGTGAAGCTCCCGGAGGAGGAGCTCACCATCCGCGCGGACGGGCGGCGCATGTGGCGCATCTTCGACAATCTCCTGGGGAACGTCGTGAAATACGCCATGGCGGGCACCCGGGTCTACCTCTCCCTGGAGGAAAAGGCCGGGCAGGCGGTGTTCACCTTCAAAAACACCTCCCGGGAACCCCTGAACGTGCCCGCGGAGGAACTGACGGAGCGTTTCGTCCGGGGGGACGCCTCCCGCAGCACCGAGGGCAGCGGCCTGGGGCTCTCCATCGCCCGGAGCATGGCGGAGCTGCAGCAGGGAGCCCTGGACCTCACCGTGGACGGGGACCTTTTCAAGGCGACCCTCAGCTTTCCGCTGCTGCCCTGAAACGAACGGATACGGGAGGATACCATGCACACGCTGAATCTCATCCTGACCCTGCTCTTCTCCCTCTGCTGCGCCTATCAGCTGCTCTATCTCGTCCTGCCCCACCTCCGCCGGGAGAAGCCCCTGCCCCCCTCGGAGGGCGCGCACGATTACGCCGTGCTGATCTGCGCCCGCAACGAGGAGGCGGTCGTCGGCGGGCTGCTCCAGAGCCTGCGGCGGCAGACCTATCCCGCCGGGAAGCTCCACGTCTTCGTCCTGGCCGACAACTGCAGCGACGGTACCGAGGCCGCCGCCAGGGCCGGAGGCGCGCGGGTCTATGTCCGGCAGGACCGCTCCCGCGTGGGCAAGGGCTATGCTCTGGAAGCCCTGCTGGCCCACCTCCGGGAGGATTATCCCGCGGGCTTCGACGGTTATTTCGTCTTCGACGCGGACAACCGCCTGGAGCCGGACTACGTGGAGCAGATGGACCGCAGCTTTTCCGCCGGACAGGATATCGTCACCGGCTACCGCAACAGCCTGAATTACGGCGCCTGCTGGATCAGCGCGGGCTACTCCCTCTGGTTCCTGCGGGAGAGCCGCTATCTCAACCATGCCCGCCACCTGCTGGGGGTGAGCTGCGCCGTGTCCGGCACGGGCTTCCTTTTCAGCCGGGCCGTGGCGGAGGAGCTGGGGGGCTGGCCCTTCCATCTTCTCACGGAGGACATCGAGTTCACCGCCTGGCAGCTCACCCACGGGCGGCGCATCGGCTTCTGCGCCGGGGCGGTGCTCTACGATGAGCAGCCGGAGGACTTTCCCCAGTCCTGGCGGCAGCGGCTGCGCTGGTCCAGGGGCTATCTTCAGGTGTTCCGGCGCTACGGTCCGGCCCTGGTGAAGGGCGCTGTGCGGGGCTCCTTCGCCTGCTATGACATGCTGATGAACATCCTGCCGGTGGTGCTCCTGTCCCTCCTCTCCCTGGCCTCCGCCCTGGCCGCGGCCCTCTGGTGCGCCCTTCACGGGCAGAGCCTGCTGCCCGGCCTTCTGGAAGCCTGCCGCAGCCTGGGGAGCAGCTGGATCATGCTGTTCCTCCTGGGGGCCTACACCGCCCTTACCGAGTGGAAGCAGATCCATACGTCTCCCCTGCGGAAGATTGGCTATCTCTTCACCTTCCCCTTTTTCATGCTGACCTATCTGCCCGTCGGCCTCGTCTCCCTGTTCCGGGATCCGGGCTGGAAGCCCATCGTGCATCGGGGCTGCCCCTCCCGGCGGGAGCCGGAACGGCGGCGGGTCGTCTCCGCCGGGCGGCAGAGGGTCTGAAGAAAACGTCAGGGGACGGAGCCTCCGGCCTCTGCTCAAAACAGGCACGGAGCGGCTTGCCGCTTGACAAGCCGCTCCCGCATGGTATAATGAGAATGCAAAAGGGCGCTGCACATGGCGGTCAGCCCCAATGAAGAACTAAACTATGTTAGCCGTCCGGGGCCTGGCCGGGCGGCTAACGCACATTCGGGGATACGGTCATCAAGATCAAAAAGACCAGGATGAAGCATATCAGAAAACGAAGGAGTTTCCTCCACCGCTCTTTCCGCATGCGCATCACCCCCTTTATCAGGGAGTGGCTAACCGCCTTTGTATGTACAGCGCGCCTTTC
>JAEEGL016863378.1_pt1 | contig 12712 bp, 9 predicted proteins | sample 9134231 | NCBI WGS metagenome assembly JAEEGL01 (sample SAMN16246548, study PRJNA631951) | gut metagenome | biome: gut microbiome; feature: rumen; material: fiber-attached | host: Bos | place: Iran: Karaj | collected 2018-10 | reverse complement strand
CTGTTTTTCTGATTTGCGGATATATTTTCCGGATGTATCAGTTTTGTTTTTGCGGTTATAGAATTGTATTCTGCTTCCACTATTCACTACGTGTATGATACCAGCCGGAGCTTTCCGAAGTTCGCTCTCAATACGCATCCTGTAATCCGATAACTCAAGATAGCGTCTTTGGACCTCCTCATACAAACCGGATGAATGGAGCATTCCTGAGAAATTATTTCTGTTCATTTGATTTTCCTTTCTTTTTTCATCAACGGACGCACTTGATCCTATGTTCTCCGGACAGCAAAGAATCGAATAAGCATCAATTTCCATGGATTCGAGGGATTGTGATGCTTCCTCGCATGCCCAAATAGCCAAAAAGCATCAATTATCACGAATCCAAGTGATTTTGATGCTTCTTCGCATGCCCAAATAGCCAAAAAGCATCGAATTTAGCGCTGTCCATGTTTTTTGATGCCTCTCCACATTCCCGACCACTCCAAAAGCATCATTTTCTGCGCTGTCCATGTTTTTTGATGCCTCCGCAGTTTTGCGCAGACATAAAAAGCATCTAAGATTAAAAATGTTGGGATTTTTGATGCTTTGCCGGGACGAAAGCTCTCGAAAAAGCATCGGAATATTAGCTTCTGAGGATTATTGATGCCTTGTCCGGGGATGGACAAGCGAATAGCATCAAAAGAAAGATTCTCAAAAGATTTCGATGCCCGAAACCACCATTAATTGGGTTTCGGGCATCGTAAAACGCATAATTCTATATTTGAAAGTAAATGATGCTCTGCCTCCAAAGCATTTGTGACACAGCGCAGGCATCACCGGGCACCCTGCCTTATCCACCAAATGGCTAAGCAGGGTCACTCAAGCTCCACGGTCCCGGGAGGCTTCGAAGTAAGGTCGTAGAGTACTCTGTTTACTCCCTTTACTTCGTTGATGATCCTGTTCATGACCTTCATCAGTATCTCATAGGGAATCTGTGCAGATTCTGCGGTCATGAAGTCAATGGTCTTGACCGCACGGAGTGCAACGGCATGATCATAAGTTCTTTCATCACCCATTACACCAACGGATCTCATATTGGTAAGAGCCGCAAAATACTGATTGGGCATCCACTCGGGCCAATAGCTTCTGAGAAGTGCGTGGTCGGGATGTTCTCTGTCAATCTTAACGCCTGCTGCCGAGGCAGCTTCAAATGCATATTCATTTGCGGCGTTCTCAACTTCTTCTCTGTAGATGAAATCCGCATCCTGAACGATGGATACCTTTTCTGCGGTAATATCTCCGATAATACGGATACCGAGTCCGGGTCCGGGGAAAGGCTGTCTGAATACAAGATGATCGGGAATACCGAGTTCAAGACCCACCTTTCTTACTTCATCCTTGAAGAGATTTCTTAAAGGTTCGATGATCTCTTTGAAATCAACATAATCGGGAAGTCCGCCAACATTGTGATGGGACTTAATGACTGCGGATTCTCCGCCGAGCCCGGATTCAACCACATCGGGATAAATGGTTCCCTGAACAAGGAAATCAACAGTACCGATCTTCTTGGCTTCTTCTTCGAATACTCTGATGAATTCCTCACCGATTATCTTACGCTTGCGCTCGGGTTCCGTTACACCCGCAAGTTTTCCGTAAAATCTGTCCTTGGCATTTACTCTTATAAAGTTAAGATCGTAATGACCCTCAGGTCCGAAGATTGCTTCAACCTGATCACCTTCGTCCTTTCTGAGAAGACCGTGATCTACAAATACGCAGGTAAGCTGTTTTCCTACTGCTTTGGAAAGCAGTACCGCAGCAACGGATGAATCTACTCCGCCGGAAAGAGCACAGAGAACTTTGCCGTCTCCTACCTTCTCGCGGATAAGCTTGATCTGCTCCTCCGCAAAGGAACTCATTTCCCAGTCACCCTTACATCCGCAGACATTGTAAAGGAAATTGCCGAGCATCTTACTTCCTTCGGGAGTGTGGAGAACTTCGGGATGATACTGGAATCCGTAAAGCTTCTCATCATCATTTGCTATCGCTGCATAGGGACAATTGTCCGTGGTTGCGATGGACTTAAAGCCGGGAGCTATCTTTGAAATATAATCATTATGGCTCATCCAGCAGGTTGTATTTTCTGTTACGCCTTCGAAAACGGGAGATGTGGTGTCAACCTTGAGAGGGGTATGTCCGTATTCCCTTACGGGAGCATGCTCAACATTTCCTCCGAGAACAAAACTCATCAGCTGAGCTCCGTAGCAAAGTCCGAGCACGGGAACACCCATTTTAAACAGATCTTTGTCACATGATGCGGCGCCTTCCTCATAAACACTGGCGGGGCCACCGGTTAAGATGATTCCCTTGGGATTCATTGCTTTGATCTGATCCAGGGGAGTTTTGTAAGAGTAGATCTCACAATATACATTGTTTTCTCTTACTCTTCTTGCGACCAGCTGATTGTACTGACCGCCGAAATCTATTACCAATACCAGTTCTTTATCCATCTTTTCATTCCTTTCAATGCCCTAAATTATATTATAAAAAGGGGTTATTGCATAGTCTTACAAGTAGGATATAAAGGTCTTATTTCTTTAATATAAGCTAAATAAACTGTCTGAATACTCCGATATAGATATTAAATAGTCAGAATATTGCAAGGAGCATCCGTTTCGAATGAAAGAATTTTGACAACAAAGCCCGAAAATCCTTTATTTTACTTAAAAAAACATCTTGCAAAATTGACTTTCGGGTGATACTTTAATCTTAACTAATAGTCTAATGGTGGCTTATTAGGTCTAATTGCAATATAAAGGATGGATCCTTTAGTCAGGTTTAAGCCTGCACCGGCTGTCACACATTTCATGGAAGAAAGGGGGCGTGGCGATGAGTGCTGTAAGTAACACAATATTCAATAACTATCTCTCGGCATTCGGCGCCCCGAAGATATCCAAGTACGACACTCACAAGAAGAGTGAGCTTCGCAGTACTTATAATTCCATTGTCAAAGCAAATAAAGATGCTCCCTGGTATCTTCCTGTAAAAGATCAGGAGGCTAAGATCGGTGCGATCGGATTAAAAGAATCCGCTCGTAATCTTCGTACGTCTCTTGCGGAAGTCGGCGGACTTGACGAGGACGGTGCATTTAACAAAAAGCATGCTTCCTCAACCGATCCGGATACCGTTTCCGTAGATTTCATAGGTGATGACAATACGGAATCCGTTCCCTCTTTTGAGATTGAAGTCAAACAGCTTGCATCACCTCAGGAGAATGTAGGTAATTATCTGCCGGGCGATCAGGCATTTCTTCCCGAAGACAATTACTCATTCGACGTAAATATCGGTGAGATGAACTATGAATTCCAGTTCCATATCTCCGAAGGTGAAACCAACAGAAGTATTCAGGAAAGACTTGTAAGACTGGTCAACAACGCGGGAATAGGACTTAATGCATCTCTTGAATCGGATGGTGATTATTCCGCAATCAGGATTTCATCGGATTCAAGCGGAGTAAGTTCCGGCAAAGAAACCATCTTCTCCATAAGCGATGACAGAACGTCCAAAGCATCAGGTTCGGTAGCCTATTTCGGACTCGATAAAGTAAACAGTTATCCTACAAATGCCGTATTTGCACTTAACGGTGAAGAAAGAAGCGCATCATCTAACCACTTCACCATCGGCAAGATGTATGAAGTAACCTTGAACGAGCTCAGCCCCGAAGGAAGTCCGACGACCATCAGTATCAAAGCAGATATCGAATCCGTTGAAGAAAATGTCGGTCATGTTATCGGAAGTTTCAACGAATTTCTGAAAGCAGTCAACTCCTATACGGGACAGGGAATCAAAACAAAACTTCTGGATAACGAGTTAAACGGCATTACGGGAGCGTACAAAGATGCTCTCGGAGATTTGGGAATAACTGTTGAAAGCAACGGATCACTTTCAATAGATACGGAGAAATTGAGAGAAGTTGCCGAAGGAAGTGATGACATCGGAAAGACTTTCAGTACGCTTAAAGACTTCTCCAATTCGATGATGAAGAAGAGTTCACAGGTATCCCTCGATCCCATGCAGTATGTAAACCGCAAGGTGGTCGCATATAAGAATCCCGGACACAATCTTTCATCGCCATATACATCAAGCATATACAGCGGAATGATGTTTAACTACAGCTGCTGATCACAAAAAATAAGCCCTGCAGATTATTCTGCAGGGCTTTTCTTATTGATAAAGGATTACCTGTTAAACTCTTTATCGGCAAGTTCAAGTGCCGAAGCAATTACTTTATCCATATCATAATACTTATATACTCCGAGTCTTCCGCCGAATATCACATCTTTTTCGGCATCCGCCATCTCTTTGTATTTTGCGTACAATTCAGAATTCCTGTCATTGTTTACGGGATAGTAAGGCTCATCTCCGGGCTTCCATTCGGAAGGATATTCTCTGGTTATGACAGTTCCGTCTCCCTTTCCGAATTCGAAATGCTTGTGCTCGATGATCCTGGTATAAGGTACATCCGCAGATGTGTAATTGACTGCAGCATTTCCCTGGAAGTTATCGACATCCGACATGTATTCTTCTTCAAAACGAAGAGATCTGTATTCCAGATATCCCAGTTTATATCCGAAGTATTCATCTACGGGGCCGGTGTAGATCACCTTTTCAAAAGATTCCGGCTCGGGCGAAGAACAGTTCTTCTCCAGAAAATCTCTGTAAGTAATACCGAGTCTTACTTCGGTTCCCTCAAGCATCTTTTTAACCATCGCGGTGTATCCGCCCATGGGAATTCCCTGATATCTGTCGTTGAAATAATTATTGTCATAGGTAAATCTTACGGGAAGTCTTTTGATTATAAACGCGGGAAGCTCGGTGCAATCCCTGCCCCACTGCTTACGCGTATAACCTTTTATCAGCTTCTCGTAAATATCACGTCCGACAAGATTCAGGGCCTGTTCTTCAAGGTTTGCGGGTTCTTCCTTGTAGCAATCGGCTTTCTGCTCATCAATTATCTTCTTAGCTTCATCGGGTGTGGAGATATTCCACATCTTACTGAAGGTATTCATATTGAAAGGAAGATTGTAGAGTTCATTGCCGTATTTTGCCACGGGTGAATTTACGAAATTATTGAACTCCGCAAATTCCTGAACATAATCCCATACTCTTTTATCGGAAGTATGGAAAATATGTGCACCGTATTTATGAACATGGATACCATGCTCTTCGCTTGAATAAACATTGCCGGCGATATGTTCTCTTTTATCTATTACCAGGCACTTCTTTCCGGCCTGCTTTGCACGCTGCGCGAAAACAGAACCGAAAAGTCCGGCGCCTACTATAAGATAGTCGTATCTCATTTTATATATCCCTTTAAGAGCTCAGCCTTATCGGTCTTCTCCCAGGGAAGTTCTACATCGGTTCTTCCGAAGTGACCGTATGCGGATGTTGCCTTGTAGATAGGACGTCTGAGATCAAGCATCTTGATGATTCCGGCGGGACGAAGATCGAAGTTTTCTCTTACGATCTCAACAAGCTTATCATCAGCGATCTTTCCGGTTCCGAAAGTATCAACCATGATGGATGTAGGCTGTGCTACACCGATGGCGTATGAAAGCTGGATCTCACACTTGTCTGCAATACCTGCGGCTACGATATTCTTGGCAACATATCTTGCCGCATATGCAGCGCTTCTGTCTACCTTGGTGCAGTCTTTTCCGGAGAATGCTCCGCCGCCGTGACGTGCGTATCCGCCGTAAGTATCAACGATGATCTTTCTTCCGGTAAGTCCTGCGTCTCCGTTAGGTCCGCCGATAACGAATCTTCCGGTGGGATTGATGAAGAACTTGGTGTTCTCATCGATCATTTCCTTGGGAAGAACGGCATCAAATACATACTTTTTGATATCTTCGTGGATCTGCTCCTGAGTTACTTTATCGTCATGCTGTGTTGAAAGAACTACAGCTTCAAGTCTTACAGGCTTGCCGTTCTCATCATACTCAACGGATACCTGGCTCTTTCCGTCTGCTCTGAGATAGGGAAGAGTTCCGTTCTTTCTTACTTCGGTAAGCTTTCTGGTAAGTTTGTGAGCAAGTGAGATGGGATAAGGCATAAGTTCGGGAGTCTCATTAACCGCAAAACCGAACATCATACCCTGATCTCCGGCGCCGATAGCTTCAATCTGCTCGTCGCTCATCTGGTTTTCTCTTGCTTCCAGAGCTTTATCAACGCCCATTGCGATATCGGGAGACTGCTTGTCCAGTGCTACAAGTACGGCACAGGTCTTTCCGTCAAATCCCTTTTCGGATGAATCGTATCCGATATCGATTATGGTCTTTCTGGCAATATCCTGAATATCAACATTTGCCTTGGTTGTGATCTCTCCGGTGATGAGTACGAATCCGGTACATGTTGCGGTTTCGCATGCAACACGGCTCATGGGATCCTGCTCGATCATTGCGTCAAGTATCGCATCCGATACCGCATCACAGATCTTATCGGGATGTCCTTCGGTAACGGACTCGGATGTAAATAATATTTTTTCCATATATTTCCTTTCCGGCCTTTAAGGCCCTTTGACACATAAAAAAACCGCTTCCCTGAACAAGAAGCGGATTTAGTCGTGTAAAAACGATTCCTCTTATTGTTCGAAATATCGCTCAGGTGGGCACCTTCCTTAAAGGGGTTGCCGTGGCTTCATCGGTCCTATGTACCTCTGCCAACTCTGAATAAGGGGTAATACTTATTAAGTTAAATAAAAACTACTATATATATGGATATATGTCAATATCCGTATTTTCTGCTTTAGCTTGTCATCAGTTTAAAATTACGATAATCGTTATCCGTCCTGACAACGCTCACATCGGCACCGAGACCTTTGAGCTTAAGTTCAAAATCTTCATATCCTCTCTGGATGTAGCGGATATTGTCAACTATGCTCTCTCCCTCGGCTGCAAGTGCCGCAAGTACAAGTGCCGCGCCTGCTCTCAAGTCGGGAGCTGCGATGCCTGCTCCGGTGTATTTGGATACTCCGTCGATGATAGCGGTATTTCCTTCAACCTTAATGTTGGCACCCATTCTGACGAGTTCGTCAACATACTTGAAACGGTTCTCGAAAATACTCTCCGTTACGATACTGGTGCCCTCGGAAAGTCCGAGTACTACAGTGATCTGAGGCTGCATATCGGTAGGAAATCCGGGATAAGGAAGAGTCTTGATATGTGTATGCTTAAGAGGTCTCGAACATACAACTCTTACCTGGTCACCCTGCTCCATTACTTCGCATCCGATCTCCAAAAGTTTTGCGGTAATGGACTCGAGATGCTTGGGAATAACATTCTTAACGGTTATATCACCCTTTGTTGCCGCAGCTGCCAGCATAAAGGTTCCTGCTTCGATCTGGTCGGGAACGATGGTGTAGTCGGTTCCGTGAAGTTTGGGTACTCCTTTGATACGGATAACATCGGTACCTGCACCCTTGATATTTGCTCCCATGGAGTTAAGGAAGTTTGCCACGTCTACGACGTGAGGTTCCTTAGCCGCATTCTCGATTATGGTCTTACCCTCAGCCATTGTCGCAGCGAGCATTACATTAATGGTCGCTCCTACGCTGACGACGTCCATATAAATATGGCTGCCCGTCAGGCGCTGTGCTCTGGTCTTGATCATTCCGTGTTCGAGTATAACTTCGGCTCCGAGTGCTCTGAAGCCCTTGATATGCTGATCGATAGCTCTGCAGCCGATGTCACAGCCTCCGGGGAGAGTAACTTCGGCGGTCTTATATTTTCCGAGCATTGCACCGATCAGATAATAAGATGCTCTGATCTTCTTGATATTCTCATCGCATACCACCGTGCTGCCGATATTGGCTGCATTAATGGTGATACGGTGACGATCTTCTTTATTTACAATGATGCCTATGCTGCCCATAGCGTCCATAAGCACATTGGTGTCACGAACGTCGGGACAGTTATCTATATGGACGGTCTCATCGGTCATAATTGAGGCGGCTAATATAGGAAGAGCTGCGTTTTTCGCACCTCCTATCTCAACTTCCCCAACCAATGAATTACCGCCGTGAATCAGGTACTGTTCCATGAAAAGCCCCTTGATAGTTACGGATTTAAAATACGCAAAGACTTTAACACAAAATACCTTGTATGTCCAGTCTGAAGCCCCCTGTGGGAGCACTTTCAGCCCCCTGGTTTCCTTAAATTTCTCTAAAATCAGCGGGTTTTGAGCCCGGCCGAGTTACTTCAGTTCCTTCTTTATTGCAGAGTAGGTTTTCTGCATTTCTCCACCCACATATCCGCCGATATCTTTCTTGGTTTCCTTATCCAGAAGAGACAGATCGATGGGATCTCCGAATTCAACGATAACCTTCGTTCTCTTAACAAAAGGAATATGTCTTATAAGGATGTTCTCGGTCCCCACCATGGTAACGGGCTGGATCAGAGCTCCGCTCTTGGTTGCGATCTTAAAGCTTCCGTTATGCATGGGAAGAAGCTTATCCGTTTCATAATCCCTGTTTCTGGTGCCCTCGGGGAAAATAAGGATCGATACGCCTTCCTTTGCCAGTTCGATGGCCTTAAGGATTGTCTCAAGACCCTTTCTGGTATTCTTCCTGTCAAGGAACTGACACTTAAGGAGCATCATCCAGATGCTGAGGAGGGGTATCATTTTAGTTGACTTTTTAGCAATTACTGCGGTAGGGCACTTACACAGGGGATATGCAACCACGATATCGAAGATGCTTCTGTGATTTCCCACATACAAAAGCGCTTTATCCTGAGGAACTTTCTCGGCACCTCTGACTTCTACCTTGATGCCGCAGAAGAACCACACGCATCTGAAGCCCCACATTACAACGGAATTGGCCAGCTTGTCCGCCCCTTCCGGATTAAATTTGCTCATTATGAGGCAAACGAGCATGAGGGGAGTCGTGAGGATCAAAAACAGTGCCACATAAACAAAAGTAATAAACAATCTGATCATTTTAATGCCCTTTTCTTCTTATTGACTTTCTGTAAACTACAACTTACCTTCGGATTCCAGCTCAGCCATACATCCGTATATCAGGCAATATACTCCCGCTCCCCCTTCGATCGGAGTATATACCGAAGATTCAACATTCATACCCGACAGATAATGAAGCATCATCTGCATGGTTCTGTCATATTCATATCCCTTCAGGATATAATTGGCGCTCATCAGAAGTCTCATGTATCCAACCATCTCCTCCGGGCTTCCGGTCTGTGATGACAAAGGATCCGTGATCTCCCTGCGTCTGTTATTAACGATCTGTGCATTAGTCAAAATAGAGTTCACCAGCATATCGCAAAGCTCCTTATCCACGCTTTGCCTGGTAACAATATATGTCATGGCCCCGTACACATATCCGTCCTCGGGATAAACACCCGGATTTGAAAAATAATCCTTATATCCCAGAAGTTCGACGGCATACGCAGAGTCACCCGATGCCCTGTAAAGCTCCGCAAGCGCTCTGAAGGAAGCCGAATCACTCTTCAGCACATTGCCGCTCTGGGAATAGATGGACGATGCCTTCTGGAGACATTCGGTAGCAAGATAGCTGTCGTATTCTTTATATAAAAAAGAAAACTTGGCAAGTATGGCCGCATAGACCACTGCATCCGTATACGCGCTCTCGGAATAATCGCTTCCCGAGATCCAGTCCCTTACACACACAAGCTGTTCGGGAGCACCGGATACTATTTCCTGCTGATCCGAAGAGGCGCTGTCCGTCATTCCGTACCATTCATAGGCCTGGAGAAAATCAAGAACCGTAACCGGTGTGGCACTCAGATTTCTGAGGCTTTCCATAACCTCCGCATCGGCCTTGATCCATTCATAGGCATAATGATCGGGTCTTATGGTAAAGTCCTCCGAATATCCGTATATATCGCACTCGATTCTGTAAGTGCCCGCTGCCGTAAGAGATGAAAAATCCGCTTTTTTAAGCGAGTCATTTCCCTTGGCATCTTCAAACATTCCTTCATAGACTATCCTGTCCTGATTCAGATCCCTGATACTGAAATACGTGACCTCGTCGCGGCCCTCTGCAATACGCAAGTAAGCGGTCTTTTCCGAAGTCGAAGAATAGCCCTTCAGGTCCGTCATTATATTGGGAAGTCCCGTGGGTACTTCGTAATCCAGAACCGCAACCGGTTCCATACTCTTAGGTCCCGTTATGCTCGTCTGGCATGAAGACAGTCCCAGAACGGTACATAAAAAAAATGAAGCGTATGAAATTGTATGTTTCTTCATACGCCCCATCTTCTCTCCCGTATCATCAAAACACACGGGTATATTTTACCACCATATCGCCTGCGGGTCTATCAGCTTACCATATCAACCTGCTGCATCGTCCCTGCTCTTCCGTCTTCATACAGAAACATTCCCGTGGCGCGGATCACCGCATTTGTCCTGTTGGCTGCATCCTTCAAAGAGTATTCCGTTGATGCATTCATCAGATTGATGGCACCCACTCCCGCTTCCTTCAGATCAAGGAGTTTATCGCTTCCGTCCTTTTCTTTGACCCAGATACGGAGCTTATCAAATATCTCATCATCTTCATCGATCCATCCGTCTTTATCGCTGTCAAAACGGGCAAGCTCTTCAAAGCCGTTACCGGTCCTTGCCCCGAACAGCTCGGAGCCGTCACCTATCTTGCCGTCTTCATTGATATCAAGGGCCAGAAATCCGCTTCCGCTTTCCAGAGCCTTGATCCTGTCCTCGGTTCCGTCAGCATTCAGATCAAAATAAAACTCCTGATCCGAAACCTCTGTAACTCCCGGGCCTAAGTTTATAACAAGAGGATCAACATAGTGAGGAGCACTGAGCCTTCTCTCGGAATATTCCTCGAACTCCCTGCTCATACGGACATCAATGTTAAATTCGATTTCCCTGCCGTCCGCGGTTAATGCTTTTCCTTTCGAGCGAAATCCCGTATCTTCTGTTTCTCTGAAATAATGCTTTTCGCTCATATCCATCTTTACAATTGAAGAAGACTGCAAAGCATCTGTATATGATGCACTTCCCGAACTTATGCATCCGCTTCCTTCATATCCTTTTCGGATATCTGCCATCAGATCATCGATCCTGTTCCGGTATTCCTCAAACAGTATGGAAAAGATATAAAGCACCGACATCTTCCGTACATACGCAGACGTATCAGACCGTATGGCCTGCGTACTTTCTTCGGGTGTAATACTGCCGGCACTCATATCACTCATGATATCCATAATACTCGGCTTCTTATCATCCGTTTTTCCGGTTTCGGATTCTCCCTCCGGTGCTTCAGATTCAGATCCTTTTTCATACTTACCCAGAAGAGTATCCAAAAAAGACGATGCTCCCCCGTAAGATGCGAATCCCGTTTCAGTACCTATGCCCTGACCGGATAATTTCGCAACTCTCAAATTCCTTTCTGAATAACTCACAGCACTGTAGCTGCGTTCGGACTCCATTCCTGTGACCGAACTTTCAATTCTCAATAAAATCTCCTTTCTCTTAATCTCCCCCATATCCGAAAAAAGACAACAAAAAGAACGCCTCCGGGATTCCGGAGTTTAACTCCTGACCCATAAAGAGCCGTGAATCCTTTCTGCGTTCGTCATTCCGTGATATGAGGTTTTATTGTAAAACAAAAGACCGGAGGTATTCTGCCTCCGATCTTTATATCGGTTAATTCACCGTAAAATATTAGTCTTTATCCTCATCCTGTTTTCCCGGAAAAGGAATCACCTTGGGATCGTTGTTATTTTTGATGACCGATGCAACCTTCTCAAGTCTCTCCCTGGCTTCCTGCTGCTTTTTCATAGCGATAGTTGCAATCAGGGTCTTGGGTATCACGATATTTTCCATGAAGGGATTGATCACGATACCGAAGGTTGTATTCTCACTTCCGTCGGGATTGGGAGTAAGTACGAATCTTGCAAGATCCGAGAATTTAACCGCAACGGTCTCCTTAACAAATTCATCGGGAAGTTTTGATGCACCTTCCATTTCCTTTGCCTTGGCAACCGTGGCATTGTCGGTAAAAGCAACAAAGAATCTTCTTCCGTCCGATCCTGTGAGCAGAGGAAAGCGGAACTGTGCCTTTCCGTTCACAAGCTTTTCCCCGTCGGGTCCGACTTCCGCCTTTACCTCGGCAGGAGCAAGAAACTCCGCTTTATCAAGTTCTTCCATAAACATTTCCTGATGCATGGGATCGGGAGTTTTGCCGTCTGCTTTGATAAGCTGCATGGCTCCCACCAGCATAGGATTTGATACTGTTTTGTTTAATTCCATCTTATCTCCTGTTGAAATTGATCAGACAGCCCTTAAGAATGATCTGTCTTTCTTCATCGGTAAGGCTTCCGAGAGTCATGGTAAATTCCTTGAGCTCACCCGAAGCGGTATCAACCATGTATGCCTTAATGCTTTCTGCTTTATCGATAACCGCCTGCTTGATTCCGGGTACGTAAATGTAATCAAGATTCTTGAAAGGAAGATCTCCGTCAGGAATTATGAAAGGAAGCATACCCCAGTTGATAAGATTCGATCTGTATCTCTTGGTTGCGTACTCGTTGGCGATATTAGCCCATCCTCCGAGAACTCTCTGGCAGGAAGCTGCCTGCTCTCTTGCGGAACCGTCGCCGGGCTTTACTGCGAAGATGGTTGAACCGATACCGGTATTGCCTTCCTTTGCATCGGGGAAAGTCTTGCTAACCGCATT
>JAEEGL016457589.1_pt1 | contig 12712 bp, 5 predicted proteins | sample 9134231 | NCBI WGS metagenome assembly JAEEGL01 (sample SAMN16246548, study PRJNA631951) | gut metagenome | biome: gut microbiome; feature: rumen; material: fiber-attached | host: Bos | place: Iran: Karaj | collected 2018-10 | reverse complement strand
TGTTTACGCCGTAAATATAGCTCTGAATGCACTGGCGAACCTGTTTTTCAGTAAGCTTGTCTGTGCGGATAAATGGAGCAAGATAAGTATCAAAAGAAGAGAAGGCCTGAGCGCCTGCCCATTCGTTCTGCATGATTCCCAAAAAGTTTACAATCTGGTTTACAAGTGTTGAAAGGTGTGTTGCAGGAGTTGATGTAATTTTGTCTGGAACTCCGCCAAGTCCTTCTGCAATCAGCTGACGAAGAGACCAGCCTGCACAATAACCAGAGAACATAGAAAGATCATGAATGTGGAATGCAGCTGTTTTGTGTGCTTCTGCAATTTCTTTTGAGTAAATGTTATTAAGCCAGTAATTTGCAGTAATTGTTCCCGAATTGTGAAGGATAAGTCCACCAAGCGAGAAGTTTACATTTGCATTTTCGTTTACACGCCAGTCGCTCTGTGCAAGATAGCCATCCATTGTCTTGTTTATGTCGAGCATAAGTTTTTTTGTGTCTCGCATAACTTCATGGCGTGCGCGGTAAAGAATGTAGGCTTTTGCAATGTCTACTTCTTTGTTTTCAATAAGTACACTTTCTACAATGTCCTGAATTTCTTCAATTGCAGGAATTGAGTGTGCACGATTTCCGGCCATCTGGAGTCTGATTTTTTCTTCAACTGCGTCAGTAAGTGCTGTGGCTCTGTCTGGATCTTTACGGCCTTCTACGGCTTCAATAGCCTTGTCGATGGCAGTTTCGATCTTTTTTCGGTTGTATTTTGCAATTTCGCCGCTGCGTTTTACAACCTGTTTGATAACGCCCTGAGTTTCCTCATCAGAGCTGGATCCCAAAAAACTTCTCCATTCAGGAAAAATTGACTGGTCACTCATTTTGCCCTCCCTTTGCCTTTTTCTTTATCATTTTTACTTCTGTCATAAACTCTTCCAGGTTTTCAAAATGGCGATAAACCGAAGCAAAACGAATGTATGCAACCTTGTCTATGTCATAAAGTTTTTCCAAAACCAATTCGCCCAAAGCCGATGTAGAGATTTCGCGGGCTTCTTTGCCCTGTTTTACAGCCATGTCTTCTATGTCGTTACAAAGCTGCTCAATCATACCTGTAGAAACGGGACGCTTTTCCAGTGCGCGGATAATTCCTTTTTCAAGTTTTTCACGGTCGAATGGCTGTCGACGTCCGTCACGTTTTACAACCATAAAAGGTTTTTCGTCAATTCGTTCGTAGCTGGTAAAACGGTAGCCGCATGCAAGGCATTCACGGCGTCGACGGATGCTTTCTCCGTTTACCATTGTTCGAGATTCTAAAACTTTATCGTCTAACTTTCCGCAATAAGGACAGCGCATTACTTTTCTCTTTATGGGGGGAAATCATAGTGTACTTCCCACCTCTATTTGAATGATATAGCACTAAATATGTTGCGACAATAGAAATTTTGAGAATTTGCGTGAATTTTTTAAAACTATTTTTCTTGACAAAAAAAAATTTTATGCTTGGATAAAAAAATCTGTTATGAACTCTTGACTTATTTTTTATGTTTTGAATTTGTCTTTTTGTGTTTTTTAATTTTGCGTTCAGAAGGAATATAATCACTTTCTTCAAAAGTAAAATATTCGGTTACGCAGTAGATTGTGAAAAGAAAAAGAATAATCAACGGAAGCCAGTTGCCTAATCTTGCATAGACGGTGTTTTCTCTCTGGTAAACAGGAATGTCATAGCTAAGGGCGTATTCTTCAAAAAGAGGAGAATCTGCAAGAACTTTTCCTGTTGGAGAAATTACGCAGGAATATCCTGAATTTGAAGAGCGGAGCATTGTGGTTCTGTATTCAATTGACGCAAAAGAGGCAATTACAAAGTGCTGAATTTCGCTTGATTTTTTTAGCGACCAGGAATCGTCTGTTATGTTTACAAAAAGTTCACTTCCGTATTTAAAAAGTTTTCCCATTACGTCTGGAAAAGCATCGTCAAAGCAGATTGGGGTAGAAAGTCTTACTGTAGGTTTCTTTTCTTCTTCTGCAGTCTGAACTTCGTAAGAGTCTGAAAGGTCTATGTATTTTGCAGCGGGTAAAAGCCGGTTTTGATTCCATTTTCCCGGAACGTCAAAAAAGACATACTGGTCGCCAGGTGTCCATCCTGCAGAAATGCGGAGTTTTTCTTTTAAGAACTTTCTTACGGCTGGCGATTCACGTCCTGGAAGTGCTTCTGCAAAAGGAACAAGGTGGTTTTTACCGTAATAGCCGCGGAGATTGCTCTGACTGTCAAACATTAAGGCTGCGTTATTAACTTCTCCTTTATTCGGATTTTTAATATAGCGTCCGCCTGCAAGTAACGGAATGTCGATTTCTTTTATAAAATCTGTAAGCGGTTTTTCGCCGGGGTAAATGCGGTAGTGGCTTAAACTGTACGGATAGGCTTTGTGTAAACAGCCTTCGCTCCAGACTACAAGGTCTGCCTGTTTTCCAGAAGTTTGAAGTTCTTTTAATTTTTCTAAGGTCAGGCGCTGTGAGCGTAAAATTGAATCGTGATCGGACTTTTCGTGCCACGGGTCTGAGTTTTGCTGAACCATAATGGTTGTAAGGTATTTTTGTGGCACCCGCGGTTTTAAAATTTGCCATGTACCATAAACGATTGCAAGAGAAAAAAGTAAAATGAATACTTTTTCTGAAGGCCTAAAATACATGCGGAATGAGGCAGCTGGGCGTTCTAAAAAATCTTCCAGGCGCGGATTGGACTGGCGGGTGGCAGAAGGCACTAAAATCCTTTCTCCTAAAATGGCGTTAAATAGTGCTACTAAAAAAGTAAGCCCGTAAGTGCCTGTGATGGACGCAATCTGTGTGAGAATTGACCATCTGTAAAGAGCGGAAGAAACTGTTCCCCACGGGTAGCCAAGGTATCCTGTCGATTTTACCCATTCATAAAGGGTGTAAAGGGCTGCAAAATATAGGACTTTAAAGTCTCGGGTGCCAGAAAAGTTTTGTTCTAGTGAAGAATCTAAAAGCCTATTTTGTTTTTTAGAAGAATTGTAGGGTAAAAAAAGAATTACGCCAAAAATTCCTCCGATTACTCCGGTTCCAAAGGCAGAAGCACCCAGTGTAAAGGCTGCAAAATCCATAAAGTTTGCAAGCCAGAAGCTTGAAAGAATGTGGGTAACGCAGGTTTGTGTAAAGCCGCACAAAAATGCAAGTTTATAGTTACGGCAGTTTTTGAGCGCATAATAAAATGGAATGAGCGCAATAAGACTTGCCAAAGGAAAGCCTAAATAGAAGATTTCGTTTGGAATTGCAAGAGAAAGTAGTGCTGCAGAAAAAGCAGAATAAAAAACTTGTAAAATCGCACCCATTACTATATTATTATCTACATTAATTCAAAAAAAATTAAGCACTTAATACAAAAAAAAGTAGCTGACAAGGGGAAGAGGGGGTCAGAGTATTGAAACTGGTTAATGATGCCCACGAGTTAGAGTACAAAAAATTACCAGAGGTTGTTGCAAAAGCACCGGGCAGGTTCCATCTTATAGGTGAGCATTCCTGGTTCTTTAAGGACAAAACGCTGTCCATGGCAATAAATCTTCCGGTTTTTGTTGCGGTTTCTAAAAGGGAAGATTCTTCGCTACATTTCTATTTTCATCAGCTGAACGACAGAAAAAAAAGCAGTGCATCTGGTGTAAAGCTCAAAAAAGAAGATAAATGGGCAAATGCCGTTAAGGCTGTTGTCTATGGCTTTACTTCCGGCGGCTACAGTATAGGCGGTTTTGACCTTACGATTTACAGCCAGATACTTCCGTCTGCCGGGTTTGGAATTACAACGGCTATAAAAGTAGCTACGGCGCTTGCCTTAAAAGAACTTTTTGCTTTCAAATGCGATGATAATGTTCTTCTTCAGGTTCTTGAACGCGCTAATAAACTCTTCTTACAAACTTCAAATCACATCGCCGACAACTTTTCGGCCCTCTTTTCTAAAAAAGACACACTTTTAATCACCGACCATTTTAAGAATACCTGGGACTACGCAAACTTCGACTTCCCTGACAAAAAAATCCTTCTTGTAGATACTAAAGTTCCGCGCTGGACTGTCTGGAACGAAGAGTCGATTTTTGAACCTCAGTATGCGCTTTTGCTTGGTGATTTGCGCGAGAAAAAAGCGAATGTTTACGGCGGCTGGCAGTATATTTCTGACATTACAGACATTAACGAAGTTCTTGATGTTGTAAGTGAAGACATTCACAGAAAGCTTTATACAATGCTTAAGGAACATAATGATGTTCTGGAGGCTCGCGAAGGCCTTATTAAATCCGATTTCTTTAGATTTGCACGTGCTGTAAACGACAGTTATGCAACTATGCGCGATTTGTATGATATTTCGTGTCCTGAAATTGACTGGATTTTAAAGCGCGTAAACGAGCTTGAGCCAAATCTTGAACAGGTTCGTAATCCTGTTACCTGCGGTCGTATTACCGGTAAGGGCTTTGGCCGCTGTTTATATGCAATTGTGCGTAACAGTGATGTAGAAACCTTTAAGGCTAAGATTGTTGAGTTTGAAAAGATTTTTGGCTTCCATCCTGATGTTTACGAAGTTGTGCCTTCTGACGGTACCTGCATTGTCCGCGATTAAGATAAGCGGGATTAATGGAATTTCTGAACTTTCAATGGTGGACGGGGTAGGCCTTTCGGTGTAAAATAGAGTATAAGCTAAAAAAAAATTGGGTGGGAAAATGGCTGAGAATATTTTAAAAGAAGGTATAAAGCTATATAACGGCGGTAATTACTCCGACGCTCTGGCGTTTTTTCTTTCACTTCCGGCAGACGACGCAATTGATAAAATGGAAGTTGCCTATTTTTTAGGACTCTGTTACACAAAACTTCAGAATTATGACGAAGCTCTATTATTTTTAGAGCAAGTGGTTACCTCTGGCGGGCAGTTAGCCCGTGTTTTACAGTGCCGATTTCTGCTTGCCGTAATCTATGCGCTTTCTGGACGTAAGCGTCTTGCCGACTTTGAACTTGGAAAACTTCTGGAAACAGGCTATAAACCTGCTTCTGTTTATGCTGCAATTGCTTTTGTTGCATGGGAACAGAATGATACAGAAAAATGCCTTTCTTACTACGAAAAATCATTGGAAAATGATCCCGAAAATATTACCTCTCTTAACGGGCTTGGTTATGTTTTAGCTTATACAGAAAAGGATTTAACCCGTGCGCTTAGCCTTTGTAAGCAGGCCGTAAAAAGTGCTCCTAAATCTGCTGCCTGTCTTGATTCTTTGGGCTATGTTTATTACAAACTTGGCCTTTATGAGGATGCAAAAAATTATCTTACCCAGGCAGAAAAGATTGATGGAGATAATCAGGATATTGCAAAACACTTAAGTGACCTTGTACATGCAGGGCGGAAATACTAATGAAAAAAAGTTTAAATTTAATTTTTAGTTTATTAATCTGTTCTTCTCTTTTTGCACAAAATATTACCTCTGATGCAGGAATGACTGTTCCGGAGGACAGAATCCGAACAAGTAACGAAGGTTTTGCGTCAGAAGAATTCCGCCGTGGAGTTCAGGCTTATTACAAAGGCTCTTTTAATGAAGCCATTGTTCAGTTTGAAAAGGCACTTTCTTTTATGCCTAACGACAGTCTGATTCTGGACTGGCTTGGAAAATCTTACTACAAAACAGGACTTGAAGGTTCGGCACTTTCTTACTGGCAGTCGGCACAGGATAACGGTTATGGCGGAATCCTGCTTGCAAATAAAATAGAAGTTGTTCGTGAACGTCGCGTAACTGGTGATGCAAACGAAAATCTTATGCGGCTTTCTGAGGCAGGAAGTTACCCTGGAGTGTTCAACGGAAACATGATTTATTCAGGGCCTATTTCAATTCTTCCAAATTACGACGGAACTTTCTGGATTGCAGCTTATAACACAAATAATCTGCTTCTTATGAATCAGAATGGAAGTGTAATTGACCGTATTACGGGGCCTATTAATGGTTTTGACCGCCCTAGTGATATTATCCGCATGAAAGACGGTAATATTCTTGTTAGCGAAAGTGCAGGAAACAGACTTTCGCTTTTGAATCAGAAAGGACATTTTATAAAATACATTGGACAGAAAGGCCGTGATCTTGGCGGTCTTATAGGGCCTCAGTATCTTTCGTTAGATGGACTTTCCCGCATTTATGTAACTGATTTTGGAAACCGACGCGTTGATGTTTTTGATGCAGAAGGAAATCCTCTTTACTTTTTTGGTGGAAAATCTGCATATTTTGAAGGCTTAAAAGGTCCTACAGGAATTTGCGTGCTGGAAGATTCTGTTTTTGTTGCAGATTCAATCAGCGGCTGTATTTATGAATTTGACCGTGCCGGAAACTATATCCGTGAACTTGTAGAAAAAAAGACTTTTAAAAAGCCAGAAGCAATTAAACTCTGGAATAATTATCTTGTAGTTTGCGATCAGAATAAGGTAATTGCAGTAGATCCTCAGACTGGTTCTCTTTTTGAATATGTAAAGACAGGTAATGCACCTTCCCGTGTAACAACCGCTGCTGTAGATGTAAATGAAAATCTTCTTGTAAGTGATTATACGGCAAACGAAGTTTATGTAATGTCTAAACTATCTGAACTTGTTGGCGGACTTTTTGTTCAGATTGAACAGATTGATTCTTCTAAGTTTCCAGAAATTACACTTGAAGTGCGTGTAGAAAACCGTCACCGCCAGCCTGTTGTGGGCTTGATGGAACAGAACTTTTATATTTCAGAAAAAAAGCAGCCTGTTCAGAATATGAAGTTTATAGGTGCAGCTTCTAACAATACAGAAGCTGACATCACCCTTGTAATTGAACGTTCCAGAGAAAGCCTTTTGCATAAAACAGAGATTGAAACTGCAGTGCGGGAACTCGCTGCCAGCATGAACGAAAAAGGTGTACTGCGCGTTGTTTCTGCAGGAAAGATTCCGGTAACAGAATATGTTGGAAGCCCTTTTGGGGTACGGAACTTTAGCCTTGATGCGTTAAAAAATCCTGTTTCTGATACTGTTGCAGTTGATCTTGCTCTGCGCCTTTCCAGCAATGATTTGATTAATGCTGCTAAAAAACGTGCAATTATCTTTATTTCCGGCGGTTCTGACAGTGCGCTTAATTTTGACAGCTATAATCTTTCTCAGCTTACAGCCTATATGTGCAATAACTCGATTATGTTTTCTGTGATTCAGGTTACACAGGGTGCTGTAAATCCTAAGATAAGCTATATAAGCGAAAATACAAACGGTGATATGTACTATGTTTACCGCGAAGAAGGCCTTTCAAATATTGTAAACGAAATTATTCAGAGCCCACAGGGAATCTATCAGCTTAGCTATATGTCTACGCAGACTTCAAACATGGGAGAAAAATATCTTCCTGCAGAAATTGAAGTTTATCTTTTGAATAGAAGTGGCCGTGACGAAACCGGTTATTTTGCTCCGCTTCTGTAAGTTTTTTCTTTACATGTGCCTCTAGAATTCAGCTTTTCCACCAACAGAAAAACTGATTCCAAGGGTATTTGCAAGATTGCTGTAATATTTAAAGTCTATTCCAAGGCCTGTTGACATTGTAAAGTGCCTTAAAAACTTTGCTTCTACAGTGTGTGCATAGGAATAGACCTGTTTTTTTGTGCGTTCTGCCTTAGAGATTTCAAAGTTTATAGTTTCTTTTCTTGTAATTCCAAATTCTGTTTCGCGTGCTTTTTCTGAAACAATTTTAGCAATTTCTACAACTGGCGTTGATTTTCCTTCGTGCTGCCAGATAACTGTTGTTTTTCCGCTGTAATCAAGATTTGTTTCTATGGAGGCATCCAGCGCTGTTTTTATGGTGTTTTTATTGTCTATGTAAAAAAGAACCTGTGCGTACCAGGCGGCAAGATATGTTGTGTTTTCCGGGGCGTCGGCAGGGATTTTTACAATTCCTGTTAGGCTTGTAATAAGTTCGTCCTGGTTGTACCACATAAAAAGAGGATGAAAGCTTTCGCGACCAAAATTATTTATAGAGTTATTTGTAAGGGTTGTTCGCAGCTGGTAAACGTCGCTTGTTTTTACGGCGGACGTAAGGTCTCTGGTGATGGCAAATGTGGCGGTAGAAGGCACTAAAATATCTTTTGGCGTATTATAAAGTCTTCGGCTCCAGAAAGTTTCATATTTTGTGGAGTAAGAAAGTTTTTGTGTGACCGCAGTTTTTTTATTTTCTATCTGAGTGCCTAAATTGTGCTGGAAAAGGTCGTAAAATGGCACGGTTGCATAAAGATACGAACGGTCTTTCTGGGTGGCAAAAAGTTTTTCTGTATCAGAAAAATATGAGCCTTGAATGTCGCTTACGTTTTTTGTTCCAGACGCTGTTTTTGAAAGAGAGATTTTAAAATTATTAGATTTTAGCTGGAATGGAACTTCAAGAATAAAGCCTTCTGTATCTGAATAAGTGCTTTCTCCGCTTGCAGAAGATTCTGCTTCCAGATTATAGGTGAGTGCAGGTTTTAAGTTTGCAGGTCTTAGTTTTACAAGCGCCTTAGAAAGGTATTTTTCTGATTTTGAAATTGCAAAATCTTCTCCTGTTGAAAATTCAAAGTTTGTGATTTCGCGCCAGCCTTCAAAGTAATTGTTTGTATTAAAGGTTTGTGATGCAGCCTTTTTTGTATTTATTTTCTGACTGAATTGTGCGCTTTGTGATATTTCTAAAATCCACGGAGAAAATTTATAGCCAAGGTTTGCATTTTGAGTTTGTTTGGCCCATGAATTTTGTGCTTTTGTATCTGCATTAATTGTTAGCGGTATATTTACGTCCTTAAAATCAAAGTTGAGGATGTTCTGCTTTTTCAAGTTCTTGTCATCATGATTAAAGCGATAAGTTTCTTCAAAAGTTGCAATTTTATGAAGTTCGCCGTCAGTTTTGATGGAATGTCCTGCATTCTTAAAAAGATTGTAATCAGTAGCATTAGAAGTGGTTGAAATTGTGGCATCCGCGCTTAATTCAATGCCTGCAATTGTGATTTTACCATCGGCAGTTGATGTCATTGCACCTTGCTTTTGAGAATCTTCGGTGGCATTTTTTACAGCCCGGCTTCCGCTCTGAGTTGAATCAATTGTAAAAGCTGCATTTTTTATTACAGAGGAAATTTCATCTTTTTTTAGTTCCAGTTTTGTATGATGCTGGGCTGTAAGGTTCAGGCTTGCGTTTGAGTAGTAAAGATTGTCAACGTAGAAAGAGCCGCTTTTAATAAGATTTCCGTCAGAGATTGTGTCAAAAACGATTTTCATACGTGACGGAATATTTTGGGAATTGATTTCAAGTTCGTAATTGCCTGACGAAAGTTCTGTTCCATTTATGCTTACAGTTTTATCTATAAGATTTATGCAAAGTCTGTTCCAGCTGAGCGTGTCAGAAATATATTCATTAATATTTTGGATAGAAAGCCTGATTCCTGTTTTACCGTCTTTTTCTGCGGAATTTGCTGAGTTATCAAGAATAAGGTAGAAGGCCTCTTCTTTGCCCGTAAGAGTAGTTGCTTCTGCCAATGATTTTTGATAAGCAAAGTCAAAATTAATCTTGCTGTAATTAGAAAAATCTGCGGGTTCAAAATAGCTTAGTGCGGTAATTTGTGATTTATCTGCAGAAATTTTTGAGGTGTCTAAAATCTTCCAGCGAATTTGAGAACTGAAATTTTCATTTTTTATAAGTTCATCAGACGACGGACTTGATGTTCTGAAACTTGTGGTTTGCAGAATAATCTCTTCGTCTGCCTTTGCATAAATGCTTTGGAGAGTTGGCTTATACTTTCCAAAATAAATTTTACCTTTGTTATCTCCGACTTCTTTTCCTTTATCTGTCTGTACGACGATGAGTCGCGCATCGTGATTTGAAGACAGTTTTGCCCGGTCTTCATCATAAAGTTTGATTACAACACTTTGTTGAGTTTTTGACGTCAGATCGATTCCTTTAACTGTTTTTTCATCTGTTCCAGTGAGTTTCCAGGTAGAAATGCCTTCTGAATCTTCGCCGGTAAATTCGCTTTCGGCTTTTACGCCAAGCTGAAGATAAACTTCGTAGCTTTCTGCATTCGCCGGGGAAAAATCCGGGGTAAGATTAATTTCCAGTTCACTTGCGCTGGAAATATTTTCTGTGATTTTTATATCAACTGCTGCCCAGGCTCCGCTTGCAATACCTGTAAAATCCCACGCCAGAGGAATTTTATAGCCTTTAGAATCAGTTTCGCCGCCATGCTTAAGAATTGTTCCGTTTTGTGCCTGATAAAGATGTTTTTGAGAGGATGGATCGGCTTCTAAGTTTAAAACTGGTTCTGATTTTGTTGTATATCCTGCTGTGCTGGAAAGATAATAATACTGCGGGACATAATCCTGCTGTTCACTTACTAAAAGCGCGCCTGCTGCATTTTGTGTTGTTAAAGATGCAGAAAGCTGTTCTGTGATTTTTATATTTTCGCCTTCGTATTTTAAACCACCAGAAAGGGCTGCAAAACCATTTTTTAAGTTATCCTGAATAGAGTATTTTTCCTGAACGCTAACTGGCCAGGTTGCCGTAACTGCTACATCGCCTGTTAGTTTTTCTGTAAAATTGTAGATAAAACCGGCACCGCCAGAAACAGAGCCGCTTCCAAAATTGCTGCTGTCTTCCTGCCACATAATGTAGATTTTATCTGTGCTTCCAACGCTGCCTGAAAGCTCAACTTTTCCTGAATCAGAAGAATATTTTGCACCCGTATCTAAGATTCCGTTTTTATAAACAAGAACTGTTCCTTCTGCGGCTTTTGTGCCGATTAAAATCTCAGAAACAGGGGAGTAAGAACGTACAAGAATTACAATGTCGCTGCCATTCTTTAAGTTCAGATATACTTCTGGAGTTTCTTTTGCTAACGGAAAGCGATTTTCTGCCAGCTGGAGAGATGTATTTGTAGAAGAAAGTGATGAAAGTCGCGCAAATTTATGATTTTCTGAAAAGAAGTCATCTTTTACGCTGGAAAAATTTTCTGTAAGTTCATCAACGCTGTATTCAGAAACTTCTTCTTCGCTGTTTTTATAAACAACAGAAATATCTGCGTCCTGTGTAATTCCAAGATCGTAAAACGAGGCACAAATATATGGCGAAAGTTTTACGGGATGCTGGATGATGAGGGCATTTGTTCCGTCTATTGTAGATAAAAGTTTGTCGCCGGAGAGGGCATAGGAAGACATGTCATAGTCTTCAAAAAGATTATTTATATCTGTGGTAAAGTCTGCTGTTGCGTCTTTTATAGCGTTTAAATCTGCATTTGAATTAAACGTCACCAGTACTTCTGGAGTCTTTCCTTCACTGCGGCCAGCATTTGCAGAAGATGAAAGAACAATCATACTCTGGCTTTCTATGATTATATAATCAGAGTTTGAAAGTTTTTTATACTTCTTTTTATTTGCATCGGTGTAAGTTCCGCTGCTGGATTCTACATAAATATCTTTTACAGCAGAAAGTGATGATGCGGCATCTTCTGGAAATACAAAGCGGTTTCCGCGCATAAAATCTTCCGGCTTAATGTTTACATCTGTTACACTGTTCATGCCGTAAAAAGTTGCGGTTTTAGTCTGTGTCATATCGTAACGGAGCATAAAGTCTGCTGCCCATCGATTGTCTAAAAAGTCTTCAAAATGCAGGGAAAGTCCTGGTGCCTGATTGTCACCGCCTTTTAAGCCGTAACCAAAAAAATCTGCAGAATACGAGTTTTTCATAAAAATATTTCTGTTAGAAAGTCGGGCTTCCCGTAAATATCCATTTCCTTTGTAAGTTACGGCGTATGTATTCTTCTTAAACTCGTCTGCAAAACTTGCTTCAAAGAACCAGGTATTGTTTAAGTTTATGATGGCTGTAAGGTCAATTGCCTGCTTAAAAACAGGTACTCCGGGTGAAAATGTAACGGCTTTGGAATCCTGACCTTCATCATCAGTGCCCCCAAAACTCCATAAAAGGTTTCCTTCAAAAAGTCCCTGCCAGTATCCGTTCAAAGAAAAATCTACGTGATTTTTATCGCTTAAGTCCCACGAATATAGAGTGTCGGGATTTTTGTTTACTGCTTCAGACGGAAAAACATCAGGAAGAACTGCTCCAGCTCCGCTTTCTGCAACGCTTGTGTAAGTCTGTGCGGAATTTTTTGAAGGCATAAACGTACCCGCAAGAATTGCAAGCAAAACAGCCCTAAGTGTTCGTGCCTTCTGCACTCTGATTTCGGGATGTTTTTTTTCCAGATTTAATATTGCCTTTTCTACAGCCTGCTTTTTTTTGCTTCCGTCATCAAAAAGAGTCTGCTGAACAGGCTTTTCGTCTTTAGAAACGTTTTCAAAGCCTACGCCCAAAAGCCTTATGCCTTCTCCTTCTGAATATTTTTTTTCAAAAAGTGATTTTACGACGTCAAAAAAAGAATCAAGAGTAAGAATATTAGAATCTGAAGTCTGCTGCACTGTTATTGTTTTAAAATCATTGTAACGGATTTTTACCATTACAGTGCGTGAATAGCTTTCTTCTCTTAAGAGTCTGAAAAATACTTCGTGCGAAAGTTCCATAAGGGCTGTTTCTGCCGCATAAGAATTTGTTAAATCAATTGGAAATGTTCTTTCCGCACTTATAGAATGGCTCTTGCGCTCCCCTTTAAAAACTCCCGCGCCCCCGCAGTACATAATATCCCACAAAAAAGCGGCAGTATTTTTTCCAAACTGAAACTCC
>JAEEGL016047677.1_pt1 | contig 12712 bp, 6 predicted proteins | sample 9134231 | NCBI WGS metagenome assembly JAEEGL01 (sample SAMN16246548, study PRJNA631951) | gut metagenome | biome: gut microbiome; feature: rumen; material: fiber-attached | host: Bos | place: Iran: Karaj | collected 2018-10 | reverse complement strand
TATTAAAATGATGATCGAAGCGGTAATTCCCGTCTTCCGGATAACGTTCCAGTCCGTTAAAGAGATATGCATCCGCCACCATCTCGCCGCCTCTTGAATGTCCGCCTATCACTATCCTGTCCGAATCGATAAGACCGTATATGGGACTGCCTTCACGCTTATTTTCCTCCAGTATCGCTTTCATATTCTCCAAAAGCAATATGGCACGCTTATCATTTCCTTCATGCAGATCGTTTATGATATTTTCATCCACCGATACCACAACATAACCGTTGGACGCCAGATATTCTCCCAGATAATCATACCCCAGATATGACGGTGTGCCTGCATCATGATTACCGTGTACGAAGAAAAGGACCGGACAGCCGCTCATTCCTCCGGGATACCATATCTGTCCTTTTATGGGCGCCTCTGCAAAATCGTATTTACTGAAATAACCTGTCAGTTTATCCATGGGATTGCGGTTTAACACACTGTCGTAACCTGACATATCATATGTTCCTGTCACGATGTCCTCGTTTTCCCCCGGGCCGTAACTCAGCGAACAAACAGCTGCATCACCGTCTTTCAGGTAATCTTCAAAGCCCTCTGCCGGAACGATATCGGCAACGTAACTGTCTGCCGCCGGCTCGATCGTGCAATAATACTCCACGCGGTCTTCACCGAAACTGTCACTCCTGAAAAAATAGCCATAGATCCCCATATATGCCAGCGAAAGCAGCATCACGATGTATGCAAAGACCTGCTTAAAGCGTCGGCTTTTAATGAATCCCCATATGCATCTTCCCATGATATCGCAAGCAAGCGCCAGTGCCATACTCATAATTACCGCAGGCAGTATGTCCTGCCCTTGTGTACCTATGGTATTATTGGCACACACGACACTGACCGCGACAACATAATAAACCCTGCTGCGCTTTGCTCCGCCAAAAAGCAGCTTTAGCAGAAGTGCTGACAGTTCTGCAAGCAGTATTATGAGCAGCGGAGTGAGAAGTACACAGACTGCTGCAGGTATATCTGCCATCCCCTTTACTATCCAGTACATGAACTGTGTTGAAAGCACCACCGATGCGGTCATTCCGCCCGCACGCCCCGCCTGCATGAACCTGCGTGGTCCGTCCGTCACTCTTTTTATACCATCTGCAGTTTTCCCGAAAAAACGCTTCAGTTTTCCCGGCTCTTTTTTGATCTTCCGGGAATTATCTGCCTGTATCTCATCCATCAGTGTTACTGCCTCCGCATCTGACGTTTATCAGCTTATTTTACGTCTGTTTTTTAACGCTGATTCTATCATCTTTATCGTTTTTTTGCCAGCCCTTGCGGCCGGCACACAGCCAAGGGTGGTTTTGCGGCACGATCTGTAGTATACTTCCGCTTATGGATGTTATACTCCCCGCAAAACTTCATCTGGGTGATAAGAAACTGTCACACGACATCATACCCTGCGGCATAAGCACTATCGGCGACTGGGCTTACGCCCATTGCAGCTGTCTGAAATGGGTGGCGATGCCTGTGAGCGCTGTGCACATCGGCCGGGACGTGTTTCTGGGCTGTAATGCGCTTAAGCATGTCTACTGCTATAACGGCGATACTTTTTCCTATGATGACCTTCCGGATGATAAAAACGCTACGGTCCACCGGATCGCGCAGCTCAATGCCATTGCTCTGTTATATTTTGACGATCCTGCCACGGCTCTGATAAAAGAGAATGCCTGCGCTCCGCAAAACTTGATCAGCTGGGATGACAGATGCTTAAGTTTCCTGGCAGTTTCCGATGATAAAGGCTTTGATCCTTTCCTGGCAGGCGGCGAGGAAGACTACAGCGATAACGAAGCACAGCATGCCGACTATATACGCGCACGCCGCTTCATAAAGGCGGAAATCATTTATACCCGCCTGTTATCCGAAGCTGTATGCGCCCTTCCCATAGAAGATGATAAACGCAGCCTTTTGCTTGACGCCTTCCGTTCCAACAGCGAAGTCCTGTCATTATTAAACCATACCGTCTCCTGCCATAAGCAGACCGCCGATATATACGCAAAAGCAGGGCTCCTTACCACGGAAGCCCTGCCTCACATTCTTGAGCAGATTTCTTATGACCGGATCGAGATGCGAAGCGCACTCATAAGCCGCTGTTCCTCACAGCTTCTTGGAAGCCTTTCACTCGGGTGATGGGTATAGGGATAGGGATGGGTACAGGGGGATGGGTACAGGGGACGGTTCTCTGTGTTCATGCAGTTCAATGAACACAGAGAACCGTCCCCTGTACCCATCCCCCTGTACCCATCTTCTCTCATCACGTCTTCTTATGACATTTTCCGGCCATGGGGCAGCCTATACAATGCCGCCCCTTTTTCTTTTCTTTGTAGATGTATATGCATGCGAGCGTGACAAGGAGGATTATCACAGCCGCCGCAATAATGTCTGTCATACTTAAGCCCTCTGTTTAATTAGCCTTCAGCCGGTATTCCATGGCCATCTTACTGCGGTTATTTAATATAATTCCTGTGATAACAGCCGCAAATGCCAGTACTGCTATCAGACCGCCGGCGAATCCTGCGCCCAGGCTTCCTGTGGTAATGAGTGTACCGATCTGGTATACCAGGAAGCCCACTGTAAAGCCTGTAGCCAGCTGCAGTCCTATAGCTCCCCACAGCCACTTGGCCGATTTCATTTCGGAATTCATTGCTCCCAGTGCCGCAAAGCAGGGAGGAGTATAAAGGTTAAACATCAGATATGCCAGCGCTGCAACCTTTGTGATACCGATGACTGCTGCCACGGTGGTACCCTCACCCACAAGCTCCAGTTCCTCGGGATCGACCAGATTGGTGATCGCATATACGGTAGCAATGGTACCTACCACGTTTTCCTTTGCGATAAAGCCGGTGATAGCTGCTGCAGCCAGCTGCCATGCTGCCACACCGACTACAGGTACCAGCAGTACCGAGAACGGACCTGCGATAGAAGCCAGTATGGAAGTATCTTCCATTCCTTCTTCTACTACTTCAAAGTTCCAGTTAAATGCCTGCATGATCTGAACAACCGTGTTGCATACAAGTATTACCGTACCGGCCTTTACGATATACGCCTTGCCGCGCTCCAGCATGGACTTGAGCGCAAACATAAGGCTGGGTGCCTTATATTCTGGCAGCTCGATTATGAAAAAGCTCTTTCTGTATTTCATACCGGTTATTGCCTTTATAAGCAATGCTCCCAGCAGTATCAGCACGATACCCAGCATATAGCATACAAAGCTTACCCAGGTAGCCTCAGGGAAGAATGCGCCTGCAAACAGCGCTATAACAGGAAGCTTGGCACCACAGGGCATAAAGGTTGCCAGCATTGCGGTGGCTCTTCTCTCCCTTTCGTTACGGATGGTACGGCAGGCCATTATTGCAGGTATACCGCAGCCGGTTCCTATTACCATGGGGATCACCGATTTACCTGAAAGTCCCACACGCTTAAATATGGGATTAAGTACAACGGTAGCACGTGCCATATATCCGCAGTCCTCAAGAAGTGCGATAAGGAAATACATTACCATTACCAGAGGCAGGAATCCGACCACGGCGCCCACGCCTCCGATTATACCGTCAACCAGCAGTGCATAAAGCAGGGGATTGGCATCCGCCATCTGCTCGCCTACCCATTCCTTAAAGGAATCGATCGCTCCTGCCAGCAGATCAGCCACCCAGGTACCTACGGTAGTCTGGGATATATAAAATACCAGTAACATGATACCTGCAAAGATCACCAGTCCCAGGATAGGATGAGTAAGGACTTTATCAAGCGTATCCCCTTTGGTCTTATCCTTTGTGAATACCTTGCGGTTCTCAACCTCGCTTACTATCTTTTTGACAAATTCGAAACGGTTACGGTCGGAGGCTTCCACCGCTGCCTTATCCGTAAGGTCCACATCACCTTCATCATAAGGTGCCTTCTGTCCCTTGCCGTTTAATTCCACAGCCTTGCTGACCACTTCCGATAAGCCTTTTCCTTCGGTGGATACCGTAGATATAACAGGGCAGCCAAGCTTCTCGGAAAGCTTATTGATGTCGATCCTGTTACCCTTCTTGTCGTTAACATCACTCTTATTCAGCGCTACGACTACGGGTATTCCCAGTTCCAGAAGCTGAGTGGTAAAAAACAGGCTGCGGCTTAAGTTGCTGGCATCTACGATATTGATTATCGCATCGGGATGCTCATGCTTTACATAACCGCTGGTGATACTCTCTTCGGAAGTAAACGGCGACATCGAATATGCTCCCGGCAGATCGACTGCTATCAGTTCCTTCCCGCTCTCGTTGTAGTTCTTTTTGATGGGGCTCTCTTTCTTGTCCACCGTCACCCCGGCCCAGTTACCGATCTTTTCACTTCTTCCGGTAAGGGCATTAAACATAGTGGTCTTTCCGCTGTTTGGATTACCTGTCAAAGCGATCCTCATATTAAAATCCTCCCTTTTCCTTTATATACATCCTTTGGTATCAGTCTCAATTCCCACTTTGATCACTGACTGGACAAAGGAGTATTTACATATATACCGTTAGTGTCCTTGCACCGTGATTAGCAAAACATCACATTGATTAGCTTTATTTCACAATCATTAGCATTCGCTAACGCACGGTCAAAAATATATGCCTTCAAACTTCGAAGGCATCAACCCGATCAGATCAGTATTACATCCGCAAGATCCGGATCTATGTTATACCGTGCATCTTTTATGGAAACCACAAGATTCTTCTTTTTATCCACCACGGTGATCTTCTCCCCGCTGTAGCAGCCCAGCGTGAATAAAAAGCTTTCCAGCTCCTCATCACCATCCAGGATAAGGTCTTTTATCTCGTATTCTTTTCCCAGCTCCGCATCGTTTAGTGTCATCTTATCCCCTTTAGTTATCGCATACTGTTTTTAGCAATGATTTACTTTTTTTAGTTAACGCGCACATCCGTTAGCTATCACTACCATGTCACATGATAATACAAAAGCCGGAAAAGTCAAGAACTTTTTTAATGTCTTTCTTCAGTATTACTATAACATTCACAGAATCGTCCGGAGAATCCCGGCGGCATATCAGCAGCGTACAGATGCGAAGTATCGCCGAATGCCGTGCATCGCCACGCCACCTCGCCTTCCCTGCGTTCCTCCGTAACAATGGTAGTTACGGAAGTGGGCGCGCTGATAAATCCCTGCCAGATTATCATGGGGGATATACCTATCAGATGCGCCAGCACCAGCGAAGTCAGACCAAAATGACAGAAAAACACCAGTGTGTCGTTATTGGGTTTTAAAGCCCTGTACATACGCCCGTCCCTTTTATATCCGCGCTGAAGTAAAAATTCATCCAGCGCGGCTGTAGTCTTCGCATAATACTCCGGTATCCCTGCGCAGGTAAATACCGGATGCTCCGACCAGTGCTTTTCTTCGTACATCTCATCCAGCACCGTCCAGTCGGCAGGCATCCAGTCCCAGGGCACATGGTCGCTGTCAGGCTTATCGGGGCGTCGTACGCCGTAACTGAACTCTCTCAGCCACCATAATTCCTCAGGTTCAATCCCGCTTCCTTCAAGCGCCAGTTCCGCTGTCTGTCTGGCCCTTCCAAGCGGAGACACAAAGTACCCCTGTGCCGTGATCTTTTTCATTCTGGGTACTAAGAGTTTTGCCTCCTTGATCCCCTGCTCCGTCAATCCGTCGATCTTATAATCGGGATCACCGTGTCTTATGAATATGAGTTTCATCCTTTTAATCCTTTCCGCTCCGGGCCCCTACTTTATTTTGTGATCTTCTCCGGCCTTCAGCGATATCTCCGTTGTGCTTTCTTCATCATATCTTATACGGCAGTTACCGTCTGCCGCAGCATGAACGGATGCCGCTTGCAGCCTGCCGCCGCTCCAGCTCATATCGATCGTAAATCCGCCTTTAGCACGCAAGCCGCTTACGCTGCCGCTGCTCCACTGAACAGGCAATGCAGGCAGCAGCTTTATCTCCCCGTCTGTACATTGCAGCAGTGCTTCGGCTATAGCCGCGGTACCGCCGAAGTTTCCGTCGATCTGGAACGGCGGATGATTATCAAACATATTGGGATTGGTCGAGACGCTAAGCAGTTTCTTCAGGTTCTCATATACCTTATCCTTATCGTGAAGACGTGCCCACATATTCGCTATCCACGCGCGGCTCCAGCCCGTGTGCCCGCCCCCGTGTGATAAGCGTCTGTCAAGTGTAGCCCTGGCCGCCTGAGCCAGCTTTGGCGTCTTCTGCGGCGTGATAAGCTCTGCCGGATGCAGCGCAAAAAGCTGTGAGATATGTCTGTGGCCTATCTCCACCTCATCATAATCCACGGCCCACTCTTTGATCTGTCCGTATTTGCCCACTTCGGGCTGCGGCAGACGCTCACGCATTTCCTTAAGCTTAGCTGCCAGTTCCCTGTCCGTATCAAGTATTTCGCTGCAGTCTATCACCGCACTAAAGAGACAGTTCAATATCTGTGAGTCCATGGAAGGTCCCATGCACATACGGCCTTCGGCACCTTCTTTTGTACGGTAGGTATTTTCCGGTGATACGGAAGGCCCTGTTATCAGCCTTCCCTGCTCATCCTCCGTGAGATAATCGATAAAGAACTCTGCCGCTCCTTTTATCAGATGGAATCTTTCTTTCAGGAACTCCTTATCAAGGCTGTAGAGATAATGCTCATATACATGCAGTGCCAGCCATGCCCCGCTCATCGGCCAGATGGTAGCAGGTATCCATTTGTCCTGCGGTGCGCAGTCGCCCCAGATATCGGTATTGTGATGGCATACAAAGCCCTTATCGATACCGTACATTTCCTTTGCTGCAGCATGACCGTTTTCAGCCACGCGCTCGAGCAGATCAAAGAGCGGCTCATGGCACTCTGCCAGATTACAGCTTTCTGCCGGCCAGTAATTCATCTCGGTATTTATGTTCACGGTAAACTTGCTGCCCCACGCGGGCCACATACTGTCGTTCCATATGCCCTGAAGATTGAGCGGCTGTGTCCCCGGACGGCTTCCGCTTATCATAAGATACCTTCCGAAGTTAAAGTAAAGCTCCATCAGTTTATTGTCGGGATGCTCTTCTATCTTTTTAAGCCTCTCATCCGTAGGCAGGCCGGCATTTCCCTCACTGTTATCATCAAGGTCCAGTTCCACGCGCCCATACAGAGCCCTGTAATCCGCGATATGCGCCTCTCTCAATTCCTTATATGACTTACACAGCGCTTTCTCCACATCATTCACGGCCTGTTTTATATGATCCTTACAATAAAAGCTGCTCCTTGCACCCAGAACGATCACTGCCTCATCCGCATCCTCTATACGTATGGTATTGCCTACGCAGCGTTTGCTGCCGCCCGTGCACGCCGCATTCAGTGCAGCCGCAAAAAAGATGCCGTCGGCCGATCCCGTACCACCGCTGTATACTATATTTCCGTTCCCATCCCTTCTGCAGTCGTCAAAGTAATCATCACGGCCGCCTATGCTTACACTGCAGGAAAGCTTTCCGGCGCTCTGTGCTTTGAGGAAAATAACCATCACATTATCGGGAGCCGAAACGAATACCTCACGCAGATATCCCGTCCCCCTGTATGTATACTCCGTTACTGCTATAGCATCCCCGGGGTCAAGCCGCCTTCTGTATGAACTCACTTCCGAACCATCATGTCCGAAAAAAATATCCAGGTTTCCAAGCGGCATATAATGCCTGCTGTTTTCGGGGGTACCCGCCATGGTATCCATAGCCAGGTGCTCGGCTTCATCAGTCTTTCCGGCTCTTAATAATTCACGTACCTTAAGCATACCTTCACGTGCATCCGGATTGATACGGTGGCGCAGTCCGCCCGACCATATCGAATCCTCGTTAAGTCCGATATGCTCCTTATCCGTAGCCCCATATACCATTCCGCCTATACGGCCGTTGCCTACAGGCAGTGCTTCGTCAAAACATGTTGCCGGCTTTTTGTACCAGAGTATGTTATCACCCATTCGCTATTCTCCCTTTTATAGATTGCATGCGTGGCGACATGCACGCCATATACAATACGATCAGGTCACCCCGCAGAATAATACCGCGGGGTAAAGGCCTGATCGTAAAAGATACCTGTATTTAATCGGCAATTATCATGCCCTTCCAGTTGTTGATCCAGTCATGTTTCTCAAGCTTAACAATATTGAACTTGATCGTCAGCGTTCCGCCGTAATTGCCAAGTCCTCTTACTGTAACGCTCGCTTTACCTGCCTCAATATTGTTGCTGTATCCCACTATCTCAAACTCATTCGTCTTAAGACCGTTTGTAAAGCGGATATCCGATCTGTCAAGGATTATCTCGCTTCCGGTATATACCTGATCGGCAATATTGGCCTTAAACTTCGATATGGACTGGGTAATAAGTCTGTAGCGTATTCGAATGGATCCGGTATAATTTCCCTTGCCGTTGACCCTCACGTGGAGCAGCGTGCCTGCATCGGGAATATCATCATCTCCTACCGGAGCACCTGCTACTCTCAATTCCGCAGCAGTCTTTCCCTTTACATGCACATAGCAGTTTTCGTCATAACGGTAAGCCAGGTCCTTATTATCATAATCCGTTCCGGCTTTTAACTTCTTTCCTGTAGTATCATAGATGACAGGCTTGCATACATAGTTGCCGGGCTTATTCTTCCATACCACATCTGTGGCTGTTCCCTCAAGCCCTCCTATAAACTGGGGAAGGATGGAAAACTTATAGGGTCCAAGCTTTCCTTTATAACCGCCCTTGCCCTCGACTGTGAACGAAGGAGCCTTTGCTGCCGACTGATTAGCCGCCTTTTTGTTGTTCTTATAAGTAACCTTATAGTCGATTCCCTCACGAAGGTAGACGTATTCATCTCCGTTCTTCCTTCCTACCAGCATATCGATCTTCGTTCCGCCTTTTTGATAGATAGCCAGTACATCCGGTGATACTTCATACTGTCCCTTTGATATATCTACCTTGTTTATCTTGTACTTTTTGGATATGCTGCCCTTATAGCCGGCCTTTTCAAGTCCGGGTACCACTACAGTAGCCTTTCCTGCCTTATCACCGTTCTTATAGCTTATCAGATAATCCTCACCTTCAGTGAGCACCTCCGATCCCTTGTTTACGGAAACCGTAGGATAACATCCGTCGGGACTGTAATCATATACTTCCCGGCTGAGTTTTATGGTTACAGCCTTTTTAAAGTTTTCAAGTTTCTCAGCTGCGGGTATCTCTTTCTTCTTTTCTACAACCTTAAATGCATGCTTAAGCTCACCCGTGTAATTGCCGGTACCGCGGATAGTGACAGTATAATCTCCCGCTTTGGACAGATCTACCTCGTCAGTATCCACGAAAAAGTCAACACCGGCTTTAAGCTTTCTGCCGCCAAGCGTAAGCTTGATCCTGATATCCTTTTCGGTCGAACCGGCTACTGCTCCGGCCCCTGCCACCTGGGCATAAGACAGATCTGCAGGTGCGATATAAAAGCTCTTATTAAGCTCCGCAACGATATTGCCCTTAAACTTAAAGCAGGCATTTGCGGAAGACGTTTCCGTTGACGCATTGATGTTATTACTGTACTTGATCGTGTAGTCTTTCTTATAGATAAGTCTCCTGTTATTATAGTACACTCTGAAGGAATCCGGCTTAAGTGCCTTTCCGGTATAAGTGAGTTCAGGCATGGATGCCTCTGCTACCCAAAGTCCCTTAGGCAGATCAGCCGGTGTTTCATATTCACCTCTGTCTAATGTTATAACATCGCCCCAGTCATTGCTGTCCAGCATATAGAGCCAGTCAGTATGATCACTTACCTTATAGATCTTATTACCGCTCACATCCAGTGCTTCTTTTACTGCAACTGCTCTGATGTAGCTGTTCCCCGAAATAGTGATAGGTTCCGAATACTTTGTGAAATAAGCATTATCCTCTGTCTCTTTTCCGGGAGTATATACAGCAGCTCTTTTCTTTTGATCTTCTTCACCGAATTCCCATTCTATACTGCCGTCCTCATCAACATGTACCACATACCCATAGATGAGATAATAGATATCTGCTCCTAAAGTATCGCAGCTGAGCCTTACCCTGATGTCCTTGGATATTACGACATCTCCGGGTATCGCATATACGTCACAGATCTCATCATCACCGTCTACCGTTATCTCAACAGATGCTTTGACCTTATTATAATCATCTGTAGGCAGCGCCCATACCTTGGTCTTTCCTGCTCCGGCCCCTTCTAAGACATAAGGGTCATTTTTCTTGGCAGGTTTCTTGATACGTACCACCTTATCATTGTCGGCTTTTAACGTAAAGCTGGTATCATCTGCATCCAGCGGCAATACCTTTACCGTTGCCGTAGTGCTATCGTCCAAAGCTACTACAGTATTATTCACACTGATACTGATCGACTTAACATGCACTATAACATGTACGGGATAAGTAAAGCTGAACTCCTTGTTTGCAAGCTTGATCGTAGCGGTGATATTGCCGTCTGTACCTTCATCCGCTTTTACGGTGAGCTTGTTGTTCTTTATGGATGCCTGCAGCTTGTTATCTGCTTTCCATACAGGTGCATCGGTGATGACCGGGAGCTTCGCATTCTCCGGCTTATGCTCCCTGCTCACTACATATCCGCTGAAAGTCGGCAGATCCTTTGCGACATTTGTATCTACTTTTATCTTTGTCCCTGCTGCCAGGCTGGCACTAACATCCTTATTGCTTAAGAACTTATCAAGGACGTCAATCGTAACATTAACGTCCTCGACACGGGGATTACGGTTAGCCAGGTTGGTGGGGAATTCCGTAAGCTCCAGCGCCCAGTAATGAGTCCCCTGGAATACCACGTGTCCTACTGCCATATAATGGTAACTGTCGCTTAGTAAGGAATTAAGCGATACGCTCTTGAATATATTAGCAGCCTCTCCACCGTTGGCTCCTTCACGGATCAGTATCTCTTTTCTTGCCTTGCCCTTAGCGGTATCATTATCGTTGTAGATAGTATCGAAGTTTCTTCCGTCGGGTCTGGTATTTGAATAGTAGATAGCAGCCTCGGCAGCACGCTGGGTAGCCTTCTGCTCCAGTCCGTTATCATAGGTAAGTCCGTCTTTTTTACCGTCCTTGCGGATAGCATTGATCGAAACTCCGGCATTTCTGCCTTCCTTCTGATCATACTTCATCTTAAATGTCAGCTTCGAAAAAGAATCGGCATTATCATCAGACTCTTCTCCTGCTTCAACATCATCACTTACAAGTCCGTCTTCGTAGCCGCTGCCGCTTTCCTCTTCAGCTGCAGGCTCCTGCTCATCTTCGGGTGCAGTCACTTCATCTTCGGAAACGGTTTCGTTCTCAGATACGGCAGTCTCTTCTTCCTCTGCTGCCTCATCTTCGCTCACCGTATCTTCCGGCAGTGCATCTTCCGATATCGTCTCCTCCTCAGCAGCATCCTCCGATACCGCCTCATCACCGGAAACCGCAGCCTCATCATCCGATATGCTGACGCCCTCCTCTTCGACTGCTGTCTCTTCTCCCGCTGCATACACTGCCAGCTGTGGTGTCATCTCACCGCAGCAGAGCGTAAGGATCAGTATCCAGCTCAAAACTCTGCGCAACTTTTTCATCTTTATGCCTCCTTAATTGATTGTGTAAAAAAAACGCACGGTATGCACCGTATATTCCCCTGCATCCATACCGCAAAGGATCCCTGCTATTATATCACGTTGTTTAAAAAAATAATAATGTTTTCATCCACCCATAAGATCAAATAATGATATCTGGTTGGAACTTGTCATATTGCCCAGTATGCCCAGCTTGTCCAGTGTTTCCATAACGGTCTGGCTGGTCTTGGTCCTTTGCATGAAATCGTCCTTTGAAAGGAACTCGCCCCTGGCTGCCGCATCCTCTATCAGCTCCGCATTCTTATCGCCCAGACCCGATATCGATGTAAAGGAAGGCATGATCTTTCCGTCCACCACCTGGAAATAGGATGCCTTAGCCTTATAAAGGTCGATGGTCGTGAACTCAAAACCGCGCGCATACATCTCCTGCACGATACGCATATCATCGTAGGTATCCTTATCCTTCGGCAGTGCGGTCTTATCATTTAGCTTCGACTTGATGATAGCCATGTGCTCTTCAAGCCTTGCCTTTCCCAGACACATCAGCTCGTAATCAAAAGCCGATGCCCTTATGGAGAAATATGCACAGTAATATGCCAGCGGATAGTTTATCTTGCAGTATGCTATACGCCAGGCCATCATTACATAAGCAGCCGCATGAGCCTTGGGGAACATATACTGTATCTTTGAGCAGGACTCTATATACCATTCCGGGACGTCATGCTCTCTCATGTGATCCGTCCATACCGCCCACTTTTCGTCGACCTTATGCTTGGCCACAGCGCCCTTTCGGACGGCTTCCATGATATTAAAGGATTCCTCGCTCTCAAGCCCCATCTGTATCAGATAGGTCATGATATCATCTCGTGTACAGATAGCTGTGGAAATGGTGGCTTTCCCCTCTTCCAAAAGAGTCTGCGCATTTCCGAGCCATACGTCGGTACCGTGTGCCAGGCCGGCGATACGGATCAGGTCCGTGAATTCCTTCGGCTTGGCGTCACGAAGCATTCCCATGGCGAAATCCGTACCGAACTCGGGGATCCCAAGCGTCCCGCGATCCACATTCCAGAGTTCGTCGGGTGTTACACCCAAG
>JAEEGL015911310.1_pt1 | contig 12712 bp, 14 predicted proteins | sample 9134231 | NCBI WGS metagenome assembly JAEEGL01 (sample SAMN16246548, study PRJNA631951) | gut metagenome | biome: gut microbiome; feature: rumen; material: fiber-attached | host: Bos | place: Iran: Karaj | collected 2018-10 | reverse complement strand
TTCGGAAGGGGGCTGAGGATACTCAAACAGGATAAATGGGAGATGCTCATAAGCTTTATCATCTCACAGAGAAAGAGCATCCCTGCGATAAGTACCGCGGTTGAATCCCTGTGCGAAAAGTTCGGGGATCTGCTGGGTGAGGATGCTGAAGGTAAGATTTACAGCTTCCCTACCCCTGAGCGGATGTCACTGGCAACAGCAGAGGATTTCAAAGCCTGCGGTCTTGGATACAGAGCACCGTATGTTAGTGACGCTGTTGAGAAGGTGCTCTCAGGAGACCTGGACCTTGAGAAGATAGCCGGATATGACGACGAAGCCCTTTTCGAGGAGCTCATTAAGGTGCACGGAGTGGGCAAAAAGGTGGCAAACTGTGTGCTCCTGTTTGCATATTCGAGATGTTCGCGTGTTCCGGTGGATGTCTGGATATCAAGGGCGATAGAAGAAGAATTCGGCGGAGAGAACATCTTCCCGGTGTTCGGAGAAAACGGTGGAATCATTCAGCAGTATATTTTCTACTATGAGAAGAATTACGTAAAAATCTCATAAAATATACCCTAAAAAATACTAAAAAAATCATAAAACTGATTAATTTACATCAATGAAAATGACAAAAAACTGTGCGATAATAGACTTCAGAAGGCAATATATAGTAAAAAGTTAATGGGGGAGCCACAATATATAGTGGATAGTAAAAGTCATGGATTACGATTACTTATCATCAATTGTGTCGGGTTATACTAATTTGTCATCGCTCACAAGCCAGACGGGGAATGTGCTGAGTGGGCTGTCTTCATTGGGAGATACGGTATCATCGTCACTCTCAGGGCTGAATTCATTTTCGGGGATACTGGATGCAGCCATGAAATCTGCGGGAGTAGATGAGGAGACAGCGAAGGATCTGCAGAGCATTGCAGCTGTTAAGACCAAGGGAGGAGCTGAGAGCGAGGCCAGAAGCAATCTTATAATGCAGAATTATCTGTATGCAGCGCTTATGCAGGATACGCTTCAGAATTCGTTGACTGATTCAGCGGACTTTACGTCGTCTCTTTTCCAGGGGCTTGCGGTAGGTTCTCTTGCGGATGGCGATTCATCATCAGGAACAGAATCCATTACGCAGTCGTTGCAGAATTCGACACTTAACGCTATATCAAATCTCTCGGCGTACAAGGAATTACTCGAGAGTGAACAGTTTGCAGGTTGAGCATATTCTATGCCCTGAACGGACCACGTTCAGGGCTATTTTTATGCATTAATAAAAAGTAAAATGTTTGTAAAATCGTCGATATACAATTGTTTTTTCTGAATAATACTTGTATTATTGAAATATATGTTGCGGTATTTCGCATTTTTTTAAATTTTCAGAATTGATACCTCTTTGATAGGGAAAATTACCAACAATGATCAAGAAAACAACAGACTTTTCTAAACTTATGGCACAGTTTGCAATGGTTGGACAGCTAGGGTTATCTCTCGTAACCCCGCTTTTGATCTGCATTTTTGCCTGCTATATGCTGACCACAAGGCTCGGTGTCGGCGGATGGGTCTACATATTGGGATTTTTCTTTGGACTTGGAGGTTCCATGACAACGGCCTATAAGGTGTATCTGGAAGTGAATAAGAAAAATGAGGGAAAGAAGAGGGACGAAAAAGAGGTGTCCTTCAACAAGCATATATAAAATAACCAGAATTTTTAGGAGAAAAGTTTTGTATGGTGGTTCAGGACGCGGTTAAGAAGGAAACGACGTTTATCGCAGCGGGGACAGCGGTGGCGAGCGTTCTTTTAATAATAGTATTTTTTATTGTGCATCAACTGGTGCCGAGCTATGCACCTTTTGATATAACGGTCTTTCTGGGGGCGATAGGTGGAACTATCGTGGCTGTGGGCAACTTCTTCTGGATGGGGCTTACGGTACAGAAGATCACAGGAATGAGCGAAGACGAAACAGACAGGGCGAGAAGCACAATGGCAGTTAGTCTCAGGTATAGGACGATGCTGCAGCTGTTGTGGGTAATTCTTGCAATATTTGTTCCGGCCATCAACCTGGTTACGGGAGTGGTGCCTCTGTTTATTCCGAGTATTTTAATAAAAATTCGCGGGATTCTATCTGCGAGGAAAGGAAGGTGATACTTAGGTATGAACTTTGAAGTAGCCGGCAGTAAAATCTATTACAGTATCCACACGGGAATACCGATTCTGGGTGATTTTAATATCACAGAGACATTGGTTGTCAGCTGGATCGTAATGGCTATTATTACTCTGCTGTGTATCTTCCTGACGAGAAACCTTCAGGTTGAGAATATTTCAAAGCGCCAGGCAATTGCGGAAATGATAGTTGAGGCGGCACATAATCTGGTTCGAAGTAATACCGGTGGTACTAAGTTTGACTGGCTTATTCCACTTGTATCTGCAATCTTTGCAACTAGTATAGTTTCGAATCTGATTTGCCTTGTAGGACTTAGAAGTCCTACGGCGGATCTGTCGACTGAAGCAGCATGGGCAATTGTTGTATTCGTTATCATTACTGCCTGCAAGATCAAGGCAGGGGGAATTGGAGGCTATCTCAAGAGCTTTACAACTCCCATAGCAGTAATGACACCGTTCAATATCCTGTCAGAGCTGGCAACGCCTGTAAGTATGGCTTGCCGTCATTTCGGTAATATTCTTTCAGGTATAGTTATTGACGGATTGATCTATGCAGCACTGGCGATTGCATCTTCCGCGATATTCGGACTGATACCGGGTGTTGTGGGTGATGTACTTTCCAATATTCCAATCCTGAGCGTCGGACTCCCGGCCATCCTGGGTGTGTACTTTGACTGGTTTACAGGATGCATGCAGGCATTTATTTTCTCAATGCTGACGATTATGTATATCGCTAATGCAGCAGAGGGATAAAAAACTGAATAAGAGTGATAAAGATATTCAAAATCATAAAACCAACAATACTTTTAGGAGGGTTTAAAACATGAGTGATTTTCAGATTTTAGCAAAGGGTATTGCACTTGCAGGATGCGGAATCGGAGCAGGATGTGCGCTGATAGCCGGTATCGGACCTGGTATTGGTGAAGGAAATGCCGTATCTAAGGCTCTTGAGGCCATTGGACGTCAGCCTGAGTGCAAAGGTGACGTAACAAGTACCATGCTTCTTGGTTGCGCTATCGCAGAGACAACCGGTATCTATGGTTTCGTTACAGGCCTTCTGCTTATCTTTGTAGCACCGGGCACATTCATGAACTATCTGAATTAAGTATATGTAATATGGAGGTACACGAATGGGCACACAGGACTTAGTTACAATCGTTCCGTGGACGTTCATAGCTCAGATATGCAACCTCTTCATACAGCTCTGGCTGATCAAAAAATTCCTTTTCAAGCCTATAAATGAGGTTCTTGAGAAGAGAAGACAGCTCACAGAGAATGAGCTTAAGCAGGCCAGAGATGCCAAGCAGAAGGCAGACGAGATGAAGAAAGAATATGAGACCAGCTTATCAACAGCTCAGGCTGAGGCAGCAGAGATCGTTGCCAATGCTCAGAGAGAAGCTCAGGGCAAGGCTGATAATATCGTCAAAGAGGCTGAGGAGCAGGCTAAAGGTCTTATGGCAAGAGCAGAAGCTGACATCGAACAGGAGAAAAAGAAAGCCATCAACGAGGCTAAGGATACCATCGGCGGGCTTGCAATGGATATTGCAGGAAAAGTCGTGGAGAAGGAAATCAACGAGAACGATCACAAGAAACTTATTGAAGAATTCATTAACAATGTAGGGGAGGCGTCATGACCAAGGCTGGAGATTTATACGGACAAAGTCTGTATGATCTGGCGCTTTCGGAAAACCTTACGGATGATATCTTAAGTCAGATGGAGTCGGTTAAGGAAATTTTCAAAGAGAATCCCGATTATGTAACCCTTTTGTCGGAGCCTTCCGTTCCGCGCCAGGAGAGGTTACAGCTGGTAGATGAAGCATTTAACGGACAGCTCCAACCATATCTTCTGAACTTTATCAAGATCCTGATTGAAAGAGGGCTTTTGAGACAGTTTTCAGCATGTGAAAAGAGGTTCAGGAGCAGTTACAACAAGGACCACGGCATTGCAGAGGCAACCGTGACAAGCGCAATAAAACTGAGCGATTCTCAGGTCAGTGCACTTAAGTCCAAGCTTGAATCCATCAGTGGAAAGAAGATTCTTTTAACTCAGAAAACCGATGAAGCTGTTCTCGGAGGAATCCGTGTGGAGGTCGAAGGTAAGCTCTATGATGGAACTGTTCAGGGCCGCCTCGATGAACTTCGCAGAAAGGTTGACGAGACAGTCATGTGATTGATACAAGGGATTTTGCGAGTGGAAATCCGTTGTGGCAATCGAAATAATAACCCACGGAGGCTTTTATAATGGAATTAAAACCAGAAAAAATATCCGAGGTGATTCGAAGCCAGATCAAAAACTATCAAAATGCGATCATTCAGAATGAGACCGGAACGGTACTTACCGTAGGTGATGGTATTTCCAGAGTTAGCGGACTTCTGAACTGTATGTCAGGAGAGCTTCTCGAGTTCGAAAACGGTACATTCGGAATGGCTCAGAACCTCGAAGAGACAGTAGTATCCGCGGTTCTGTTCGGAGAAGATGTAGGTATCAGCGAAGGACAGACCGTTAAGCGCACCGGACGAGTTGTTTCCGTTCCGGTAGGCGATGCAATGATCGGACGTGTTGTCAATGCTATCGGACAGCCGATTGATGGCAATGGTCCTATCGAATCAAATGAGTACAGACCTGTTGAGATCAAGGCACCGGGAATTATCGAAAGACAGCCCGTTAAAGAGCCGTTGCAGACCGGTATCAAGGCTATCGATTCCATGATCCCGATCGGACGTGGACAACGTGAGCTGATCATCGGTGACCGTCAGACAGGTAAGACAACGATTGCTATAGATACGATCATCAACCAGAAGGGTAAGGATGTTATCTGTATCTATGTTGCTATCGGACAGAAGAGATCAACAGTTACTTCACTTGTGGCTGAATTGCAGAACGCAGGAGCAATGGAGTATTCAATAGTTGTAGCAGCTACAGCTTCCGAACCCAGCCCGCTGCAGTACATCGCACCTTACACAGGCTGCACCATGGGTGAGTACTTTATGAACAAGGGTAAGCACGTGCTGGTTATCTATGATGACCTCAGTAAACACGCTGTAGCATACCGTGCACTTTCACTGCTTATCCGCAGACCTCCGGGACGTGAGGCGTATCCCGGTGACGTTTTCTACCTGCATTCAAGACTTCTTGAGCGTGCAGCGAAGCTTTCGGATGAAAACGGCGGTGGATCACTTACCGCTCTGCCTATCATTGAGACACAGGCCGGTGACGTATCCGCATACATCCCTACCAACGTTATCTCCATCACTGATGGTCAGATATTCCTTGAGACAGAGCTTTTCCACTCAGGAATCATGCCGGCGGTTAACCCCGGTATCTCAGTATCCCGAGTAGGTGGTAATGCGCAGATTAAGGCGATGAAGAAGGTTGCCGGAACACTTAAGCTTATCTATTCACAGTATCGTGAGCTGCAGAGCTTTGCTCAGTTCGGATCAGACCTCGACGAGGATACCAAGTCACGTCTGGCACAGGGTGAAAGAATCGTGGAAGTTCTTAAACAGGACAAGAGCGCACCTGTTCCCGTTGAGAAGCAGATCGCTATTCTGTATGCGGTTATCAATAACGTGCTGACTGATGTTGCGGTTACTGATATCGCTGAATACGAGGCAGGACTCTACGATTTCCTCGATGCTAATCCTGACGGAAGCGAGATTATGACAACTATCCGCGAGACAGGTAAGCTTGAGGCTGATACTGAAGAGAAGATGAAGAGCGTACTGAAGGCATATACAGACAAGTTCCTTAGTCAGAAGAAATGATCACGGAGGAATGATACATGGCTGCTAATATGAAAGCTGTGAAGCTCCGGATAAAAAGCGTACAGAGCACCATGCAGATTACTAAGGCTATGCAACTTGTGGCTGCCAGTAAGCTGAGGAAGGCAAAGGAGAAAGCAGATAAATCCAAGCCTTATCTCGAAACACTGCTGGCAACACTTAAGGACATTGCTAACGGAAACCACGATTTCCAGTCGCCTTATACCAAGGTTGGCAAGAACGATAAGTGGTTATACGTTGTAATCGCCGGTGACAGAGGACTTGCAGGTGGATATAACTCCAATCTGTTCAAGTTCATGGAGGGCGAGGTTAAGGGACGTGACATAGAGGTATTGCCGATTGGTAAGAAGTCGGTTGAGTATTTCAAACACAGAAATGTTCCGATCTTCACTGAGGAATTCTCAGAGGTTGCCAAGGTTACGATCTCAGATTGTTTCCTTGTTTCCAAGCTTATATGCGAGGCATATAAGGAAGAAAAATTCGGACATATTTTCCTGTGCTATACGGATTTCGTATCAATGATGTCGCAGGTTCCAAAGGCAAGTCCTATCCTTCCGTTGTCAGATCTGGCAGCAGATGAGGAAGAGGCTGCAAAGAAGTCTAAATCGCTTATTCTGTACGAGCCGGACAGTGAAACTGTATTTAACACAGTTGTTCCGGAGTATTTGGCGGGAGTGCTTTATTCGAGTATAAATATCTCTGTTGCGAGTGAACTTGCAGCGAGACGTACTGCGATGGAAGCAGCTACCGACAACGCAGAAGAAATGATAGAAACGTTAAGTTTGTACTATAACAGAGCACGACAGGCAAGCATTACGCAGGAGATCACAGAGATTGTTGCCGGTGCCGAAGAACCGTAAAGGAGTACTCACAATGAGTGAAAAACATGTTGGAAAGGTAATACAGGTAACAGGACCTGTCCTTGACATTCGTTTTGGCGAGGGTGAGCTGCCGGATCTGCACAGTGCTATTGAGATCAAGAACGGAGATACCGTTCTCGTATCAGAGGTTGCACAGCAGATTGGTGATGACGTAGTTCGCTGTATTGCAATGAGCTCCACGGACGGACTTGTTCGTGGCGTGGATGCAGTTGATACAGGCGGACCTATCTCAGTTCCGGTAGGTGACGAGTGTCTGGGAAGAATTTTCAATCTTCTCGGTGAGCCGGTTGATAATCAGCCTGCACCCGAGACACAGGAGAGATGGCCCATTCACAGACCCGCTCCTTCCTTTGAGGATCAGGTTCCTGCAACTGAGATTTTTGAGACAGGTATTAAGGTAGTTGATCTTATCTGCCCCTATGCTAAGGGTGGTAAGATCGGTTTGTTCGGTGGTGCGGGCGTTGGTAAAACCGTCCTCATCATGGAGCTTATCAATAACGTAGCAAAGGCACACGGTGGTATTTCAGTATTCACAGGTGTCGGCGAGCGTACCCGTGAAGGTAATGACCTTTATGGAGAAATGAAGGAAAGTGGAGTTATCAATAAGACAGCTCTGGTTTACGGACAGATGAACGAGCCTCCGGGAGCACGTATGAGAGTTGCTCTTTCCGGACTGACAATGGCTGAGTATTATCGTGATGTTAAGAATCAGGACGTGCTTCTTTTCATCGATAATATCTTCCGTTTCACACAGGCCGGTTCTGAGGTTTCAGCGCTGCTTGGACGTATGCCTTCAGCCGTTGGTTACCAGCCTACACTTGCTACTGAGATGGGTGCTCTGCAGGAGAGAATCACATCAACCAAGAAGGGTTCCATTACATCCGTTCAGGCTGTATACGTGCCCGCCGATGACTTGACAGACCCTGCACCTGCAACCACATTCACACACCTTGATGCTACCACCGTTTTGTCCCGTGATATCGCATCAAAGGGAATTTATCCGGCGGTTGATCCTTTGGATTCCACAAGCCGTATCCTTTCTCCTGACGTAGTAGGAAAGGAGCACTATGAGGTAGCCAAGGGCGTTCAGCAGGTTCTTCAGAGATACCGTGAGCTGCAGGATATCATTGCGATCATGGGTATGGATGAGTTGTCTGATGAGGATAAGCAGACTGTATTCAGAGCACGTAAGGTTCAGAACTTCCTGTCACAGAGCTTCTCAGTTGCTGAGCAGTTCACAGGACTTCCGGGCAAATACGTTCCTCTTAAGGAGACAATCCGTGGATTCAAGATGATCCTTAACGGAGAATGTGATGACCTTCCTGAATCAGCTTTCCTGCTTGTCGGAACAATAGACGAAGTATTCGAGAAAGCTAAGAAGAATTCGTGAGGTTGATTTATGGCTACTTATCATTTACAGGTTGTATCCCTGGATGGAACGGAATTTGAGGGAGAAGTCGAGAAGCTCATGCTGCGTACGGTGGATGGTGATGTCGAGATACTCGCACGTCATACCAATTACTGTACCGGTATAGGCATGGGAACAGCGCATGTGATCATGGCTGACGGCTCCGAGAGAAAAGCTGCCTGCATAGGCGGAATGCTCTCTGTCATGGACGGTGAAGTCCGTGTACTTCCTACCACCTGGGAGTGGGGCGATGAAATAGATGTGGAACGTGCTCGTGCCGCTAAAGCCAAGGCTGAAGAAACCCTTCAGGATTCGCAGCTTTCAAAGGAAGCGCGTGTCCGTGCTGAGGCCAAGCTCTATAGGGCACTGGTTCGTATTGGATCTGCGAAGTGATCGGATCCAATATTGACGTGTATCCAGGTTTTAATCCGGAATGTCCGGCATTGCCCTGAATGTGTATTGTAAATTAAAAGGCGCTGTGGTTTGCCTATACGGCTAGCTGCAGCGCTTTTACTGATGGGATTTGGTAATTATGATGAAAAGAATGAAGGCCAGAGAGGGCTTCTACCGCGAGTTATTTGTGCTCGTGATTCCAATAGTAATACAGAATCTGATAGCATCTGCTGTGAGTATGGCAGATGTGGTTATGCTGGGAAGAGTTGATCAGACCTCCATATCCGCATCTAGTCTTGCGGGGCAGGTTATGTTCCTTTTGAACGTTGTATTCTTTGGACTAAACTCAGCGTTGACCATTCTGGCTGCGCAGTATTGGGGTAAAAGAGATACTAAGACGATTTCAAAGATACTGGGAATAGGTCTTATCATATCGCTGGTGATAACAGTTTCGCTGGCACTGGCAGCATTTTTCGTTCCTTATCATGTGATAAGGGTGTGGACCAATGTGCCTGAGCTTATTGACGCAGGCGCGGTGTATTTAAGGTATGTGGCCCCTTCCTATGTTTTCCTGGGAATAGCCCAGCCATATCTGACTATCCTGAAAAGCTGTGAGAGGGTCAGATTCTCAACGGCGCTTTCGGCATCAACGCTGATCCTCAATGTGATACTGAATGCCATTCTCATCTTTGGCCTCGGTCCGTTCCCAGAAATGGGAATCGCAGGTGCAGCGCTGGCAACGACCATATGTTGGGCATACGGAGTAGCGGTATGTATCATTGATTTTGTCAGGCAGAAGATGCTGCCTAAAAATGTAATTGAAATGTTCAGAATCCCTGGAGCACTGGTGAGTGATTTTATCAAGTACTCACTTCCTGCTTTCATTAACGATGCCATGTGGGGCCTTGCTTTTAACATGAATTCCATCATCATGGGACACCTGGGATCTGATATAGTTGCTGCCAACTCTGTGGTATCTGTGGCCAGGGATCTGGTAACGGTAGTTGGCTTTGGTATATCTGCGGCGGCATCTATTATGCTGGGTAAAGAGATCGGTGAAAACCGTCTTGAGGATGCAAGAAAAGACGCATCTTCCATCATGAGAGTTACCATTATTTCAGGAATAATATCAGGAATGGTATTACTCGTTATAAGTCCGTTTGTTCCGGGGCTTGTGAAGATTTCAGCAACTGCGGCGCACTATCTTAGGATTATGCTGATTATCAACGTCTTTTATCAGATGGGACAGATCATCAACACGGTGCTCATTGCATCCCTGTTCAGGTGCGGAGGAGATTCCAGATACGGCATGATTCTGGATATCGCATGTATGTGGGGATTTGCGGTTCCACTGGGACTTATAAGTGCGTTTGTGTTAAAGCTTCCGCCGCTCACGGTTTATATACTCATGTGTACGGATGAGTTTGCCAAGATGCCATTTGCGATTCACCACTATATGAGTAAGAAATGGATAAGAAATATTACCAGGGATAACCTGTGAGAGAATGGGTGACACCCGCTAAATATAGACGATAATTCAAAGCCTTCACCAACCGGTGGGGGCTTTGTTATCTTTGTATAAAATGGCCCCGACATCTTTGTAAAAAAACAATAATTGTAGAAATGAGCTGCTTCACTTATAATGTGTGTACGTTAACAGAAAACGCTGGCAACATAAAAAACATACAAATAAAAAGAAAAGCGGGGTAGGAAAAATGGAGATTAAAAGCATTTATGACAAAGAATTCAAGGAATACGGCAGAGTAGTAGAAGGCTACAGTGTAGCTGAAATTCTCAAGACTCTTGAGAATGACACACCCTGCCCGGATGACGTTGTTTACGTAGCAGAAGAGCCTAAGCTCATGGCTACAGCAGACACCAAGGATCTTGGTACCAGCCTTTTTGGTGGTATGCCTTTCCAGTTCGGTTACTGCAACGGACACAATACCAAGATGAACTGCATGGAGTATCACAGAGACAGTGAGTTCAATCTCGGTACAGAGGATTTCATCCTTCTTCTTGCAAAGCTCAGTGATATCGAAGACGGTAAGCTCGATTCATCCAAGGTAGTTGCATTCAAAGCTCCCAGGGGAGTACTTGTAGAGGTTTATGCTTCAACTCTTCACTATGCACCTTGCCACGCTGACGCTTCCAAGGGCTTTAGAGTACTTATTGCACTTCCTAAGGGAACAAACGTTGGAACAACTGAGACAGCAGGCAAGAACCTCGATGACAGAACACTTTTTGCTACAAATAAGTGGCTCCTTGCACACAAGGATGCATCTGAGATAGCTGATGGCGCTTACGAAGGAATTACAGGCGAGAATATTGATATAGCAGGTCTCATCTAATTATGGCAACGATTACTGAAATAGCTGAGCTTGCGGGCGTCTCCATCGGAACGGTGGACCGTGTCCTGCATAATCGCGGCTATGTGAAGGCCCAGACACGTGAGCGTGTTGAGAAGGCCTGTGAAGAACTTCATTATGAACCGAATCGTGTGGCACAGGGGCTTGCGGTCAGGAAAAAGAAGCTTAAGTTTCTCTTTATGATTCCCAAGACGCAGTACAGTCCCTTCTTCATACCGGTGAGGGAGAGCGCCGAGAAAAAGGCAAAATCTCTCGAGGCATACGCGGCAACCACAGATATCTTCGAGTATCCGGACAATGAAGCTGAAGAATCTCAGCTCTTAAAGACGCTGAAGGAGAGCATAGGTGAATACGACGGAGCATGTATTACAGGAACCGTCTCACCTATAAACGACATCATCATCGAAGAGCAGAAAAAGCGTGATATGCCACTTGTATTCTACAACAGCAGACTTGATGGAGTAGAGCATCTCGCCTATGTGGGATGCGATTATATAGCTTCCGGAAGGCTGGCAGCGGGACTGTCTGCCATGGCAGGCGGGGCTGATGCAAAGGTGTGCTTTTTTACCGAGTATGACAGTATCAAGGAAAGTGCAACTGAGCGTATAAGGGGATTCTCAAATGAGATGAGTTCTCGTTATCCGGATATGGAGCTTCTGGGTAAGTGGAGTATTTCTTTGGATCGTGAGGAGAATAAGCGCGCGGTTAGAGAAATGTTCATAAAGTATCCCGAGACCAATGTGGTATATGTCATCAATCCCAGGGATTATGACATCTGCAGACTTATCGCAGCTGAGGATACAGACCACAGGATCCGGATAATCACCAACGACCTTGTTGCGGTGCAATATGAGATGTTCCACAAGGGCCTTATAAGTGCGACGATCTGTCAGGAACCGGAAAAACAGGGTAAGCTCTCACTTGAGATTCTGTTTAATTATCTTGCGTACGGAACGGTGCCAAAGAAGGTGAATTACACGGAACTCAGCATACATATAGAGCAGAATATCTGAGGATTTCAGCCTTTTATAAGGCCGGCCAGATAGTGTCATAGTTACTAGATTTCGCACCGTAAATATGTGAAATATGTAGTGTTGACAAAAAAGGCTCAGAAACTTATGATTTAGGAGTGTGTGAACGTACACACAATTTGTATCTGAAGAGATGAATTTCAGCTTACAAAACATCAAAAACGTTCATTTTTCGCAGTTTTTATAAAAACTGCAATAGCTATAAACATCAATATTTATTAGGGTAGGAGGATTTCAGAATGAATAACATTCCCCAGGCAAAGATCGGTATCGTTGCAGTCAGCCGTGACTGCTTCCCGGCATCACTTGCAATCAATCGTAGAAAGGCACTTGTAGAGAGCTACACAAAGCTTTTCAACAAAGATGATATTTATGAGTGTCCTGTTTGCATCATCGAGAGCGAGACTCAGACACTTGAGGCTCTTGAGGATGTTAAGAAGGCAGGATGTAACGCACTTTGCGTATATCTTGGAAACTTCGGTCCTGAGATTTCAGAGACACTTCTCGCTGAGAAGTTTGGTGGTCCTGTAATGTTCTGTGCAGCTGCAGAGGAGTCACAGGGTGACCTTATCGATGGTAGAGGAGATGCTTACTGCGGTATGCTCAACGCAAGCTACAACCTTCACCTTCGCAATGTAAAAGCATATATTCCTGAGTATCCTGTAGGAACAGCTGATGAGTGCGCTAAGATGATCAACGAGTTC
>JAEEGL014340961.1_pt1 | contig 12712 bp, 10 predicted proteins | sample 9134231 | NCBI WGS metagenome assembly JAEEGL01 (sample SAMN16246548, study PRJNA631951) | gut metagenome | biome: gut microbiome; feature: rumen; material: fiber-attached | host: Bos | place: Iran: Karaj | collected 2018-10 | reverse complement strand
GAGCTTATGAAGCGGGGACTCCCCGACAAAAAGGAGATGCGCCGCCAGGTGCAGGCGCTCATCGACCGCTATGGCTTCCTCCTCCGTCCCGATGAGGTGGTGGCCACCATGGGCATGGCCCAGCGGCAGATGTGCGAGATCCTGAAGGCCCTCTCCACGGAGGCCAAGCTCCTCATCATGGACGAGCCCACCACCTCTCTTTCCGCCAGCGAGACGGAGCAGCTCTTCGTCACCATGGAGGGCCTCCGGGAAAAGGGCACCAGCATCCTCTACATCTCCCATCGGCTGGAGGAGATCTACCGGGTCACGGACCGGCTCACCATCATGCGCAACGGCGAGGTGGTGGGCGTGGTGGACTCCAGGACCGTTCAGGCGGACACCGTCACCGCCATGATGATCGGCCATGAGCTGGAGAAGACCGGGGTGCGCGTCCCCAATGTGAACCATGATCATTGCATCGAAGTGAAGGACCTGAGCCTCGGCAACCTCCTTCACGATATCAATTTCAAGGCCTATGGCGGAGAAATCCTGGGTATCGGCGGCCTGGTGGGCTCCGGCAGAACGGAGCTTGTGAGCTGCATCTACGGAGCCGTCAAGAATTACAAGGGCTCCATCACCCTGGACGGGAAGCCCGTGAGCCGCAGCGTGGCAAGGAATATCCGGGCGGGCTTCGGCATGGTGCCGGAGGATCGGAGAACGGAGGGCTTCTTCCCCCAGCTCAGCATCCTGCGCAACATCGTCATCTCCAGCTACGACCGGCTCAGCTCCCTGGGCTTTGTCCGCGCGGGGGCCGAGAGCGGCCATGCGGAAAAGGCCATCGCCGACTATGACGTGCGTCCCGCCATGAAGAAGCTGCCTCTGCAGAACCTCTCCGGCGGCAACCAGCAGAAAGTCATCCTGGCCCGCTGGCTCAGCCGGGACGTGGACGTGCTGATCCTGGACGAGCCCACCGTGGGTGTGGATGTGGGCGTCAAAGCGGAGCTGTATGTCTATATGCGCCGTCTGGCCGACAAGGGGGCCATCATCATCATGGTCTCCTCCGACCTGGCCGAGCTTACCGAGGTGTCCGACCGGGTGCTGGTGCTCCACGACGGCACCTTCTTCCAGGAATTCCGCGACCATAAGGCGACGCAGCAGGCCGTCCTTCTGGCCTCCTCCGGCGTGGCCGCAAAGGAGGGTGAAGTGCTGTGAGAAACAAGAATATCTTTGCCAATGTCTGGGCGCAGCGGGCCCTGATTCTGGCGGTGCTGCTCATCATCATGCTCATCGGCAACCGCAGCTTTTTCTCCCTGGGCAATCTGCGCACCATCCTTATGTCCATCGCCATCTACGGCACCATGTGCTGCGGCATGCTCCTGTGCATGCTCACCGGCGGCATCGACCTGGCCATGGGCTCCACTGCCGCCTTCACCAGCGTGGTCTGCCTCTGGTATTACAACGGCCATGGCATGACCGACGGGGCTTTCGTGGTCGGCCTCCTGCTGGCCATCGGCTGCGCCGTTCTGGTGGGTATCCTCCACGGCGTCTGCGATGCCTATCTGCTGCTGCCCTCCTTCGTGGTGACCCTGGCCACCAGCAAGCTGCTCTACGGCCTGGCCTCCGCTCTGCTGAAGGGCTCCTTCATCCACCTGACCAATACGGAGGGCTTCTTCTACAAGATAGCCAACACCAAGCTCTTCGGGGCTGTCCCCATGCCCATCGTGATTTTCCTGGCGGCAGCCCTGGTGGTGGGGCTCATCCTGTCGCTGACGGTCTTCGGCCGCCGGGTCTACGCCGTTGGCGCCAACCGGGCTGCGGCAGAGCTGGTGGGCATCAAATCCCGCATCTTCCGGGTGGGGAGTTATGTGATCTGCTCCCTTTCCGCCTGCCTGGGAGGCATCGTACTGACCAGCATGAACTACATCACCTCTGCCACCACGGCACAGGGTTATGAAATGATGATCATGCTCGCTCTGGTCGTGGGCGGTGCAGACATCATGGGCGGCTACGGCGACATTGCCGGCGCCGTCTTCGGCGCGCTCCTGGCGGGCATCGTGGAAAACATGATCGTCATGCTGAACATCAACACCAACTATTCCAAGGCGGTGCAGGGCGTCATCATCGTGCTGGCGGTGGCCTTCAACGTTTACAACAACCGCAAGTCTGCCGGTCTCATCGCTCCAAGGAAAAAACGCGCGGCCGCAGCGCCGAAGAAAGAGGGGTAGGGTATGAGCTCATCCGCTCTGATCGCGAACATCCAGGGCTACTCCATCCACGACGGGCCCGGCATCCGCACGGTGGTCTTCCTGAAGGGCTGCCCCCTGCGCTGCCGCTGGTGCGCCAACCCGGAGAACCTGCAGGACAGAGTGCAGGCGGGCTTTCTGGCGAACCTCTGCAAGCACTGCGGGAGATGCGCTTCGGCCTGCCCCCGGGGGGCCATCCTCACAGAGGAGAACAGGCGCATCGACCGGGAGAAGTGCGACGGCTGCTGCAAGTGCGTGGAGGCCTGCTTCTATGAGGCGTTGGTGCGGTACGGGAAGCCCATGACCGTGGAGGAGGTCTTCGACCAGGTGCGCCGGGACAAGATCTTCTACGAATCCTCCGGCGGCGGCGTCACCGTCTCCGGCGGGGAGCCCCTGATTCACGCGGACTTCGTCGCGGAGCTTTTCACCCTCTGCCGGGGGGAAGGCATCAACACCTGCGTGGAGACCTGCGGCTGCGTGCCCCAGGCGGCTTTTGAAAAGGTGCTGCCCCTGACGGATACCTTCTACTTCGACCTGAAGCTCATGGACAGCGGAAAGCACCGGGAATATACGGGGCAGAGCAACGAGCAGATCCTTTCCAACGCCTGCTTTCTGGCGGGCAGCGGGGCCAATATCCTCTTCCGTCAGCCTGTGATCCCCGGCGTCAACGACGGCGAGGAGAACATCCGGGCCACGGCGGAGTTCATCCGCAGCCTGAGCCGCCCCGAGCTGCAGCTGCAGCTGATCGCCTACCACCGCATGGGTGCTTCCAAGTATGCGGCTTTGGATCTGCCCTATGCCATGGAGGAAGTGAAACCTATGGACCCGGCGCAGGTGGAGGCGGTGCGGAAGGCCTATGAGGACTGCGGCATAGGCTGCACCATTTCCAGATAAGCGCAGGGCCTTCCTGCGGGAAACGGAGCCCGGATGCGGCGCTTCAGACGAATCCTGGACCTGCAGCGGGCGTTTTGAAAAGCCGCCGTATGCGCCGGAACACATTTGAGTATGCCTGTGACAGCTGCGCCGTTAAGACGTCTGCTCATTGTGCGGAAGGGAATAGACCCTTGCGGGGAAAGCGGAAAAGCGGGCTCCCTCCGAAAAGCAATGCAGGGGCTATAAGCGATAAGAAAGACAAAAGCCATGGCAAGGGTCCGGCCTGCCGACTGCGCTGCAAGCAGCAAAGGGAGGATGTTCAGCGCGGGAGCGAATAACGATATAAGTAAAACCACCCGCCGGGCGGGTGGTTTTGCTTATTTATACAAGTTTCCGGCAGCTTCGATGACGTCCCGCCGCAGCATCGGCTCATTGACGGGCATGCCTGTCAATCACAGCTCTCGTTTATGCTTCGTCTTCCTCGCTGAAATCCGTATCCATGGCGACCTGGAGCGTATAATCCGGGAATTCCTGCCGGACCTTTTCGCAGACTGCCCGATACACCTGCCCCCGATCTGCCGCGTCAAAGCTGATGACGACGTCAAAGCGGAGCGTCTTCTCCGCACGGTCCAGATAGAAGCCGTGCACCTGCAGGACGTGAGGCTGCTCTGAGGCGATTTGCATTACCTTTTCCCTGGCGGCTGCCGCCTCCGGGTCCTTCGTGTTGACGGAATACACGCCCACCGCCGTCAGAATGACATTGTGCTTCTGATAGACCTCCACCATGATCTTTCGGATGAGCTTGTCCACGTCGTCGGCAGACAGAGTATCGGGCACCTCAATGTGGACCGAGCCGTTATATGCGTCCGGGCCGTAATTGTGCATGACCAGGTCATACGCGCCGCTGACTTCCGGGTAGGCGTTGATCGTCCCCTTGATATCCCGTGCAAGCTGCGCGTCCGCCCGCTCTCCGAGGATCTTCGAAAGCGTGTCCCGAAGCATCTCGAAGCCGGATTTGATGATCACGGCGGCGATGATCGCGCCGAGCCACGCCTCCAGAGAGATGTGGAAGAGCAGATAGATTCCGGCAGCCACCAGCGTGGCGGCGGAGATTATGCTGTCCATCGTGGCGTCAGCGCCGGAATTGATGAGGGAGTCGGAGTTGACCTTCTCCCCGACGCGCTTCACATACCGTCCCAGGACGATTTTCACCACGACCGCGACCGCCACGATGATAAGAGCGGCGGTGCCGTAATCCGGCGTGTCCGGGTGGATGATCTTTTTTATGGATTCCACGAAGGCGGTAATTCCCGCGTACAGCACCAGCAGTGAGATGACCATGGCGCTCAGATACTCGATCCTGCCGTATCCGAAGGGGTGCTTCTTATCCGCTTCCTTCCCGGCCAGCTTCGTACCGATGATGGTAATGACCGAACTGGCTGCATCCGAAAGGTTGTTGACTGCGTCCATGACCACGGCAATGGAATTGGCCGTCAGCCCGACGAATGCCTTGAAGGCGGCCAAAAAGACATTGGCTGCGATCCCGATAACGCTGGTGCGGATGATTGTTTTGTCCCGGCTTGTCTGTGCCACTGCATATGCCTCCTCATATATCATACCATTATATACTATTAAACATAACTTCCGCTGTCAAGCAATTCCAGGCGCTTTTGAGAGCGGACCTCTGCTTGAAGCCGGGGATGTCGCCGGTGATAACGAAGAGCCTGCTGCAACTCCGGCGCTCGCGAATAGAACGCTTCGGCGTCTGCCGAGGCTTCTTCGCTCCCCCGCCGCCGCCGGGCACAGCTTCTCCGTTCTCCGGGACCTATTGACGCGCAGCACGGAAGTATACTAAAATGATCCCGTATTCCGGCTGTTTGCAAATAAACCCGGGAAAATCCTGTTCAGGAAGAATAAAGGAGGCAATATGGGCAAGGTTAACCGCAAGTTTTATGGACTGAGTCAGTATAAAGGTCCCTTCTGCTATGAGCTGGCAGGAAAGCGGTTCCGCCTGATCATGGACAGCGGAAAGTGCTTTACGCTCAGCTTTCTTGACGAAAAAAGCCTGCAGTGGACGGAGGACGATCGGGCGGCCAGGGCCGACGGCTACCAGTGTCTGAAGGGCGACGACACGACTTATCTGGTAAACGTACGGCTGCCGGAGGATGACGGCCGGGTCTCTTATAACTGGGTCCTGGATACGGAGCAGCGCCTGGTCACGATGGATATCATGGAGCGGCGTTACGATAAGGAGCTGTATCGCCTTGTCCGCAATACGCCGTACTTCGGCGCGATAGACGCCCCCGGCCTTCCGCTTCCGGAGAAGCGGCACCACCTGAGCGGGCGCATGACGGGGGAACATATCTTCTGGCATTATAATCCCGGGCATGTCCTTCAGCACATTTACCACTCGCCGCGCGCGATCCGCGCAAGTACCGGCGACGGCCTGACGCCGGTGGAAACGCAGCGCAATCGGATGAAATACCTCCTGGAAAGCCCGAATCCCAAGGACCGGGAAGAAGCCGAAAAATCCATCGAAGCCTTCCGGGAACGGGAAACCTATTATCCGCTCTTCGAGGAGCCCTGCTTCCATGTGTGGATCAAGGAGAATCTGAACCTGTTCTGCTTTGCAGAGGAGATCATGTGCCGGCGTTCACCGAATCACGACCACGGCGGCGGCGGTATCCTGCTGCTCCAGGATATCGAGCGGCTCCTGGAGGTCGGCGTCTGCTTCAATTCCGACGAGAATTACATGGTTTCCGCCTATGGCGACGCGAATGAAAACGGGGATCCCTTCGATACGCTGCCGACGCCTTACCAGGATGAGTGGAAGCTCCTGACCAGCATGCCCAGCATCCATTGGGATATCCCGGAGGAGTAAAAGCATCCGGTCACGGGCGTTTTGATCGCCCGCACCAGAAAAAACGGCGCTGCTTCGGCAACGCCGTTTCGCAATGAAGCAGTTTCGCCGGGGAGCGCTTTCCGGCGTTGCAATTTCGACGGCCAAAGCGTATGCTTACGACGCGGCATGAACAGAGTCGGCGGGTCGGAGCCCCTCGCTTCTGCGGTTTTCCCGGTGAAGAGAGACGGGGCGCCGCCCGAACACGCAGGAAAAGGAGCTGAGCCAATGAACAGGACCGGAAACAAAACCTTCCGTTTGCATTTGCTCGTCCTCATAGCGGCCTGCATTCTGCTGGCCGCATTCGGCGGCTGCACATCGGAGCCGGAAGCGCCCGCGCCCACGGAAGCGCCCGCACCCACGGAAGCGCCCGCGCCCACGGAGGCGCCCGCACCCACGGAGACGCCCGCGCCCACGGAAGCACCAGCGCCCACGGAAACACCTGCGCCCACGGAAGCGCCGGAGGAAGGGGCCTGTCATGTGCGCTCCGTCGAGGAACTGCTGGAGGCCATATGTCCCGACGCCCGGATCGTCCTGGAGGAGGGAACCTATGATCTCACGGAACTCCTGGCGGCCTATCCGAACCAGCGGGACTGCGACGAATGGAACGAGACCCATGATTATGTCAGCCTCCGCAGAGTCTATGACGGCGTGGAGGCGGTGGTGACGGGGGTACGGAACCTGAGAATGGAAGGGGCCGCCGAATACCCGTGGGATGTGACGCTGATGACGGAGGCGCGCTTCGCCACGGTGCTCTGCTTTGAAAACTGCACGGATATAGACCTGAGCGGCATGACCATGGGCCACACCCAGGGCGGGGACTGCACCGGCAGCGTGCTGAAATTCAGCAGCTGCCGGGGGATCAGCCTGAGGGGCATGGACCTCTATGGCTGCGGCGTCTTCGGTATCCTCCTCTATAACGGCAGCGGTGATATGCGCGTTGAGCGCTGCAGGATCCACGACTGCATGGACGGTCCCTTCGAGCTCTATGAGCCCGAGGGAGAGGTCAGCTTCTCCGGCTGCAGCTTCATCGGCTCCGGCGGCGGCGGGTTCTACTACCCGAAGGAGGGCGCGAGTCTCCGCTTTGCAGACTGCACCTTCGGAGTGGAGGAGGGCAGATACTGGTTCGGTGACCAGCGGGCCAGCTTCGAAGACTGCAGCTGGAGCGACGAGACGCCGGAAACCGGATACCTCCATGACCGCCCTGATTCCTTCCGGCCGGAGGAGATGCTTCCGACGTTCATTTCCCTGCCGGTGCTGCTGAACAGCCGCTGGACCGGCTATGCCGTAACGGAAAGCGGGTCTGACGAGGTGCTGTATCCGGAGGAGTGGGAAGCCGCCCTGGAGCTTTTTGAAAACGGGACCGGCCGCTATGCATACGGCGATGAGACCCAGGATTTCCGCTGGAAGCTGGAAAGGGAAGGCGTCCTCTGCCTCTACGACCGTGATGAGCAATATCCTGACAACGATTTCGAAATCCACGTGTCCATGTTCCGGAGCGAAGCGGAGACGGAGCGCGGCTATGTTTACTGGCTCCGCCTGCCCATCAGCGACCGCGTGGTCTGGCTTTACTGACGCCCTCCCGCAAGCCTGTCTGAAGGCCCTGCGGGAGGCGGATGCCGGGCGTCCCGGATGCATTTCATTTCTTTAAACAATGCGTATGATAAAAGTTGAAGCGGGACCGTTGACAGCGGGACGCTTCCTGGCGGATAATTAACCTGTACCCGTATGGGGATCACCGGCGCGGGGGGCGCTGCGGCGCTCCCGCGCCCGCGAATGGGGAGGGATGGGGATTGACCAGCTCCCAGGTGGAGTGCTTTTTTGCAGCGGCGGAATACAAGAGCTTTACCAAGGCGGCTCAGCACCTCTATATGACCACCGCCGCGGTCAGCAAGAATGTCCAGGCCCTGGAGCGGGAGCTGGACGTGACCCTGTTCTGGAGGGGGAGGCACGCCCTGACCCTGACGCCCTCCGGCACGGTGCTGCTGGAGACCATGAAGCGCAGCCGTCTGAGTTTCTCCCGCGCCCTGGAGGAGGCGAAGGCCCTGGCCAGGGACATGAGCGGCACCCTCAGCTTCGGCTTTCTGAAGGGGCAGATGCTGGACGACCGCATCCGGGAATTGATTCGGCGCTTCGAGCAGGAATATCCCAGAGCGGAGATCCGTGCCGTTTGGGAGGATTACCGCTGGCTCAACGAAGCGGCGGCGGACGGGCGCCTGGATTTTGTGGAGCTGATGGAATCGGCTGTGAAGCGAAACCCCAAGGTGCATTATCTGCCCATCGTCAAGCAGGACACCCTGCTGGTGATGCCCGGGAACCACTCCTGCGCGGGGAGGGAGGGGCTGAGCCTGGCGGATTTCCGGGAGGACACCTTCATCCTCCTGGCCGACGCGGAGAGTCTCTATTCCGAGCGGATGGTCCGCGCCACCTGCCTGTCGGCGGGCTTCGACCCGGAGATCCTCTATGCGCCGAACCTGGACACCCAGATTTTCTGGGTGGAGCTGAACAAGGGCCTGGCCATCGCCAACGCCGACCACGTCATGGCAAACGGGCACGCCGTCGCCTGCGCGAAGCTGAAGGAATTCCCACCGGAGGATTTCGTCCTGGTGTGGAACGAGCACAACGACAACCCCCTGGCCCGGGTGTTTCTGGAGGAATGCGGGCGCCTGAGCGTCAACTGAATTGAAAACCGGCCTATTCCAAACGGAGAAGGCGCCGCGTTGACAAACGCGGCGCCTTCTCCGCATACTGGAAACAGAAGAAACGGCGGGGGGACGAAGGAATGGCAGAGTGGCAGAATGTGATCCGAAAACGGGATTTCCCCGTGATCGCCCGGGGGACCTGCGACGGGCGGGGGGTGGTGTATCTGGACAACGCGGCGACCACCCAATGTCCCAGGCCCGTGCTGTGGGCGCTGGAGGATTACTGGAACCAGCATGCCAATGTTCATCGGGGCGTCTATTGTCTCAGCAGCCGGGCCACGGCGGCCATGGAGGAGACACGGCAGCTGGCTGCCGAGTTCCTGGGGGCCTCCTCCGAGGAGATCGTCTTCACCTCCGGCGCGACCGACGCTCTGAACCTCCTGGCCGACGCCTTCGCCATGGGGGAGCTGAGGCCGGGGGACCTGGTGCTGGCCACGGAGCTTGAGCATAATTCCAACCTTCTCCCCTGGCTGGAGGCCTGCCGCCGAAGCGGCGCCCGGCTGGAGCCGGTGCGGGTGACGGAGGACGGGGAGCTGGACCTGGAGGACCTGGAAAGGAAGCTGGAGCGAAAGCCGAAGCTTCTGGCCGTCACTGCCGTGTCCAATGTGCTGGGCACTGTGAACCCCCTGGAAAAGATTGCCGAAATGGCCCGCGGGGCGGACTGCGCCGTGGCGGTGGACGCGGCCCAGGCCATGCGCCACGGGCTGCCGGACGTGAAGACGCTGGACTGTGATTTTCTGTGCTTCTCCGGCCACAAGCTCATGGGGCCCACCGGCGTGGGTGTGCTCTATGGCAAAGCCCGATGGCTGGACCGGCTGCCTCCCGTTCGCTACGGGGGCGGCATGGTGGAGAGCTTCAGCCTGTCCGAGCCGGAATATGCCTCCGGCGTCAGAAAGTTCGAGGCGGGGACCCCCAACCTTTCCGGCATCGCCGGGTTGGGAGCTGCCTTGGAATACCTCCAGGCCGTGGGCCGCAGACGTATCGCGGCTTATGAGAAGGAGCTGCTGCACTATGCCGAGGAGCGACTTTCCGCTGTCGCCGGGCTGCGCATCCTCGGTGCGCCGGCGCGTCGGGCAGGGGTGCTGAGCTTCGTCATGGAGCCTCTGCAGGCCTATGATGTGGCCCTGCTCCTGGATAAGAAGGGCTTTGCTCTCCGCTCCGGTCGTCACTGCGCCGACCTGCTCCATGCCCGGCTGGGCCTTACCGGCTCCGTACGCCTGTCCCCTGCCTTTTACAACACCAGGGAGGAGATCGACCGGCTGGGGGAGGCTCTGGAGGAGATCGCCGAAGTCGCCCGGAAGGCGGGCATCCCGATGGGGGAGAGGACCCATGGATGAGCTGCGTGCGGAGCAGGAGGATATCCTGGCGGAATTCCGCGGCCTGGAGGACCCCTTTGCCTGTTACAGTTACCTCCTTGCGCTGGCGGCGCTGCTGCCTCCCTGCCCGGAGGAGGTCCGCATCCCGGAAAACGAGGTGAGGGGATGCCAGTCCCATGTGTGGCTCAGGTCCTGGGCGGAGGCGGACCGCTTCCGCTTCCATGCAGACAGCGACACCTATATCCTCAAGGGACTCCTCTATCTCCTTATGAACGTGCTGGACGACCGCCCCTTGGAGGCCGCCGCCCGCGGAGAACTGTATTTCTGGAAGGATCCCTTGCTCCTGGGCTCCTTCGAGGACCGGCGGCAGAAGGGCATCGGCTATGTTGCCGCCGAGCTGCAGAGGCAGGCTGTGCAGCTTTTGGAAAAGTCGATACCGGAGGGCTGAGGCCCCCGAACATGTTTTTTAAGGAGGCACACAATGAGCATCATCAAAGCAGCCGACATCCGCCTGAAGATCCGCCCCGTGCTGCTGGGGCTGGAGCACAAGTATTTCTATGAGGGCCCCTGCCGCTTCGGCCAGGGCGAGGCCCTCCAGCCCGGCTTCGACAAGTTCGCCAATGAGGACCTCTACACCATGTTCCTGAGCCAGCTGGACAAGTGGAAGCCCGAGGGCGTGGACGTGCTGGAGCCCGTCCGCGTGACGCGCACGGACGACTGGGAGAACACCCTGGAAATGTGGGAGAACATGCGTCACGCCATGGTGGACGCCGATGCGGCCTTCTTCTTCACCAACATCGGTCTGGATGATTTCGTGGTGGATTTCGCCATGCGCTTCGATACCCCTCTGATCGTGGACCCAGAGAGCGCCTTCAGTCCCATCACCGACTGCGCCGCTGTCAAGGCGAAGGACCCTGCCAAGGAAATCTATGTCCCCATGTGCTGGTCCGAGACCACGAAGCTGCTGGCCGCCCTGCGGGCCAAGAAGGTCATCCGCAACACCCGCATCATGCTGGTCAACCGCTTCAATTCCAATGTGTCCTTCAGCAGCGTGGACACCTTCACCAATCATGAGCTGATTACCAAGCGCCTGGGCGCCCGCTTCCGCTATGTCAACGCCCATGAGCTGCTGGACCAGATGTCTCCTCTGCCCGAGGGCGGCAACCACACCACCCCCGGCCGCGTGACCCCCAACATCACCGAGGAGGAGCTGAAGGAAGCCGGGGCCATGGCCGACGAGCTGATCGGCGGGGCTGAGGTGGCGGACATCAGCCGCCAGTATCTCATCAATTCTCTGGTGGCCTATCTCACCGTCCGCAAGAACATGGACATCCTGGAGTGCAACGGCTTCACCGCGCCCTGCCCGGATATCTGCTCCACCCGGCGGATCAACGAGATGAAGTTCACCTTCTGCCTGACCCATTCCCTCATGATGGAGCAGGGCATCCCCTCCTCCTGCGAATACGACGCCGATTCCGTCCTCAGCCAGCAGACGCTGATCGCCGTTTCCGGCATGAGCCCCTATATGGGCAACACCACGCCTCTTCCCTACGAGGAGAAGGAGGGGGCGTTCATGTCCCTGGCCCGCTGGCCTTCGGACGAAGTGAAGGCCCGCCTCATCACCGACGATCCCCACAATCTCTACGTCATGGAGCACAGCTTAGCCAACCGCTGCTTCCGCGACCCGAAAAAGAAGGGGAGATACGCCCTGCGGCACTTTGCCCATGAGCAGAAGTTCGGCGCGGTGCTCCGCTACGATTTCGATCAGGACGCGGGCCAGACCGTGACCATGTGCCGCTTCAGCCCCGACGGCTCCAAGCTCTTCATCGCCCGGGGCGACGTGGTCTGCGGCGACGGCTACGAGGCCAACAACTGCAACAACCTGGTGATCTTCCGGGTGAAGGATCAGATGGATTGCTACAAAAAGCAGTGCCTGGTGGGCAACCACGTGGCCCTGGTCTATGGGGACTTCACCGATCAGCTCATCCGGCTGGCGGAGGTCCTGGGCGTGGAGCCCCTGATCTCCATTTGAGCGCCGCGGATCGGAAACGGGTCCGGGAGACCATACGGAAATACGCCGAGGCGGCCGCCTGGGAGGCCGGGTGCATCCGGGAGAATCGCCCGCCGGACTTCGGTTACGTGCGTGCCCATCTCCGCGGCTACATTCTCAGCAAGTACATGCTGCCGGAGGGAGAATGCCGCAGCGACGCCATCGTCGCACTGACGGAGGCCAGCCTTGCCCGGATGATGAAGATGACGCCGGCTTTGGCCGCTCAGCTGGATACCGCCCGGAGCTGTGCCGGTGCCACCTCCGCCACGGTGAAAAAGGCCCTGCTGCTCCAGGCCATGGAGCGGGAGCTGGGAATCACGCTTCCCGCCGCCGAGGCCGTGGCCGCGAAGGATGTGACGGCGCTGGCACAGGTGGTGATGCGCTGTCTGGGGCAAGGCAGCGCGCCCGTTCGGACGGCAAACTGACGCAGGCTTCGCGCCCGTTCGTATGGCGTACAGCGGAGCGGATCTGACGTTGTTTTCGGATCCGAAGGCTTTTCCGATATGCGGGTGGAAAAAGCTCTTTCGAGAACTGTGATGCCGGGGCCGCATACCGGCCTGCAAAACTTGAATCGTTTCATATCGGCGGTCGGGATCATGAACGGCAGGAGACGCTGGTCTCCTGCCGTTCAAGCTGGTTCTTGAAAAAGT
>JAEEGL014237808.1_pt1 | contig 12712 bp, 12 predicted proteins | sample 9134231 | NCBI WGS metagenome assembly JAEEGL01 (sample SAMN16246548, study PRJNA631951) | gut metagenome | biome: gut microbiome; feature: rumen; material: fiber-attached | host: Bos | place: Iran: Karaj | collected 2018-10 | reverse complement strand
GATTTCCATCTGGTCCGAAGACCGTTCCACCACCAACCCAAATTGGGGATCTGGTTGTACCGGCACGAGCGCGGCCTGTACCTTTTTGACGGAATGGTTTCTTACCACCACCACTCACTTCGTGACGCACTTTTGTTTTAGCGGTCGCTTGGCGAGAATTGCTTTGTTCAACTTGAACAGCGTCGAACATAACTTGGTTATTAGGTTCAATACCGAAGACTTCAGCATTTAAGCTAATTTTGGAAACTTCTTCGCCAGCCTTATTGAAGACTTTGACGGAAATGGTTTTCTTTTCTGCCATACTTACGTTCTCCTTTCACTATTCAGCTGCTGCTTCAGGAGCGGGTTCAGCAACGGGTGCTTCTTCCACTGGAGCGGGTGTACGGTCGATTAATGTTTTGACCGGTTTTGCGTTCTTAACCACTTTCACCGCGCTACGAATAACGACGATGCCTTTACGTGGACCAGGTAAACCACCTTTAACTAAGATGTAGTTCTTTTCCGCGTTCACTGCGACGACGGTTAAGTTTAATAATGTCGCAGATTCATTTCCCATGTGGCCGGACATATGTTTGCCAGGCATAACACCATGGTTGTAACGACCGTTATTAGCGAAGGAACCTTGGCCTCTGTGATATCCAGAACCATGTCCTTTAGGACCGATGTGCATATTCCAGCGTTTGATTGTGCCGGTATAGCCATGACCCTTGCTTGTACCGATGACATCAACGATGTCGCCAGCTTTGAATAGGTCGACGGTGATTTTGTCACCTAATTGGTAATTGGCCATTTCATCACCACGTAATTCTTTGCTCACATAATGTGGAACGGTGTTTGCTTTAGCAGCGATACCTTTTTCACACTTATTAGCGCGATCTTCACGTTTTTCTTCATAGCCAACTTGGACTGCTACATAGCCATCTTTTTCTAAAGTTTTGACTTGTGTAACAACATTTGGTAAGACTTCGACGACTGTAACAGGATACATGGTTCCATCTTCAGCGAAGACTTCTGTCATGCCCATTTTGCGTCCAACGATTGCTTTCATGAACTCTTACCTCCTTATAGTTTGACCTCGATATCAACTCCGGAAGGTAAATCGAGATTCTTAATTGCATCGATTGTTTCCTTCTTAGGATTGCTGATGTCGATTAAACGTTTGTGTGTTCTGATTTCGAATTGTTCACGGGAATCTTTATATTTGTGAACAGCTCTCAAAATCGTGAAAACTTGCTTTTCCGTAGGGAGCGGAATGGGACCCACAACTGTAGCCCCTGTCTTTTTCGCCGCTGCCACGATTTTTGCCGCACTCGCATCGAGAGTAGCGTGATCGTATGCTTTTAAGCGAACCCTAATCTTGGTAGCTTTTGCCATGAAATTTCCTCCTTTATCACTTTCAGGCTTTGACCATGACCCACTCGGAATGAATTCCCTGATCACACCTTCATGACAACGCCTGTGGGTGTGTCAGCAACCTCGCTCTTCATCGCGGGCAGTCAACGTTAGAAATCATACCCCTCTCATATATACGTGTCAATAAATAAATTAAAAAATATTTTCTTTGTAGTTAAGAAATGCACTTATACTCATTAGAAAAAAATGGCATATTTTTCGTCGAAATAACAAAAAAGAGGATTTTTCCACCCTCATTTTTGATTTTTTGACTATCTTATTTTTTGTGTTTTTCTTGGTAAATTTTGTAGGAATAGATACAACCGCAATATTCCTGGAAGTACATCTCGTGTTCTCTCACTATCGCTAATGACTTCTCATATCCATTATTCTTTTTAAAATCTGCATCTAACCATTTAACAGGTGCGAATTCTTTTTCTAATTCATGTCCAATCCTATTAATATCTTGAGAATTTTTGTATCTGGAAATAGTCATCACTGTACCAAAATACTCAAATCCATGTTCTTTAGCGTATTCAAATCCCTGTCTCAATCTCTTCCTAAAACAAACACGGCATCTTTCAAAACCTTCTGGATAATCAGCATATGGTTCTAAGTCTTTGTTGTAGGTTGCGTTATCATAAGGAAATTCCACGAACTCAAGATGTGCACCGATGTCTTTGATGTAACGTTTGAACTCCTCTAATCGACGATCATGTTCTTCCTTGGGATAGATATTGGAATTGTTATAGATAACAGTGATATCAAAATAGTCCTTAATCATCTCATAAGGAAGAGTAAAACAGGGACCACAGCAAGCATGTAAACAAAGACGTGGTTTGTTACCACTGGCTTTGAGTTCCTCTAACTTTTCTAAAAGAAATTTTTGATAATTAATCTTTTCTTCCATATAAGAACATCGAATCTCCAAATGAGAAGAAGCGGTATTTTGAATCCACCGCATGTTTATATAATTCGAGAGTAAATTCTCTACCCGCAAATGCAGAAACTAGCATAATTAATGTTGATTTTGGTAAGTGGAAATTGGTGATAATAGCATCCACAGCTTGGAACTCATATCCTGGTTGAATGAATATGTTAGTGGCTTCTCTTGTTGCTTTAAATGTATGGTATTTAGAATAGTTTGCTTCCAGGGTTCTAACGGAGGTTGTGCCAATAGCGATTATTCTCTTGTTTTGCTTCTTTGCTTCGTTCAATTTATTTGCTGCTTCTTCAGTGATTTCATACACTTCACTATGCATAACATGGTCTTTGGTATCAGTGACTTTTACTGGTCTAAATGTACCTAGACCAATATGAAGGGTGATATCAATAACATCAATACCCATTTTTTTAATCTTTTCGAACAATTCCTCGGTGAAATGGAATCCAGCGGTTGGAGCAGCCGCACTACCTTCAAATTTGGCGTAAACGGTCTGATAACGGTCATTCCCACATAATTGTTCCTTAATATAGGGAGGAAGAGGCATTTTGCCCAATTGATCAAGAACTTCCAAAAAGATTCCTTGATAATGAAATTTAAAAATTCTTAAGCCTTCTTCTTTTTCTTCAATACATTCAGCGATGAGTTTGCCATCGCCAAAGTCCACACGAGCACCGACCTTCAAACTTTTAGCAGGTCTAGTTAAACATTCCCAATTATCACCTTCAATTTGTTTTAAAAGTAACAATTCGCAATGTGCTCCAGTCTTTTCCTTAATACCTAATAATCTAGCGGGTATGACTTTTGTGTTGTTTCTCACCAAAATATCACCAGGTTTTAGATATTCTAAAATATTAAAAAAATATCTATCTTCATAAATATGTTTCGATAGATTAACGGCAAGTAATCGGGACTCATCTCTTTTCGCCACAGGTTTCTGGGCGATGAGTTCTTCCGGAAGATAAAAATCAAATAAATTTATATCCATTAGAATCCCCTTTCATCTCCAAATGCTGCTAATGTGGCCTTCATATAGTCACCAAAACAATCATTTTTAATAGCTTCTCTAGCGCCTTCCATTATATGGATAAGGAATCTAATGTTATGAATTGATAGCAATCTTTTACCAAACATTTCATCACAGACATATAAATGTCTGAGGTAAGATTTTGTATAATTTTTGCAGCAATAACAGTCACAATTTTCATCTAAAGAAGATAAATCTTCTTTGTACTTTTCATTCTTAATATTTACGCGTCCTTTTGAAGTAATTAAAGTGCCATGACGAGCGATTCTGGTGGGCAAAACACAGTCGAACATATCGACACCACGAGCGATACCGCCGAGTAAATAATCAAGAGATCCAACACCCATCAAATAGCGAGGTTTATCTTCTGGCAAATATTTAATGGCAAAATCAATCATCTCAAAACATTTCTCTTTCGGTTCTCCAATTGATGTACCACCAATGGAATATCCGGGGAAATTCATCTTAACGAGCTCTTTCGCACACATTTCCCTTAAATCTTGATAATCGCCACCTTGGACAATGCCAAAAAGCGCTTGGTCTTCTCTTTTATGAGCTTCCAAACCTCTCTTCGCCCAACGTAATGTTCTTTCGGTGGACCTTTTCGCATATTCATAAGAGGCAGGATAGGGAATACACTCATCAAATGACATAATAATGTCAGCGCCGAGTTTTTCTTCAATTTCAATGGCCTTTTCTGGTGAGAAGAATAATTTATCACCATTAAGGTGATTCTTAAAAGTAACACCCTCTTCAGTGATGTTTCTTCTTTCCGCTAAAGAGAATACTTGGAAACCTCCACTATCAGTAAGAATAGGTCCATCGTAATTCATAAATTTATGAAGTCCACCGGCATGAGCTACAATATCAGCTCCAGGCCTAATGGATAAATGATAGGTATTCGCTAAAATAACTCCAGCCCCCATCGCTTTCAATTCTTCTGGAGAAAGAGATTTAACTGTGGCTAAAGTACCAACAGGCATAAACATCGGAACCTCAACATCCCCATGAGGAGTATGCAAGATGCCGTATCTAGCACCTGTTTGTTTGTCGATATGTAAGATTTCTAAGTAAAAGTTTTTCATCGCTTAATATTTTATAAGTATCAGCATCATAAAGCAAATTATTGCTTTGCAGTTAAGATATTATAAAAATATGTAGACAATACAATCTATAGACAAAAACACTATCATTATAATTTATATGTAGGTTAATGAAAAAATCAAATAATTAGAGATAGTATTTAACTGTCAATAACGCGATTTGTTTATTTACGGCGTATTCATTTCCAATGCGTTTAGAATCAAAATCTAAACCTTTTAAGCGGACATATTCTTCAAATTGTTTTGTGGCGAACCACAGTCTTAAATCTTTCATACCAAAATTGTATCCAGATTCAAAATTTGTATATTTAAATGGCAAATAGATGAGTTTTTTTCCATCGAACTTGAAATTTTCAGGTCTAAAATCAATTCTTAATTTCTCTCTTCTGCCGTACCATTCATCGGCAAATAACAAACGATAGATTTCTTCATTCTGAATGTCACCTTTTAATAATTCATCTAACATTGTGGGTCCTTCGATGAAATCCACAACACTAATCAATTGATGCTTGTCGAAAAGATAGACCTTTGGAATATCAATCGCCGTAATTTTTAAACGATGTTGCTTTTCTACGAAATCATTAAATTCTTCTTTATTAGAATATTTCTTCAAGAAAAAGAGTTTACCCTTACGAGTAACTTTATAGGTTCTTTCTCCGAGTTGTTCCAAGACTTCGAATTCTTTTCTTTTAATCTCAATGATTTCTTTCATGATGTTTATTATATTTTATGACATAGTCTTTTTAAAAGACATTATAATTATTTCGAGGTGATGAATATGGCAAATATTGATAGATTCATTAGATACGCAAAGATTGACACTCAAGCGGACGATACCACCGGTACAACCCCATCCACAGAAAAGCAAAAAGATTTATCTAGACTATTAGTAGGTGAATTAAAGGAACTCGGCCTTAATGATGCTTATATGGATGAATATGGTATTGTTTATGCTCACCTTAAAGGTGAAGGAGATAAAATAGGCTTAAACGCTCATATCGATACAGCTTTAGAAGTTACTGATACTAATGTTAATCCGCGAATCATTAAGAACTATAAAGGCGATGATATTCCACTCAATGATCAAGTCATTTTCTCGCCTACACAATTCCCTATTTTAAATAGATATAAAGGCTGCGATTTAGTGGTTACAGATGGAAATACATTATTAGGGGCAGATGATAAAGCGGGAATCGCCATTATCATGTCAGCTCTGGAATACTTTAGTAAGCATCCAGAAATTAAACATAAGAATATCTCAGTGGCTTTTACAGTCGATGAAGAAATCGGAGAAGGACCACTACATTTTTCTTTAGAAAAGATGAATGCTGATTATGCTTTTACGATTGATGGTGCTTCCATTGACTGTGTAGATTTCGAAAACTTCAATGCACAAGGTTTATCTTTAGATGTTCAAGGTGTAAGCGTACACCCAGGTGAAGGTAAGGAAAAACTAATTAATGCATTATTGGTCATCAATGATTTCATTAACATGCTTCCGAAAGGAGAAACTCCATACGAGGCAAATATGGATGATGGATATTGGCACATCAATGATATAAACGGCAGTTCTGATAAGGCTCATTTAGATATGATTTTAAGACAATTTGATAGGAAAAAATTGCAAAACTACGATATTTTAATCGAAAAAGCCATTAAAGAACTTAAAGAAAAATATCCAACTGCGGTTATTGAATATCATATAAAAGAACAATATGAAAATATGAAAGAATATGTTGATAAAGATCCAAGACCATTAGAAATTGCTTATGCCGCTTTAAGGAAGAATGGCATTGAACCTAGATCCACTAAGATTAGAGGAGGCACCGATGGCGCTACATTCTCTAAAATGGGTCTAGTGACACCAAATCTAGGAACTGGAAGTTATAATCATCATGGAAGATTTGAATTCTTGGTAATACAGGAATTTGAAAAGATGATTCAAGTAGTTATTGATATCTTAAAGATATAAATAAAACCGCCTCAATGTTGAGACGGTTCTTTTTTTAACTAAGTCGAGAATTATTCAGCGGCTTCAGCTTTTTTGCCAACAAAGAGTTTCCAAATAATGGCGGCGAGAGCAGCACCGATAAATGGAGCTACAACAGCGGCGAGAAGCATTAAGGCTTTGTCACCAACGTTTTTACCATCAAACATAGCAACCACTAAAGCAGATAAACCTCTAGCAGGGTTGACAGATGTTCCGGTTAATGGAATACCTAAAAGGTGAATACCAAATAATGCTAAACCAATAAGGATGCCAGCAAATCCACCCCATTCTTTCTTAGATGTTGCACCTAAGACAAGTAGGATAAAGAGGAATGTTAAAACGATTTCTGCTAAGAAGGCTAAACCTAAACCAGCAAATTTCGCAGCATCGCCTTCGATTTTAGCATTGGCGACAACTTCCATAATTGGAGCTTGGACAGCGTTTGCACCTGTTCCTCTAGAGACACCTAAGAAGATTAAGGCTAAGATACCACTACCAACAAAGGCACCCAAAACTTGCGCTAAAGCGTAGAGAGCAAATTCTTTCCAGGAAATGTCACCACGAATGGCCATTGCTAATGAAACGGCTGGGTTAGCGTGACCACCGGAAACTTGACCAACGGTATAAGCTAAGATAATGATAGAAATACCAAATGCAGCAGCGGTAGCAACGATGCCACCTGTATCACCGCATCCAACACCGATTGCGACACCACAACCGACGAGGACTAAAATCATTGTAGCAACAAATTCAGCAGCTAATTTTTTGAACATATAAAATTCTCCTTTCGTTAAAATTATACCACTCATTAATTCAATTGAATATAAAAAATAGAGAGCAAGCTCTCTACTTTATATTAATCTAATTTGACAAACATGTCTTTTCCAACACCGCAAACTGGGCAAATGAAGTCATCTGGTAATTCGTCTTCTTCGGTTTCATAGACGTAACCACAGACTGTGCATTGGAAATGATGTAATTTCTTTTCTTCCATTAGAGCGTCCTCCTACTATTTATGGTCATAATATATTTTAAAATATATTTTTTGATAATTTGATAAACTGATTATACTGCCACCTTCATCTACTTCAGTATCGGTGTCATCATATGAATTGGTCCCTTCTTTTTGGCCAAATGTTTTTAAATACCAATCATTAATTTGGTTGCCAAAATCATACAAGAACATTTTACCTTTCCAGTGGTCATAAATATATTGATAATTTTTATAAATCTTTTCACTTAGCTGTTCTTTTAACGTTTTATAAGCATTGGGATCATCAGAATATGATGCAATCGCGAGAATTCTATCAAATGTATTTAAATATCCAGAATATCTCAATATTGGGTTACTACTTGTTAAACAAATATAAGTGGCAACTAGTTGAGCGTCATCTTCTCTCATGACGCCCTTACTGTGTGCAAGTTCGTGAGTAATATAGAAAGGTAATTCCGCATTCGTGGAATAAGTATTGTAATTAGCTTCTCCTAAAACTCCAAAGAACATACCCACAATACCCACAGAAGTAAAGAGTCCAGATGTACCTAAAGCTTTTGCTTTTCCAGTATAAGGATTGTAATAAGCATCTGATAATCTGTCATATTCTAATCTTATTTCTTCAATGAGATGGTCTCTACCATATGGAAGGATAACTTCACCTTGCTCAGTGAATTTAATTTGTTCCGCACAAGTGTTATAGTCATCCACAAAATAAGTGGCGATATCTAAGAAATCTTCTTTTTTGATTTCACCATCATATGTATCAAGTTCTAAAGGTGCACGCCCATAGGCGATGCCTGAAGTTGCAACATACACAGTAATCGCGCCGGTGAAAACCAAAACAATCATCATGATACGATGAATGAAATCCCAATATTTCTTATTGCCTAACAAGGAGAAGCCCCATGCTAGATAAACAATTAAAGAGATAACAACAATAAAGAAACTGACTTCAGTAAAACTGAAATCCATATTCTCATTAAAACGACCGAATAGGGTTATATATCCACGGGCGACTGTTCTAGTCCATAGTTCTGCCAAAGCAGGAATATTTTTAATAACTAAAAGTAATGCTAAGATTACAATCATTATTAATAGAACAGTGCACATTATTAAAAACGGAATATGTTTTCTAATAAAATTGACCATGACTTAAGTGTAAATGAAAAAGAAAAACAAATAAATAAATATTTATTGAGATATCGATTAGTATTGTCTAATCTAAATATATGAAAAAGAATATCATCCTTGATTGTGATCCTGGCCACGATGACGCTATCGCAATCCTTTTAGCGGCTTCAAATCCTGATATTAATCTATTAGGTATCAGCGTGGCTGCGGGTAACCAAACAATTGAAAAAACCGCCAAAAACGCCGCAAATGTCGCAAATTATTTAGGAATTAGCGTTCCAATTGCTATCGGCTCAGAACTGCCACTAGTGAGAGAAAGAATCATCTGTAGTGAAGTTCATGGAGAAACCGGATTAGATGGTTTTGAGTTTCCTAAATATAACATTCAATATGATAAAAGAAATGGTCCTCAACTCATCATCGATTCAGTGATGAATAATGATAATGTTATTATCGTAGCCACCGGTCCTTTAACTAATGTCGCTTTAGCTCTTCGTATGGAACCCAAACTATTAACCAAAACAAAAGAGATCGTGATTATGGGTGGTTCAATCGATTACGGTAATACATCTCCTGCTGCGGAATTCAATATTATGTGCGATCCAGAAGCTGCTCATATAGTTTTCACATCTGGAATACCATTAAAAATGGTAGGTCTAAATGTCACTAGAAAAATATTAGTCAAAGAACAAGTGATTAAGAGAATCGAAAAGATTAACAACAGAGTTAGTGATATGTTCGTTAAACTTATGAGAGTGTTCAATGAGAATCAAAGAAAAACATTCGGAATTGAAGCTGGTCCATTACATGATCCCGCCACAATCGCTTCTTTGATTGATGATAAATTAATTAAATTCCAATCTCTGAACGTCACAATTGATATCTCTCATGGTCCAAGTTACGGTAGAACTAATTGTGATGTCTTTGATTATTTGCATCAACCACATAATTGCCAAGTGGCTATGGATATAGATGTAGATAGATACTGGGATATTATTGAAGCAGAAATAAAAAGATATTAAAAAACTTTAGGAGAAACGGATTGCGGAAGCAATCCGCCCCAGCCTTCCCGTTGATTTCCACTAAAGGTCAATGTATTATAATATTAGAGTTTTGAATTGCCCCCTTCTATCAGGGGCTTTTCATTTATCTACGCTTGGCGAGATAAACTATCAAAACGACCATAATCATAACTATGACGGTCATTTCCATCTGTTTTCTCCTATAAAGGGAAAACTGGGTAACTGGGAAATCAATCGAGTTAACATTGACCTCTCCTATGAGGGAACACATCCCTCTAACAAATCAATAGGGAGGTTTTTTAATTTCTTTGTCACATAAAATGATTATTTAAAAAAAGACTCTATCCTAGAGTCTCATTTTTTTCTTTAAAGGTAAATATCTGTTTAAATGTTTTTTTGTATACAAACTTCTCCATTATAAAGGTAAATAAGAAGTCGGCAAGGAATAATCCAAGGAACATGTGATACCACATAAAACCCGCAAGATCAGTTTCAATAGCCATTGCCTCTCCATAATGAAGAGCTTGTAATTCAAATAATCCTAACGCAAGGATAATGAGTTCCATAACTGGTAACTGCCAAATCTTTTTCATGGATGGTTTAATAAAACCAGTTAATAACATCAATAAAACAATCCACATCGATAAGACATGATGGAGAATGCCACTCCAAGTTCTGAATTCCCAGAAACCTTGATTGCCTAAATAAGTAGGAATAAAAATATTCACAATACCACCCATAATAGCAATGGGATATAAGGAGTGAACTAAGAAATTATCTTTCTTTAAGAAAGAACCAATAGGAATAACTAAAGACGAGAACGAACAAATGGTGAAAGGTAACCACACCATCGCCCAGGTATAAGGCGTTTCTTTACCAAATACCATCACTACATCTTTTTCGATTTCGACATCGAATCTCACGACATCGATATGATTGGCAATGATAATAACAAATAAAGCAATTGATGCTCCTCTAATAGTCCAAAGAAGAGCCTTCTCGCTTTTCACAAATTTCTTAATCAAAAATAAACTAACAGGAATGATAGTTAAACAGAGGGCAATAATTATAAAATGTGGCCATGTCCAAAGTTCAATTGTGGGACTGGGGACATAATCAAAAACTCGCATGAAAATATTATATAAAAATATATGAGAAAAATGAAAATTAAAGTTAAATAGCTCTTAAAGCCTTAGATGGTTTTGCCCTAGTAGCTAATAAGGCTGGGAAGAATGTTGAGGCAATGGCAATCAATACTGAAACAAGAGCCACAACAATAGCGACCCACCAATGTAGAACAGCGAAATTAGAGATAACCGCTGCGGTCACTGCGTTTTCAATAAAGAGGTTCATAATCGGGATAATCGCATATGCTAATCCAATGCCTAAAACACCGGAAAATAGACCAATAAACCCTTGTTCTGCAAAGAAAACGGCTCTTACATATGTCGATTTTGCGCCTAATGAACGATATAGACCAATCTCTCTAGTACGGGAATTAATTTCTAGAATTGCAAGTAATGAAGTCACTAAAAGGTTAGAGAAAATAACCATTGCGATAACCACCATTAAGACAGTTACTAAGATGCCGACATACTTGCCAACTAAATCCACAATCATACCACCGATATCGGTATAGTGAATTTGATACATTTCATCTAAACCTTCATTCCAACTATCAAGAACCTTAACCGCTCTTTCTTTCATCTTGAAATCTTTGGCGATAATTTCCATTGAATAGATGGAATCATCAACACCATATGTTTTTCTTGCTAATAGATATTCATAGGTCGCGGCCATATCAGCATCGCTGGAATTCAATATCTTTGTGGAAGAATCAATAATGTTATATGCAACTGGAACTTGAATGATGTTCTCTTTACGACGGTCGAATGAAAGATGTTGAGAATATTCTTCACAGAATTCAGTAGCCATATTCTCTTCTAAGAATAAATTGTTATAAGCTTTACTATAGTAAAATCCTCTTTGAAGATATGGGAACATCTCTTCTTTCTTAGGATGGATAATCCCACATACCACCATTTCATGGCCGATACTTTCATCACTAAATAAAGCACCCAAATCATATCTTGGTGAGAAGTAATTAAGTTTTCTTGTACTCTGTTCAGCTTCAAAATAATTGTTTTCAATTTCTGATAAGAGATTATTCATCTTATCGATGTTCACCTGTGTCCCAGCATCATAATATGTAAGCGCTTGTAATAATAAGGATTGAATTTGATCAGCTTGTAATCCGGCATCCGCTAATTCTTGACGAGACTTAATGAATTTAGCGGTTACTTCAGTTGTTCCATATTTCTTTAAATAATATTCATCATTATTAACGAACTTAAATTTCTTGTTCATTAATTCTTGATAGCTGATTTTATCACCACGCAGACCTAATAAATCTAACATGTAAGCAGGGAATGAATCGTGATTATCTAAAACGGCAATAACTTCGTTATCCGCTTGTGGTAGATGACCAGCCACTAAATCATATGTTTCATTTAAGATGTCTTCGCTACCCACTAATGGTTTGAAATAATTCGCAGGAGTTCTCCATAATGATTCAAAACCAATAAAGGATGTAATTTCAGAGGCTTCAAATACAGAAACTTCATTATTTTCCCCTTGAAGTAATATTGTGGGCGCCAAACCTTTTCTTAAAACTAAACAATCTTCATCAACATCATTTTCCGCAAAACCTTTTTTCACATATTCGACATAGTCGGAAGTTATAGAATTCACATATGTTGTGGAGTCATCATCATCAATACGATGGATGTTGCCATCATTTGGATATAGAGCATATCCACCAGACATGAAACTATCACCAGAACCATAGTTGATGTTGCTGACAGTTAATGGATATGTTCTTAAAGCATCTCTCTGCGCTCTTTGAGAGAAGTTATTAGCGCCAACATAAATCGCTGATGCAATAGCAATACCAATAATACCTAAAGTATTAATCGAACTTAAGAAAACATATCTACCTTTCTTATTAGCGATACGTTTAAGGGCTAATGGGAAAATGGAGAGAATTCTTCTCTCACTATTCTTGGGTTTTAATTTTTTAGTATTTCTAGCATAGGCATTTTCAGAAT